>Ga0209603_1002534_pt1 | contig 16726 bp, 17 predicted proteins | sample COGITO_mtgs_1206_FD_184812 | JGI IMG/M metagenome (GOLD analysis project Ga0209603, IMG submission 184812) | Pelagic marine microbial communities from North Sea - COGITO_mtgs_120607 (SPAdes) (version 2) | ecosystem: Environmental > Aquatic > Marine > Epipelagic ... | reverse complement strand
GTAAGGGTTCGATCGGTCAGGCTAGGGACATGATAGATTCGCTGAAGGGTGACTCTCAACCTTGGAACGAGATCCTGAGAGATGCTCTGCGCGATAGCGTGGTCACTGATCAGACCTACGCTCGACCCAATCGCAGACTGCTGTCTCGCGGACTCGTGCTACCCTCAAACGTGACGGATCCAACTGGCGAACTTGTCATTGCAGTTGATACGTCTTGCTCGCTGGATGATCACGAGCTGTCGATCATCAGCCATCATATCGATGACATCGTGGATGACATCAAGCCGACTAAGACATACGTTGTCTATTGCGACTTTACGATCAACCACGTTGACGAGTTCGACAGGGGCGATGACATCGTGCTCAAGATGCACGGCGGCGGAGGCACTGCCTTTAATCCACCATTCAACTGGTGCGAGCACAACGATGTGAGCCCTAACGCTCTAATCTACTTCACTGACGGAATGGCTGAGGTTGGCCCTAGTGCCTATCACGGCAACGAGTTCACGGTGCCTGACTACCCAGTCTTTTGGCTAAGCAACTACGCTGATCCAGAGTTCTCAGGTTGCGAAGAGTTTGGCGAGATCATCAAGATCTAAATCAAGTGGGGGCTACGGCCCCCGAGGAGAAATGAAATGAGTTTATATCAGAATAAGATGGTGCAACTAAATCAGCTACGACTGCTCATTGATTGCCTAATCGATACAGTAGAACGAACGACAGACCTTGACTCTATCTACAATGAAAAGGACGGCACCTCTATTTCATGGGGAGAGGTTGAATTCATCAGGGAGGGTATCAATTCTAAAGATTTTCCAGCCGCGTCTTTGTACGAATTTATGGAAATGTCTGACGCGCTAGTTGATATTCTGCTTGAGCGTGACAACGTCACACTGAAGTGGGGGTACGATGCCGAGCTCGATAACTGGCATTTGGATTCAGAAAGCCAGAGCGATTTTGAAGACTACAGCGAAGAGGCCGAGGGCATACTGTATGAAATCGGAATAAGGATTAAAACATGAAGCGTTCAATACTAAAGACTATTGCCGTTCTAATAGTAGTCGGAGCTGTAATGTGGGTGGGTGAGCAAGACTACCGGCATGAACTGGCAATGGAAAAACAATACCGTGAGATGGTATGCGCGGGTCACTGGCCAGACTATTGGCAAACCAATCCAAACTGCGAGGATAAGCGATGAGTATTTTAAAATGGCAGTAAATCAAATCAAAAAACTACAGCAACGCGGCTGGTATATTCTCAGCGAGACGGACTCTAAATGTTTTATGACGCATGACAGCGAGCCGTGGATTGCTACCGTATCTACGGCGTGGGGCGACATAACTTGGGAGAAAAAAACTGAAGAGTTAATTCTTTCAATCAATGAAATGCGCGGTCGTAACATCTCTTAAGCCGGCTTGTGTTAAGGTATAAGGGCCAGCAATTCCTAGCCGGTGGGCAGCGCACTGGAAAGCTTGATCTTTGGCTGGCACCCTTAAACATATGATCGATCAGGCACAGCTGCACTACTATTGCAAACCCTCGCATGATGTGAGATATTCCGTCCCGAGAGGCCACACACTCTCAACCTTCCGCACCGATCAACCCCTGCTCCGAAAGGAGTGGGGGTTTTTTATTGGCCGTTCAATAGCTATAGCTAACTCTCTCAGGGAAGCAGCAGTAGGCGGAGGCTTTGCTAGATGAAAATGATTTCCATATTTGACCCTTAATAATAAAGGGCTACGGGGTTTTTTTAGGGGTCGGAACTGGAGGGCAGAAAAATAATACTTTAGGTTTAATCAATTTCTGCTTAAAACTTTTCTTAAAAGACTGATCTGTACGAAGTCGTCGGTATAGACATCATCGATTACATGGCGCGTTATTACCCGCTCACCTTCCAAGCCCCACTTCTCAATAACCCTTCTCATGTATCGCGAATATCTCATCAGTCCGCTCGACATCATGTCAGGTTTGCCGCCACCAAAACTTCCAGCGTCCATTGCTGGGCTCTTCAGATAAACATGGGCCGACATCGCCAAGCCGATCACTCTCTCCGCTTCTATGTGATGCTCAACTTCAATAAAATCTTTCATTAATAAGTGGTCAATGAATAACTGATCCTTGACTTTGGATCGTGCGAACCCGTTACCCGCATCCTCGACATCAACCTTATGATGCTTGTGAAGGAGCGGGCTCCCGATGTCGTTTATCTTTAGGTCAGATCCAGTCGTCATCTTTTTCTTGCCAACTCTTGGTGGGCTTGAGTGAGCTTGGGATGCTCAATGGCTGGTACACCGGCTCAGAATATCTTCCTGTCGGTATGTCATATGCCAGCTTGACCTTACCGACCTTACCTATCCACTTGAACCTTACCTTCCAGCAATGGATCTCAACGTCTCTATCTTTGTTCTGATGGACCGTGATGCCGAGGTCAGCCTTGGCGAAGAAGCTGGCGCTACCCGATATGTTCATTCCCTTTGGCACTGCTGTTGAGCCTGACGCATCCGTTGGCATCTTGGAGGGGTGAGCAATGAACCAGATGTGAACATCGTTTGCTCTGGCAAAGGCTACCAATCTTGTTAGCAGATCATTAATACTTTGGTGCTCATTGTCTGAGGATGTCTGCTGTGCGATGTAATTGTACGGGTCAATGACCAAGCCTCTCACGCCCATTCTCATGACGGCTTGTTGTGCCCGATCCAATACCGAGTCAATAGTGACTAACTCTCCTGACCTCTGCTCAAGAAACATCCAGTGGTTGTGGATATATTGAAGGGCATTGTCAGCTTCTTCCTTACTCATCCTACCGTTAGGCCCATCGAAGAATGGCTTGCCAACAATCTTTTCTGCAAGCTTGGCTATGTGAAGTGGCGGCGGGTTTTCAAAACTAGCGACAGCAAATTTCCAATCATATTGCTTAGCTAAGTTGACCATTATCTGATCAATGAACTCAGACTTACCTGACCCCGGAACTCCGGTGACCACAGACAGCTGACCTTGAACCACGGTAAATAGTTCGTCGACTACAGGCATGCCTGTGGATAACCCGCCAATGACACCGTTCGTGTACAGATGGTTGACCTCGCTTTTGTAATCATCAACGGTGTAAACCCCTTCCAGTGGCATGGGCTCTGCATCGAGGACAATCTGTACGATTTTCTCTGACCCATGCTTTTGAAGGACATCGTTCATGTCTTTCGTACCTTCAGGGTATTCAACCTGATAGCACTTTGCCCTTCCTATCCGCCTAGCTAACTCTTCCCTTAACGCTTCCCCTGCCTCATCCTTATCTGTTGCCAGTATGATTCTTTCGACTGACTTCATAACTGACTTTGCTTCCCAAACGTAGCTAAACTTATTGTCTTCGCTCGGATCTATACGCCTGTTTGCAACCCGCTGCGGCGCTCCATTCGGTACGCTAAGTATAACTATTTGATCGTCAATGATAGAAGATGCTACTGATAGACAGTCTACTTCTCCTTCACAGACTACCAAGGTTTTAGGCTCGACCTTCTTTGCATTCTCGATACCCCAGAAAGTTCTAGCCGCACCGTCTTGCGTAAACCTTTTGTCGTTCAGAGGTCTCCACTTAACAGCCTCTCGCTCACCGTAAACAAAGCCAATCGCAGGAACTTCGCCAGCGTTTAGCTCACCCTTGGCGTTGAAGTAACGCTTGCCCGTTACGATCTTGTATCGATCCTTAACCTTTGCGTAATCTATGCCTCGACCTTTCAGGTAGTCACCGATGATACCGTCATCAGATTCTTTGGGAACAGAGATGGCGGTGACCTTCTTGGGTCGATCAATGTACGCAGGTTTAGAGTCTCCTCGTTTACCTGATATCTCGCAGTGATGACAGAGGAACACTACCCCGTCATCCTTAAACGAAACGCTTAGCGTTCTCTCTCGTTGATTAACTTTCTTTCTTTCTGGTGTACATACTGGGCAGATGTATCTGCCTTCTTGAGTTATTGTATTTAAAAAAGTATCCAGCACATCTTGCATATCATTACCTTCCTATGTTAGCTTCTTAAAATCCCCGAAGGGCCACACACTTAGTAGGCTACTTAACAAAGAAACCTACTATTAAAAAACAATAAGTAGACTACTTAGGTTTATAGTTGCCTGCTAAGTATCTAATAATATTTCTTGCCATCTTCTCCCTCCTTATCCCTTCGTGTCTTATTGCTGAGAATACCATCCTCTTAATCTCGTGAGGATTGATGCGAAGCTTTTTTGCCATGTCGTTATGATTCTCTTCCGCGAAAAATTCAATCGCCTCAATGCGAGTCTCTTCGTCCGGTGAGAATAAATCCAAGATAGCTCGGTTCAGGATTCTTCCTTCGATAGTTCTTTTGAAATAATCACTATTTCCGCTCTCGGATTTTCCTTGTCCAGTCCCCATTCGATCACCTTCTTCCTTACTTGCCTGTCGTTTTTGTAGATCAACCCTTGCATACAATCTAAGATAACACTCTCGTCTAGATCAGGTCTGCGCGATGCGTAATAAATTTTTATTCTAGCTTCAAGGTCGCCTTCCAGCATCAAGTCACCCATCTGTGGGCATTGCTCTTGAAATGATTTGACATAGGCTAATGCTTTGGCGCTCTTAATAAACGCCGGCCTCCCTCTAATCGTAACCAGTCTGCGGCTGTTGGCCTTGCTTGCCGGCTCCCCATTTATAGTAAAAAAAATACTTGTCATGTTACAAAAAATACCTTATATTTGATTGTCCTTGAGTGACAGGACAATACATGATGAGCAAAATAAGTCAACACTTGATTGACAAAGAAGAGAAAGGAATTAATTGTTATGACGAAAGACAAAGAAGATATATTGATCGAGCGAGTTCCCCTCCCAGAGGTGAGAAAGAAGGAGCTGTTAGACCCGAAGGTATTAGACGCAATCATAAATCTTGCACCTGAAGAATCCTTTTTTATTAAAACGAATGATGAAGATCATACCCAACGAAAGATCAGTGCGCTTCGCCAGCGTGTGCATCGAGTGCAAAAAGAAAACCCCGAGAAGCAGTTCACTGTACGCAAGCGACATGAGAAAGACAAGGGAATGGGCGTAAGGGTTTATAGGTACATGTAATGAAAATAACGAACAGTCATAACCTGCCAGAGGTCGTGTTCAATGCGCTGACCTTTAGCGACTACACGAAAGGCGACAGCTTGTTGTCTGCTACTCAGTTAATTGACAGCCCTAGGGTTGCTCAATTACAGCGTCAGCACGATGACGAGATTGAGCAAGACGCGGTTGACTTTTTGTGGTCACGGTTCGGCACGAGTGTGCATCAGATGTTTGAGAATGCTGTGCATGGCGATGATTGCATCAGCGAGGAAAGACTCTTCGCAGAGGTGAATGGCTGGAAAATTAGCGGGGCAATTGACTTGCAACACCTGACCCCTGAAGGGGTTATCGTTAGCGATTACAAGGTGACCAGCGTCTGGTCGGTGATCAACGATAAAAAAGAATGGCACAAGCAGCTCAACTGTTACGCATGGTTGGTGCGTACCGCTAAACAATTACCCGTTAAGCAGTTAAGGATTATTGCAATCCTGCGTGATTGGTCTCGGCGCAAAGCCGAAGAGGGTGGGAACTACCCAGACTCCCCAATCCAAATGATCACAATCCCCATGTGGTCGGAATCAGATCAGGATAATTACGTTGAAGAGCGTGTTGCCCTGCATCAAGAAGCGGATTTTGAATTTGCAACAGGCGGCGAACTTCCCAAGTGTGACGCTCACGAGCGGTGGGATAAGCCAACAATCTTTGCGGTTCAAAAGAAAGGGAGAGTAAGGGCGATCAGGCTCCATCAGGTGGAGGATGACGCTGTCGCTCACGCGAACTCTCTCGGTACTGGACACTATGTTGATAAGCGAGTTGGCGAAAGCACCCGCTGCTCGCAAAACTGGTGTCGAGTCAATCAATGGTGCTCACAATGGAAGGAAGTTGACAATGGTAAAGAAGACTAAAAGTAAAAGCACAATCAAGCGGCAGGTCAGCGTTGATGCTAATCATGAGCTGGGTAGAGAGCAGCTAGAAAGCCAGCTCTATCAGCCGAAGGCGGAGATCGAAGGGTTGGATCTTAGCAGCATGCAAAGTGCTGCTCAGAAACTTATATCGGGGCTAGACAAGCTGCAACCAAATCACATGATGATGATGAGGGGCAGTGATCGGCCAACGTTTTACAAGTGGAAGAGTAAGCGTAGTCGAATGAAGTTTATTACTAAGACCGTAGGCATTCCTGTCGTGGTCAACGCAATAATGAAACTCGATACGCTTAAGCTGCCGAAGCCAACGCATAAAGATACATTCGTAGTAGTTAAGAGGATTGCATGATCGAAGAAGTAGAATTTGATCGGAAGCTAATCGGGCTTTGGCAGTTAACCAAGATCCCCATGCTCAAAGCTACAATAAACGGCACTAGAGTGGAGTTTACTTGGCAAGGTGAGCCTAAAGGTAGGCCAACTGTTTCATTGCCAATGGCTATGTTTCAGAAGCTTGAGCCTGTTGAGCTTATGCAAATTGTTGAGAACTCAATTCAAGAAAGGCATGGCGTATATGCCCAGCAATGGAGAAGTGACCTTCGAGGCTTCTCCAAAAACCCATTAACATAGAGGTACTTATGTCGACTTACAAAGAAGTCTGGGAAAATCTTAGAGCAGTGAACTGTTCTGACAATACCCAAGAAAAGAACGGTCTTACCTACTTGAGCTGGACATGGGCATGGTCTGCAATGATGGAGGAGTATCCTGAAGCAACATACCATTTTCCGGAAAGTGAGATACACGGGGACGGTACAGTTACTGTTCATTGCACGATAAATATTGGCGAGCTTAACCGCACCATGTGGTTGCCCGTCATGTCTGGCTTTAAGAATTCAGCGGTATCTAACCCTAGCGCAAGAGACATTGGCGACTCAAAGATGAGATGCCTAGTCAAATGCATGGCGATGTTTGGCCTCGGTCATTACATCTACGCAGGGGAAGACTTGCCGCCAGACAGCAAGAGTGATTCGGCTCCGGTCAAGAATCAATCTTCATCAGCAGCTCAGACCGCAAAAGTTATGGACGAAGCAATTAAGGAGGCTCAGAACGTTAAGCCTGAAACACTTGAGGAAGCTGTCGAAGAGGCAATGAAAGGCTCAATGACTGAGGCAGATGCAGTGGCATATGTCGAGCTTGCGATTTCGTTTGCCAAGCAGACTAATACGGTCGAAGGACTTAAGTCTCTTCATACTGAAAACAAAAAAACTTTGGAAGAGATGAAGCTGTCTCACCCAAATATCTATAAAGATTACGTTGCCAAGTTCAAAGCGCGACGAGCAGAAGTTCAATCATAACAAGGAGAAGGTAATGGACAACAACAATGTGGCGAAAGGTGAAGCCTTTTACTTAAACAACAATCAGCGAAAGAATGCGGACAACCATCCGGACTTTGTTGGCAAGTTGATCATCACTCAGGATCAGCTGCGCGCCTTAATTACAATTCACGAAAAGGCTAGAGAAGATAACCGTGAGCCAGTCCTGCAGGTAGATGTTTCTGGATGGAAGGGCAAGAGTAAGAATGACGGTTCGCCTTACCTTTTTTGTAAGCATGAGATTTATACAGGGCCGCGTAAAGATCCTAGTCAAAGGCAGGCACCAAAGCCTGCTGCATCGGACGATGACTGGCTGTGATCACCTACCATATCCATCCAATGAGTCACGATGAGGTCATGGATCTACTGAGATTATTGGCCAAGATCGATGACTCCAAGATGGATGAGGTTACCTATTTGATAAAGAATGCTGATCTAGGTGTGAAAGTCGTGGTCGATAAGATCAAGAGGCAGCGCACCAGACAGCAGGAGAATTACTATCACAAGTGGGTGACAGAGTTCGGTAAGTTCTGTGGCATGACGCATGACGAGATGCACGAGGAAATGTTATGTCGAGCCTATGGTTCAGAAGATGTGAACACTAGGCTTGGCTACAAACGTCGACCATTAAAGCGTTCAAGTCAGGCAAACAGAGCCAAGTATGCAGAGCTTATCGACACTCTAATTATTACCGCTGCAGAATTAGGATTTGCAGTACCGGAACCAAAAGGAGAGGAAGATGAAGGACAAGATGGATAAGGCTCAGTTTACTGGATGGGCAGTGTTGGGAGCGTTCTGTTTGGGGATAGTTCTTGGCGTGGCAATGTTCTGATGGACTCAAGACACGAAGAAATGAGGGCTCAGGTGAATGATTTTCATCAGCAACATCCTGAGGTATGGCGGTTGTTCTGTGGGTTTGCCTTTGAGATGATAAATCGAGGGCATCTCCATTACTCAGTCAATGCTGTGTTCGAGAGGATACGATGGGAGATTGACGCGGGGGGCGATGGCACGGATGCCTTTAAGTTAAACAATAACTATCGAGCATTTTACGCTCGACGATTTAGGAACTTGTACCCAGATCATGCAGAATTTTTTAGGATTAGAATTCAAAAATCTAAGAATAAATCTGCCACTAATTTACCAGAGCTAAGGCCAAAGGATTATGAATACGAAGAAGACGATGCTGATTATAGACGAGGAAGAGATAGACCAAGTTATAAACTTGCTTGACTTAATTTACACAGAGCTTCGAGGAATAAACCAAAGCTTTGCTAAAATTGTGGACATGATAGAAGAAGAACGAGGCGGTGATTGAAGACTTCAAAGATAAGGAAGTCGGCGCGAGATAAGATGTGCGCTCTTCAGATCTATCCATACTGTAACAACAACACAGAGACCACTGTTCTGGCGCACCTACCAAGCATGGCTAAAGGCATGTCCATTAAGTCGCCAGATTATCTTGCGGTGTATGCTTGCTCAAGCTGTCATGATCTTATCGATGGCAGGATGCATGTATCAAACATAAGCAAAGAAGAAATTCTTCGCTGTCAGATGCGAGGCCTAGAAAGAACGTGGGGCCAGTTGATTACTGAAGGACTAATAACTATTACTTAGTCCTTCCCACCTTAAAGTCGTAGGCCTTATTGAACCTGTTATATATCGAGTTCATCTTATCGTAAATTTCTTCTTCAGCCTTACCGTACTTGAGGGCATTGGCAGGAGACATTGCCGAGAGTTCTTTGATTTTTTTTCGTTGCTGCCTCAGAGATCTTAATTGTTTCTCAGCAATCTCTAGGTCTCTCAAAGTTCTTAAGTAACTTGAGTTGTCTTGCCTATATCGAAGTCTTTCTCCTCCGCGTAACGAATCGACCCTAGCTTCTTTTTGTTCAAGCCTAACCTTTCTCTCGTAGAAATCTGCCATGCTTGTGTTACCGTCAGTCTCGCCTTTGATTCTGCGAAGGAAAGGTATCTCTCTAACTTTTAAGTCCTCTCCTTTCTGCCATTTTTCTATAGCGTCAAAGTTTCTCATGCCAAACTTTCCAGCGCCGCCAAACATAAACTCAGCCAGATGCTCTAGTACATCAGGAGAAATATCTAACGTCCCAGACTCTTGTTCATTGCCGTCTATTAACGAGTTTGCAAATTTAGCCATCCATTTAAACGGCGTTCTTGTAGTGGACATCGCCAACTGAGACTCAGGAAGCTGAGTACCTGTCGGAAAGTTCTCTCTGTATATAGGAGATCCAAAGAAGTTTTCATTCTTAGCTATCTCAACAAACGGCTGAGCGATTGTTGGGGCAGGGGAAGCAAATCCTACCGGAGAGAATGAGCCCAAGAAGGCGCTAGTTATATTTGACGTTGCCTTTAATGGTGATATGTGGCCGTTGCTCATCTCAAAAACATTCTGCCCAAGAGAGTGAAACACGTTGTATCCGTATGGCAGCGGGATGGTGTAGTAATACTGGGACTTATTAGCATACTCCTTACCATCCTTATCTAAATAAATATTGCTCGCACCTTTCTTGGGAGCTTCTGAGGGCTCAGCCATGATCACCATGTTTCTTTCTTTAACGTAGTTAGGTATCTCGGAGTAGTAAGACCTTCCAGTCTCTGGGTTTTCTTCGCTCTCCTCTTCTGCTCTTAAGGCAGACAGAGCGCCAAACATAATCAAAGATGTAACCGCGCCCTGCTTAACACGACTGGCCTCAGGGCTAAACGGATTCATCTTAGGCCCGAACAATCCTCTTGCAAAGTTAGCCGTACCTTGAACACTAGCATTGAAGAACAAATACAGAGAGTTAACCAAGTCTCCAGCATTACCTTTGCGGTTAAAGTTAATTGTTAGGTTCTTGGAAAGAGATGCAGCTTGAGCTACAGCTTCAGATCTAGGGACGCCTGCGTTAAGCAGCTCATCTCTTGATGCTTTAAACGTGGCCAATCGAACAGCGTTCTCGACAGCAGCATTGCTATCTTCAATAAACTGCATAGTAGCTTGGAACCTTCTTTGAAAGTTCCCTTTAAATGTACCATTGGCCATGTCAATCATTGACTGAACAGTCTTAAATTGATCCTCCGGATTTCTAGAATGAAACCAATCCGCTTTTGATCCGGATTCCATAAACTCTTTATAGTCGGCCTGATCTTTGGGCGACATTCCAAAAAGGTTACCTTTGAGTGTGCCATCTTTATTAGAGGATCTTCTTGCCCCTTTAAAGAACGCACCCATAGAAGGGACAACGTCTTTTAAAACTTTAGCTACAAGCCTCTGATCTTTAGCCTTACCCATTGACATGTTTTGCTCGCCAAGGATGTTGAATATGGCGGTCTGCACATCACGAGAGAAGTTGCCAATAACAAACTCCGGGTTAAGCGAGGTATTAACCATAGAAAGGAATCTGTTTACGACACCGAACTTCTGAATAAGATTGTCTGCAGTGCCGCCGTCCATCCCGACAATAGCATCTCTTAATCTTTTATCTGTGAGCTCGACATAAACTTGCTTGCCATCTAGCTTAACGCCAATTAAATCTTGATCAAAGCTAGGGCTAAGGTTGTCTCTTTTGAGTACTATCTTTTGTATGTAATCTTTTCTGTTAGCCCCGTTAGGTATCTCAGTAAAGGTTTGACCTTGTAAGTCTTTATCGCTACCGACATAGGTAAACTTCTTCTCGAAAGCGCGCATGTACCTTGGGTCTTCTGGGGATATAACCCTCCAGAAATCTTCGTCTGGATTACTCTTTATTAGATTAACTAGACGCTCACCGAACTGCTTGTTCTTAGTTCCCCTAGCCATTGACCGCTCAGCATTTAACAGGACATGCCCTAAGGGTGATTGAGCAGCTGACTCTCTTCCCATTGCTCGGAGAAACTCTTTGCCCTTGGTGCTTATACTGCTACCTATGACTGCTGTCTCGGCGTAGTCATCCTCAATGTCTTTACCTTTTAATGGGGCATAGTACTTATAAGAATTTCTAACAGCTTCCGCAGAGTCTGAATCTAAAAGACCGCCGGCAATCGTCTCGTCTATTGTTTCGTTTACAATGATGTCAACGTCTGCAGCAACATCGAGAAGACGCTTAGCTCTTCCGTTACCTCCAGACCAAGTGCCTGTAGCATCATTCCAGTCCATGTCATAACGCTCTTTCATCTTGCGCTTAACAAAACTGTTGGTAAGAGTTTGCCCAGTCTTAAGTTTTCCAGACCCCGGATTAACCTCGACATCTCTTTCGGCATCACGAGATGCAACTCTTTCGTTGCGCTCTATGGCGTGACGCAGGATAAGAAACTCATCGACCTCATCCAAGCTGTAGCCAGAGTCGGCAATCTTTCCTGCCAAAGGTTTCTTTCTTCTCTCTTCAAACTCTCGCATCTTGTTGCCAAGGATGCCGGATATAGACTCCTCTCCAATGTAAGCAGACTCTGTCGCCTTTAATGGACTTAGTCCCAGCTTCTGCCTGTATCTATTTATACTTGCTTCAGCGTCCTTAAGACCAATAAGCTTATCAGCAACTTGATAGACAAACTTGTCGCCAAATGAGTAGCCTTTTGTCTGCAAGCTGAAAGGTTCGCCAAGTATTTCTTGGTCAATAAGTGCTTCTTGCACCTCTGGAGAGTTATCCACAGAGTGCATAATAGTTCCGGGAGGACTTCTTTCTCCGAAAGCAGCGGCAACTTCAGATGCATTACGGCGGCGAGATTCAACAACCTCCTCCTGCTGCATGCTCTCGTCTGGCTTTACTGCGTTTTCTTTTGGCTTGTACTTGTTATTGATCTCTTGGCTTTCTGTCCACCCATACCTTTCTGAGAAGTCTTTATCGACCGCATCGATTCTGGGCTGTACCCTACGGATGATATCTTCAACCCTTCGCTGTAGATCGGGTGAGATTTCTCCAAGACTTTCGATATAACTTTCGCCATTTTTATTTACACTCCAATCGTTACCTAAGTACCCAGCTTGAGCTGCAAACCTGCCCGCTGTAGCTGACTCTCCGTTAGCAAACTCCATGTCGGTCAACGCTTTGATGACCATGTTGTTGAAGTCGTTGTTGTCAACTTCTAGATAATCAAAGTTTATTAACCTAGCTCCTGAGTCAGAACCTATAGGGTTGTACTCTCCGTGACCCGAGTACTCTTGCATTATCTCAGCAAGCTTTGTAGTTTCAGATTCTGTAAACGGTCTGCCAATATCTATTTCCATCCCGTTAAGATCTTTTTTCCTTAAACCTTTATCGTAGAATGGGCGATGATATCCAACACCGTCTTGCTTCATAAGAACGCCGCGAACTGCTGCGTAAGCTTTAATCAGGTCTTCCGATGAAGGCTCTATTTCAAAGTCAGGTGCGTTAACTTTATATCTTTTGGGGGCAACTACTTGTGTTTGAGTGCCCGGAGAAACCCTGTCCTCAAAGTATCCGGGGGCTTCAAAATCACCCGGAGAAAGAACGCCAAGATCACGAGCAACAATATCATTGCCCTCTTCATCAAGAAACGCTTTCGATATTTGTACATGATACTCTTGTATTTCTGGATATTGAGCGTCAAATATTTCCCCAAGGTGCCCAGATGTGGCTCCGGGAATACTTTCCCAGCTTACTTGTGCAAGATTATTTCTAGCTGCATCACTATAATCAAACTTAGCTTGATCCTTCTCCGCCCCTGTTGGGTCATACTTCATAGCCTCGTTAAGCCATGTCTGTCTATGCCTTTCTGGGTCTATAAGAACCCGAACTTTCTTTTTTGTCTTCGGGTCTAACTCATATTTCATGTATCCCTTTCGCTGAGATATCTCTTCCGTCTTAGCCTTGACCATCTTGTTTTCAGTACGCGCTTTCATGGCAACCCATACTGCGGCTTGAACCTGCTGAGGCTCCCACCCCAAGTCTTTAGACAGTCTTTTTACTTCGTTCTCAACGAAAGTGTACTGAGCATCTGTTGGAGAATCGCCCATAAATCCAAAGGCTCTCATCATCCAGATGTCTGTAGTCACGCCTTGATCAATGGTTGCATCAATCTCTCGCATCACATTGTTGTAAAAGTTATTTGTCTTCCTACCTTCCCAATCCTTGCCAGCAAACACATCCTCTAATGCATTGCTCATCCAACCGGGATACATGCCTGTTTTGATCGGCTGACCTGCACGATTCTGATAATAAGCTTGAACCGCATAGTTAAAGTTGCTTGGCACAGGGGTTTGTGGAGATGTGATTGCTATTGCTTGAGCCAGCTTCTTGGCTTCTTGCCTGTCTCCGCCTGTGATGTTTAACAAAGCTTTACCGCTCTGCTCATACCAGAATCTACCGCCTTCTCCCTCTTCCGCTAGGCCTTTTATAGACCTTCTGAGAGCGCCTAACTTCTGCGGGGTGTTAAGCTCTTTGGGTGCGCCAACATACTGACCAGTCTTAGTTCTCTTAAGGTCTTTCTTCTTGGAGAACATGATGTCGTCTGCGTACTCATACCCTTCCGGAACGCCTGCCGGATCATACTGAGCGTATACACCCTTAATATCGTCGGGCTTAAACATTGCAATTCCGGTAGATCCAAAAGGCCCAAGACTGTTGCGATCAATAAAATCGCCAAAGCTTCTGTCATCTAGTCCGTATTCATAGTCAACGTAGGAATCGTACCCTGCGCTCCGAATAAAGGGAGCCAACGCTTCTAGTTCTGCAAAAGCAAATTCGCTTGGGTATGCAAAAATACTTTCCACCAAAGATGAAAGCTGATCCCTTCTAGTTTCAATGATAGATTCTTTAGCAGGAATATCATCAGAGTCATAAGACATCTTAAGCATTAGGTCGATTGCATAATCCTCGTAATAAGGATTGGAGAGATTGTCCACCTCATCTTGCAAAACCTGAAGCTCGTCTTCGGGATCTCGTTCTCTAAAAATTTTTCCTGCGTCAAAGGATTTTCCCGGCCTCAGGTAGACGGGGTAGACAGCGGGCCTTTCATCTGATTTTAGGAATCTGCCTCCATATTCATCACTCCTTGAAAATTTATTTGCAAAATCTGCGTTCGGAGTAAAATGACCGGCTATTAAATTATCAGTAAAGCCGATACTAGTGAGGTCGCTTCTAAATTTTTTAATATCCCCTGTTACAGTGCCATGATAATAAGGGGTGTCTGTGTCAAAGCCTTGCTCTGCTGCTCTATCTCTTTGTCTTGACGCTGCTACTTCTTCCTCTCCAGTTTGAGGAGCAAGATTCCTAACGTCACGAGATAGACCTATGCCCCTATCGGGCACGGCACCTAATCTTTTTTCTGTAGATTTAAGCGTCCTTATCTGATCTCTTTCTCTTGATCCAATCTCTCCCTTCTCAAGTCTAGACAAGACATCGTCAAAGCTTTGAAATCCAGTTCCGCTTAAGGCGTTACCTGTCTTCTCAAAGAAGTTATACATCCTTTCAACTAAGGTCTTAGGCTTGCCGCTAACAAACTTTTTATCTTTCCTTGCGTACTTGACAATCTCCGCAACGGCTTCTTCCATTTGACCCACAGCAGATAAGTCTGTGTACCTTTCCTGAGCATCATTAAAGAATGTAACGTTGCCCTTTCCCGGAAAAATTTTTTTCCGCGCCAGATTTTCTAGCAAGCGCCATTCTTGATCTGTCCACAGATCTAAGTTTCTAACGCCATGAACAATCTCGTGATTCAAGATGTCAGTAAGAGCTTCTCGCCTTGCCTCGGGGGTTTGGTCTCTGGCTGTTTGCTTGATCCTGTCCAGTGCAAGGAATACAGTGTTAGATCTAGCCTTATAGTAACCCTCAACATTTGACGGGGTTTCTTCTTCCGGTTTCCCAGTAAGAATTATCTCCCCTTCCCTAGTGACAGGCCCAATCTTTAAAGCGTCAAGAACCCTTACCCGGATATCATCTAACCCCATACCCCTGAGGTCTTCAGTAAGTAACTTCTCAAGGTTTGCCGCGTCTTCTGAAACCGTTTCTGAATACGGCTTGATCTCTGGCTGAAATTGTTTTGGAGACGGCAACGATAGTCTAGTGGCAACTTCATTTTTGTCGTTGATTAATCCAGCACTCTTCATTGCCTTTTGCAAATCAGAAGCAACTTTTCTTATGCGCTTGGTAGATCCGATATCTCCAAGATTGCTTTCGATATTTTCAATGGTGCCATCACCTGTCTCAGTAACGTACTGAACAGCTGCATTGTATTGATTGCTCGTATAAGTTTTTGGCCTGAAGTCAGGAAGCAATGCAGGCTCAGATACAACAGGGAGTTTTCTTACCTCTTGCACAAGATGCATTCTTTGAGAAGGGCTCATGCTCCCCACATCGGTTTCGTTTACAATCTTTTCAAGCAAGTACTTAACCTCGGGGCTATTAACATCCGAAGTTATATTCTTTTCCTTCAAGACAGCAGAGACTTCTTCAAGCGTCCTCTTCTGATCCTGATACTCTTGCCTGCTTTTAGCTAGCCGAGCCCCAACAGAACCAAAGTTCTCTGTAGTTTGATCTACTAATTCAATCTCTGGAGAGTTGACACCTACAAGAACATCAAAAACTTTTGAATATTTGTCGCCCAATACTTGTTTGGCTTCTTCTAAGGTAAACTCTTGAACTTCCGGAAGCCCTTGCCTTCTTCTTTCTAGGTTTATTTCTTGCGCCGCAGTTAGGTTTGACAGGTCTTGATAAAACTTTTCGCCTCTGTCCGAGTAAGGAGGAACCCCATACTGGTTTACATGCAGCTGGTCTATTGTCTTGTCTTCCTGATAAGGAGACTTTGGAGATTGCGTGGTGCCCGCTGCTTCGTTAAGAACTGCAGAGGTAATAGTAAATCGTTTAGGCCTGTTTAATCTTTGACCAATAACATACAAACTTTCTGCTTGCTCTGGGGTGTACGCTTGGGGGGCAACATCTAACGAGTCTATTACAGAGCCGTTAACCCTTCTGTTAATTAACTCTTGATTGAGATTTGCCATCAAATGGATAGCGGATTCCCTGTCTTGGTCAGGCTGACCAAACTCTTGTCCTGTCTCGGAGTGAATCACCTTAAACACAGATCCACCGGGAAGTTTCTCTTCAGTGATATTAAACTTACCCGACTCGGGGAAAGCCCCGTCCCTTTGTATGCCGCTTCTTGCTATCTGACTAGCGTATTCAGCAGCTCTATCAACCATGTTTACTTGTTGGCCGGCATACGGTTGCGTAGGATCGAACTCGACTTGATCAAACGTTTCCATTCCGCTCATCAAAGGGGTGGCAGATTCGACACTGTCAGTTTCCGCAAGCTGCTTTGCTCGCTCAGCCCTGTCATAAAGCTCTTGACTTGCAGCTGCCTCTTCGTCTCTGAACGTTTGTTCTCTTTCTCTTTCGGACTCTATGAGTATTTTAGATCTGCGTCGAT
>Ga0209603_1002533_pt1 | contig 16735 bp, 8 predicted proteins | sample COGITO_mtgs_1206_FD_184812 | JGI IMG/M metagenome (GOLD analysis project Ga0209603, IMG submission 184812) | Pelagic marine microbial communities from North Sea - COGITO_mtgs_120607 (SPAdes) (version 2) | ecosystem: Environmental > Aquatic > Marine > Epipelagic ... | reverse complement strand
GGGCTGGGCGGCGGTGGCGACGGCGAGGGTGGCGGTGGCGATGGCGAGATGGGCGGCGGCGGCGGCGAGGGCGGCGGTGGCGCTCCGGGCCCAAGCGCAACGTCCACAAAGTCGTTGTCGCCGACCGAGCACAGGTAGTCGCCGCCGGTGTCGACCTTGAGCTGACTGATGGCGTTTTGGATGGCCGTGCGCAGCGCGGTGGTCTGCTCCAGCGAGAGGGTGGGAAGCACGATGACGACGCGGTACGTGACGAGCGACGTCTGCGTGGCGTCGTTGCAGTCGGCGTTGGTTGTGCAGTGGCCGCCGCAGGTGTAGTCGTAAGGATCCAGCCGCCGGCCGACGTCGGCCAGTGCTCGTCGTCGGTTGGTGATGGCCTGCAGCTCGACGGTGGCGCCGGGGACCACCGCCGCCACCGCCGTCGCGAGCGTGCCGAGCATGGTGACCGAGGCGACCTCGTCGTTGGAAGCGAGCGCGGTAGAGAGCAGGGAGACCTCCACGTCGACGTTGTACGCCTGTGTCGTTCCCGGAGGCGTCCGAGGCGGCCCGGGCGGTGGGCTGGGGTACTCCATGTTGGCGATCCGGTTGGCTTCGGCGCCCTGCTCCTCGATTACCGAAGTCAGGCTGTTGACGCCGATGACGACCCCAATGATCATAAAGCAGCAGCAGGCTGGGATGCCATAGTGTAACAGAGAACCGCGTTCTCGTCGCATGGTCTGCGCATCCCCGCCACTCAGCGCGTCGGCAAACAGGCCACCCGTGGCCTGCTCCTCGTTGCGCAACGGCTGAAACTCGTGGTGCGTGCTTGCGTCCGCGCTGGGCGGCATGCGCCGCGGGCGCATCATGAGTGGTGGCAACCCGTCAGACATGGTGAGCGCGCGCGCGTGTGTGTGTGTGACGTACACCGGGTGTCTCACTGGAGGATTATTAATCGTCGAGTTATCATTCGTGCACGGTACACGCGCACGCGTACACTTGCATGCACACACGCACACACGCGTGCTGATCAGTCCAACTGTCCGTACGCGTCGTCCGAGTCGTCGTCTTGCTCCACAGAGCCAGCGGCTGGGGCACCGCCGCCGGCCGACGACGGACCCGCTTCTCCCTGCCCACCGGCAGGCGACGGGACCGCTTGGCCTTGCTCGAGCATCACCATCAGCGGAACGTAGTCGGATTCCTCCGGGGACGACGGCGGGGTCGGGGTCTCCCAGTTGATGTCCTCCGCATCCTCTGGGCGTGGCGCTACCGCGACAATGGACATGTCTGGGAACGCAACCGTCGAAAACGTGACGAGGGAGGCGGGCAGCTCGAGCTCTGCGAGGTTTTCGCACCGTTGAAACGCGCGCTCCTCAATCGCCACGATGCTCGGTGGCTCGTCGTTGGGGCCGCGAGAAAAGGTGACCCTGCGCAGCGCCGTGCAGCCCGAAAAGGCCTGCGCCCGGATGCGCTCCACGGTGTGAGGGATTGCAATCTCCTGCAGCGAAGTGCAGCCCGAAAAGGCATCCACGCCAATGTCGGAGAGGACGGAGTTGACCGTGTCAAAGGTGACCGTGCGCAGCCTGTCGCACCTGGTGAAGCAGCCGAAATCCAGACGTTGGACACGGCTGGGAATGTGAATCTCCGTGAGGCTCCGGCAAAAGGCAAAGGCGTGGCTCGGAATGGTCTCGACCTCAGCGCCGAGATGGACCGTGTTCAGGTTGTAGCATCGGTTAAAGCAGCCTCGCCCAATGCGCACGACGCTGTCGGGGATCGTGATCTGCTCGAGGGCGATGCACCGCTCAAAGCACGAGTTTCCGATGTCGCGCAGCGTGTCGCCATTTGCAAAGGGCAGGAAGGTGAACCGGCGCAGATTTGTGCACCCTTCAAAGGCTTGCTTTCCAATGTACCGGATTATGCTGGTCACGCGCGCGAGCAGGGTGCAGCCGTTGAACGCAAAGTCTTCAATGTACAGGGCGATGACCCTTGGAGGCGTCAGCTCGGCCAGATTGGTGCAATGCATGAAGGCGCGCTCGTTGATATAACGCGCGTGCACTTGTCCGTCGTCGTGTGGATGGTAGACCACGGTTTGCAAGTATCGGCAGGTGTAAAACGCATTGCGGCCTATGCTCACCACGTTGCGAGGGAGATGGATGCGCTGAAGCCCCGAATACGAAAAGCAAGAGTCGGGAATCTGAGCAAGTCGTTGGTTTTCTGGCAGCCGCACCTCGTGCAGATTCGTGCACCTATGAAACACCGCATGGCCCAGGATGCCAACGCTGTCGGGTAGCGTCACGTATTGCAGGCTTTCACAGCCTTGGAAGGCCGCCTCGTCGATTCTGTACAGATTGGGGTTGAATGGCAAGGGATGCTCCTCGTCAGACCGCAGTCGGCGACAGCCAAAGAAGGCATTCTGCTCAATCCGCGCAAACACGCGTCGGAGCAACGGCGCGTGCGTAAGTCTGAAGCAGTCTTGAAACGTGCCGACATGGATGGTGTCAATGCCCAAGTTAGCGTCGGGAGCGCGCAGCTGATCAACGCTCGTGAGAGAATTGCAGTCTCGAAAGGCGTGTAACTCCATGTGGCGGAGGGTGGCGGGAAGCGTGACAATGGTGAGCCCGTTGCACCCCACAAAGGCCGCGCTTCCAATACGGTGCAGGTTGGCCGACCAGCGGATGGTACGCAGGTTTGCGCACATCTCAAAGGCCCGGTTTCCAATCCTTTGTATCGAGTCGGGAATGTCAATGTGCACGAGCGCGTTGCAATTATCAAAGAGGCGAGTGGTGACTTCGACAAGGACGTTATTCTCTGGCAGGGTCACGTGTTGAAGCCCGTTGCAGAAGAAGAAGGCGGCCTCTTGTATGGTGGTTACGGAATTGGGAATGTCAATCGCCTCGATGCTGGTGTGGGCAAACGCTTCGGTTCCGATGAATTGCAGACCCTGCGGCAGACGCATCGCCGTGATGCCCGTGCACCCGCAAAACGCCTCCGCAGAGATGGTTTGCACCGATTCTGGCAAGTGGTCAATGTCGAGGCGGCCCAGGCCCTTGAACACCGTGGCTGGCAGCGGCGTCGGAAAGGCTGGGACCATCGCATTGATAATGGGCGGGAACTGGATCATGTTGTTATCGAGACTGCGTAGCGCATCAAATACTTGCCGCCGCGTGGCGAGCGTGGGCCCAGCGAGTGTGCTCATCCACTGATCCATGCCGTAGACAATGTTGCAGAAGAGGGCAAACTGTTGTCGCCACTGCATCTGGGGCTTGTCGTAGGGGTTGTACCCATTGTTCCCACCACCCACCGCGTTGCACAAGAATGGCGAGACGGCACCAACAAACGGGCTGGGCTGGTTTTGCAGGACCACATTCGGTGGGTTGTGGCACAGCTGGTCAAAGTGGTTGATGCACCACGCGTGCATGTCCCGCGTGGCTGCATTGTGGCAGGCGCGCTGGGTGTCGCGTTGGCACGGGTCGTCATTGTTGCTCAGGAGCTCAAAAATGTGCTCCTGTAAATCGGGCGCCAGATTTTCAAAACGGCGGGTCATGTCCTCCGCATGCGCACGCTCGTCGGCACGTCGCCCCAACTTGTGCAGCGGAGGCAGCATGGCGGTACGTGTACGTGTACTGCACAGCTTGTAGACGATTCAAAAAGGTTTATCTACAACACACACACGCACACGCGCGAGTCACCGCACCGAGTCGGGCGTGAGCGTCCACATGGCGCTGAGCATGTCGAAGCGGTTGCCCAAGAGGTGCGTCGCCAGCTTCTTGGAGTGCCTGTCAAAGTTTCTGTAGGCGCTATTGCTGAGCACGGGTGCCCAAACGCGTCCCTCGTCGTCGCGCTCGAAGAGGTCGTCCACGTCGCGCGCCTCGAACGTGTGGACGGCGTGCGAGATGTGCTGCGGTTGCCACCGTCGCACAAAGCCGTAGACAAAGTCGGCCGCCGCGTCGATGCGATGGTAGGTTACAAAGGTCCACGCTGGCAACTTGCCGCTCTGGCGCGTTTGCTTGTGCTCGTTGGTGTAGACATTAAAGTAGCCCACCTCGAAGATGATCGACCCATCCAGACGCGTCATGGGGCGCACGACGAGCGTCGGGATCTTGGGGGAGGGATTGTTGCTTATCAAGTGCCGGTCTACCTCGCAGACCACGAGCACAAAGTGCCCGGCGCCGTCCCGGAGGTGCAGCTTCTCGACGACAATGGACGCCAGTCCATGGTTGAATGCGCCAAGAAATGGAAGCAGTCGCAAAGCGCACGCTAGCGCGTGCCGCAAGCCGTTTAAACGAAACGCGAGAACACGCACACACACGCGCGCGCGCTCACACACACACACACACACGACCCTAGACGCCCATTGGGTCGTCTTCCGGTGGCGGCACCGTGACCACGTGCGCATCGTCCTTGGGTGTGTGCTGCGGCATGGAGCGATGCCACGCATAGCCGTGTCTGTTGGCGGCAATGGGGATGGGTGGGCCACGATTCGGCGCCTGCCTGACCTGGAAGAACCGGAACAACTTCGAGTCGGCGCGGTCACTGACGTGCAGCTGCTGCGACAAGAAGCTGGAAACGACGTCGTGCATGAAGTCCGGCGTAAAGTCGTCCTGGACGACATCGGGGTGGGTCATCATCTGAATGAGCCTCGCCAGGGCGCCCGTGAGCGACACGTTTTCCATTTGCGCAAAGCTCAGCTCGAGGCGCGAGTAGAGCTTGACCATGGGGTAGGTGGTGCGTGCACCGAGGAAGTTGACCTTCCACCAGTCGGGAAGCTTGTTGTGCCGCGTGTCGACAAAGCTGCGACCGATGATCTGGTATTCCGTGTCAATCGATCCGGGGTCGGTGGCCGACATGGCCATGTACCTCGGAACCCAATGGATGTCGACGGTCCCAACCTTTGGATCCGACAGCATGCGGCTCGTCCACTCGGGGTCGCGCAAAAGGGACGTCTGGATTGTGAGTCCGGCCGTCAGCATGCCGTAGCCACTGACCATCGTCTTGTGGATGTTGTACTTTTTCTGCGTCGTGCGAATGGCTTCCTCGGCAGTGGTCCACTTGGTCACCGACAGGCGCAGCACAATGCCGTTGAGGTCCTCGAGTGGCGTGGGCTTGGGCTTCTCCATAAATGGGTCGCTGGGCCTGCTAATCCCCTCGTTGTTTGGCTCGTTCTCGAGCCACTTGCCGAGATTATCCACATTTTCCCATATGGGGGCTGCGCATTGGAGGTACTTGAACTTGTTGCGACTTTTGGTGCTCCCGGCCCGCGTGTCAAAGTCGTACTGCACGTAGTAGGGCGCATTGTCCGTCTTGAGGGTGGAGACATTTCCGTCACGCACCGGGTCCTCGAGCGTCTCGACTGTGATATTGGTTTGGTCACCCTGTCCGAATACCTTCTTAAACGCGGCGTTGGGGGATTCGGCGGTGGGTACGCGCATCAGCTCGTCGATGGTCTTCTGTGCCTGCTCCGCCTTTTGGCGGTTGCCAAACACGATGCTCACTGCGATATGCACCTCGCCTGCGATTTGGGAAGCTTTGTATACCCACGGCCGCATCTGGCTCTCGCGAAGTGCAAGGTGGAGTGCCAGATCTTTTGGGGCCGTTTTGAAGTATTCGTACTTGACGCTCTCAATCAAATCTGCGCGAACGGCAGCGTAGCCGGCTCTTCTTGCAAGCCTCTCTTTCTCATCCGCGCTCTTGTGGGAATTGCGTAGTCGCTCTTCTTCCGCGGCCTTTCCTTTCTGCCACGCTCTCGATCGGGACAGCACGAGCCGCTCCCTCTTGAACTTGTTATTCCACTTCTCCTTCTCGTGGGCTTTGTCGTGCGCGGCGTCGGCCAATTCCTTTGCCTTCTCCTCTATCCAGGCAGGGGCACGCTTCTTGATATCGTCCGGGCTCATTTCGTTGAGCCCATCTGGGCCTTTAAGCATCGCGCCCTCGAGCGCCAAATGGTCGATCGGTGGCTTGCCATGAAAGACGATCCGGAACTCGACGCGCCACTCGCAGTCTGGGTTTTTCTCGGCATGGCCGTTGACCCGCATAAACTCACCCATCCGCTGCACACGAAGCGTGTCCTTCTCGCCTTCGGGCCACTTGATTGGCCACTGCTGTGGGCCTTGTGGGCTTGGTGGGATGGTCTCGTCTACGATCCAATGCCGCTCGAGCCGGTACGCGTGTGCCACGTTGAGCATGGTTCCCGCAGACATGATTGTGGCGTAGTCCTCGCGGCCGCGCGTGGCCTCCAACCAGGCGTACACGTTTTCGATTTCGATTGGCTGGTCGTCCACCGTAAACACTTTGGATTCGGGAGGCGCGCCGTCGGTTGCGTAGGTGCTGTTGGCTGGCATCATGTCCGACAGCCTTGTGCGGCGCTCGTTGACCGTCCAAGAGTGCGGCGGACCCCCCGTGTCATCGTCGTACTGGGGAAGTCGGTTCTCGGGCAGGGCCGGGTCGAAGAGCAGGCTCAGCAGGCGTCCATTTTCGTCGCCTTCGCCGCTCTGCTTCTTGGTTCCGTCGGTGGCGGATGGCGCGAAGGCTTCGGCGTAGCTGCGCGCCGTGGAAGCCACGTCGGCGAGCAACGCCGCGCGCAGCGCCTGCTCCTCTTTGATGTTGGACGCGTACACCAGCACGACGACGCCATACTTGCGCCGAAACTCCTCGACCGACTTGCACGCGCGGTACGGATGCATCTCGTCGCCAGTATCGGGTTGCACAACCCCCTTCTTGATCGTGGGCGCCACTCGCAGAAAGTCCTTGTGCATGCGCAACCACGCATACTTGAGCGCGTGCCTCGCCCACTCGATGCCACCGTTGTCGTCGTTCTGCAGGCGTGTGGGCGACAGGATGTACATGGGCGAGAAGACCTGCGACAGCACGTTTTCGTTGCCGAGTCCCGGAACAGCCTCCTCGTGTGCCTCCAGCTCGAGCCACTCCTTGACGTGGCACAGAATCTTGACCGCGTCGGCAGAGGGTCGCTCGAGCGGCAGAGCCATCGGTCGGCGGTAGGGCATGAGGCGACGCTTCTTTTCGTCCCCTTGCGACACGCGGTTCTGGTTCTTAGCACCGGCCGTCTTACTGGCAACGCTGTCGTGCGTCGGCGTGTAGTAGTGCAGGCCACAAAACCGGAAATACTCGAGGTCGTGCGAAAATGGCTTGGCCACCGCATTGGGAGTGTCCACGGGTCGAAGTCCGAAATCGACGATGACGTCATTGTGAATCTTGAGCAACTTGTTTTGGCTCTTTCTCTTCTCAGCGAGATCGGCGGAGGCCGCACAGGCCTGCAAGCGCAACCTGGACTCGTGCTCGCGCCTAGCAAGGCAATGGGGATGCTCTGGATCGCCCGCGCCGTTCCCTCGGTCCGCTACGGTTCTGAACCGAAACGGAAATCCGACAGGCGCGTCGTCATCGTCGTCGATGTGATACAGGGCGAGGTGGCGCCTTTTGCTCAACCGTGTGCCTTCCGTAATCTCGTCTTTCTTCAGCAACATCAACCGTTTGAGTGGGTGATCGATGGCGTCGCCGGTCATGTTCAGCAGCCGCCACGCGTTTTGGTACGCACCATGCAGCTTTGTGATCTCCTCTTTCAGTTTTGTTTTTCGACCCGTGTTGTGCGCTTGATCCAGCACGCTCATGCTCGGGGACAGGTACTTGCCCAGCCCCGTCTCTCCCCCGCGCCCATGGTCCAAGTTGGGATACTTCGAGAGGTCGCCACCGTCCCATTGCACCACGTGCTGCATCGTGCCATAGTAGGTCCGTTGGGGAGCGCGTCCGACATCCTCTGTCGCAGTGTGCGCGACCTCGTCTTCGCCGTTGGGACCGATTCGGGTGCGCTGGATCTCGGAGTACGTGCGGTCGACGTTGTCGGGGTCGTTGCGCTGGATCCACCCAGGCATTCGTGCGTAGTCCGCCATGCGGCCCTTCGGAGGCACGAGCGACGAAACGAGTAGCGGGTTCTGCCACTTGTCATTGAATGCGCTCCTGGCGGCGGCGACGAGTTTGGCGTCCCACTTCTCATAATACGCCGCCCATTCCTTGGCCTCGGCATTCTCGTCTGGGTGGTTCTCACCGAGCCAATCGTCTGGCAACCCCGTTGCGCCCCACAGATGCTTCTCGACAATGCTGGGCAAAATGGTCCCCGAGACGCACATCGAGAGGCCGCGCATGAGCGGGTAGGTGGTGCGCAGCTGGTCAAGGATGATTGGCGGGTGCTTCCACCCTGCCTTGTGCTCCTGAATGAGCTTGCTCGTTGCGAGCACGTATGTATCGCCACTCTCGGGTTTGGAGTCGCACACGTACTCCTCGTGCACGTAGCCCGATTGCTTGCACAGAAACTGCGCCTCGTCGCGCACGTGGAAGACCCACTGCCGTTTCCACACCTCCCTGTTAGCGTATCCGGCCGCGGACCAGTGAAGCGACTTGCCCCGCAGAAGCTCCTGTGCCACCTGCTGTGCGCCGAGGGTGTCGCGCTCGGTGTCCTGGCTGTAGAGAAACAGGTGCGTCTTCGTGACCGTATCGCTCCTCTGCATCATCTTCCATGCGTCGCCAATCAGGTGGTCCCATCCGGGATGCTTGCCAAGCTCGTCTTTGGCAGTGTTGTACGTTACCGCGTTGACCATCTTGCCCAGATCGATCAGGGCCTTCTCTTTGCCGAGTTTCACAATTGTGCCACTGGCGCGCAGCCGTTTCCACAGCAGCGTGCCGCGCTGATCGTCGGGCAACAGGCTCGACGGATCCGCTGGGGGTTGCTCCCCACAGCTGGTTTGAAGCGCCTGCTCTTTGGCGAGGCGGCGCGCCTTGCGCCTGTTCTCGTCTTCAACCCCTCCCTCGTCGACGCTCCAGGCCATGGCCACTTCCAATCCTTGGTGCGTGTCGCGGCCTTCGGGTGGCTCGTACTCGGGCTCGGACTCGGACTCGGGTTCGCTATCATCGGCCGTCTTCTCGACCCTTGACTTACGCCCCCTCTTCTTCCGCTTTCCGCGTTTGGGCACCAGTGTGTACTTGGTCCACTGTAAATTGTCCTCGAGCTTGCCCCGCATCTCGGCGATCGGAATCTTCTTGTTGGGCGCGACGCCGCACAGCACGGTGCCACCGAGCTTGATGGCAAACGAGGACATGAGCATGATGAGCGCCGACTTGCCCTGGCGCGGCGGCGCGAGGCAAAGCATCGGCAGCTCGGCGGGGGCGACCGTCTCCATTCTGACACCCGTATCGTCCTGCTGCACGTCCTGCACACCCTCGTCGTCCGTATCAATCCCATCATCGGACTCGCCCCCCTCCTCCTCACCGGCCTCCTGCATCACCACCCCTGCGTCGGCGCCAACCCCTGGTCCCGCAATCTGCATGTTGGTGGGTGGGGTCTGGTCCACCGCCTTTCGCTTGCCTTGGGCCCTGGTGCTCATGCCCTCCTCGGTGGCCTTCCTGGCGGCCTCCTTTTGCTTTTCAAACTCCTTCTGCTTCGCTTTCACGGCCTTCTTTTCATCGTCCACCTTCCTCCTGCTGTAGTCAAAGCCCTCCAGCCACAACCGGTGGCCCTCGTTGAGGGAATCGTTGTTTTCAGAGGGACCCGCCTCGCCGCCGCCCACGTTGGGGTTCGCAGAACTCGCGGCATTCTCCTTTAGCTTCTCCTCAAACTTCCTCTTCTCGGCTTCGTGTTGCTTCTCTGCCTCCTCGAGGACTTTCTCCATCGCCAGTATGTACTCTTGGTCAGGCGTAAGCTGCTCTCCCTGTCCGCCCCGTTGCGCTTCTTCAACTGCCAGTTGTAGGGCAAGCTCGTCGTCACCCGACACCGTGCCATTGCGCACCCTTTTCTCGTGATCCCTCTGTCGCCGCTCCTTTTCCTCTTCCATCTCCTTCCACTGCTTTCTCTTCTTGAGCCACGCCTGCTTGAGTTTCCTCAGCGCATCACCCGTTTTCGCTTTCTGCTGCCTCGCCACGTTCACAAACTTGTCGTTTTCTGCAGACTGTCGCGCCCTAACCTCATCAATCCTCGACGATCCACCAACCGTCGGGCCGTCCGGCCCCTGGCTCGCCTGCCCCGGATCGTTTAGATCTTGCATCGCGCGGTCGATCATTGCAATCGGGTCTCCTCCTCCTTCGTCGTCGTCGTCCTCGTCGTCGCCGTCGTCCTCCTCCCCACCCTGGTTTTCTCTGCCCTCTTCCCCCTCTTCCCCCTCGTCCTCCTCCTCGTCCCCGTCGCGCCGGCGCCGCCACCGCCGCCCGCCACCACCGGCGCCGGCGATGCGACCTCGCGCTCGCACACGCTCGCGATTCTCGCTCGTGTACAGCTCCTGGTGAATCATCATCAGGCTCTTGGCCATCTCGTCGTCGTTCTCTCCCTGCGGGTTGCCATAGCCACGCGCCGCATCGCTCTTCAATTTCTCCAGGTCTTGGCCAGCCTTGAAATTTCCGTTGTCGTCCAACATCTGCTCGCGCGCGTGCAGCACCTGCAGACGGTAACGCAAGAGCTTGCGCACGTTGACCACCAGCGACGGAAGGTCGAACGACTCGGTCATCCTCATGCGCGCGTCGGTACGCGGGGCCTTTGCCTCGCCCCGAGTCATCTCGCTCACCATGTCGAGGCACACCAGATGCGTCTGGATCATGAACTTGGCCATGAACGTGTCGCGGTTGAAATTGGTACCGTCCTCGGGAAGATTGCTGCGCAGACGGTCGAGCGCTTCAAACTGCCACTCCTCCCCAAAGTAGTTCTGCTCACGAACGAGCTCTTGTGCCCTTTTGATGAGGTTGTCCATGGTGCGGTTTGCCTTGTCCCATGCCACCAGCACGCCGTTCCTGGCCTCTTCATCACCATCATCCGGCAACGGCGGGCACATGCGCAGGTTCCAGCCGGTCTCGTGCGTGTAGGCATTGTCCTCTGGTGGCAGTCTGCTGGACGCGCGCTCTTCCACCGACGGCACCCCACCACCACCACCTGCCACCTCCAAGGCGTACAGGTCCTCAAGCGTCGGGTAGGGGTCCACCGGGGTGAAATTCTTGGCCGTGTTGGCAATGTACTCCTGACGCAACGCCCGCTCGTCGATGGTCTCCTTGTACGACTTGTAATGCGCCGACTCCTTTGGCAGCCCCTTGCGCCACCGGTCGTTGCGCTCCGACAGCTGCTTCCCAGTGGCATCACTTGCCCCGCGCGAGTCGTTGGGCGGCCCCGTGTCCGGCATGCGGTTTGGATCGGGTCGCAACGCATCCTTAACCTCGTCGGCGTCTGTGAGCGCGTCCGTGCGCGGTCCCGAGTGCTTCGTCTGCCGGTAGTCTTTGGCATTGATCGTGTACACCTCATCAACCGTCCGCTGGTCGGCACGCCTTGTCCAGCCCGCCTTTTCACCTTTCGGGGCTAGGATAAACTTGCCCCCGAATCCGCCGACCGCGTGAACCCCCGAGTCGGGCTTGTGGCTGTTGCGCAACTTGGGCGCGTCCGACGTTCCCGACATTGTGTTTGCGTGCCCGCGTGCCCTGTCAGCTTGCAGTGTCGCCCTAGCACGGCCTCTTGCAGGCGCGTCGGGCGCGTCCACGTCGATCGGCGCACTCGCATCGGATCCGGGCGGTACACCCGTGGTGGCGTGGTCATCCACCTGCTTGGTGGGAACGGTGATGGACGTCGCGCGCAGGCGCTCCGCCAACTTGAGCTCCGGGACCCCCCGCTGGAACACTCCGATGGCCAGCACCTGTGAGAGCCGCGCCGCAGCGGGCGTGACCACTGGCGGCGGGACGTCGTCCCGACGGTAGCTCGACATGCGCGCGCGCGCGCGCGCTTTGCCAAGTAACGTCCGCAAACGGGTTATCACGCGCGTTGCAACACACCCAACCAGTTTTATTACCACCGTTCTCACCACGCGCGTAAACGCGCCTTCACGCGCGGGCACAAAACAGGCAGTTTTCAATCGTGCGGTACGCCAACGCGTCCGAGAGAGGCCCGATGCTGAGCTCGCGTTTGCCCTCGCCCAAGAGGTCGATGTCGTGCTGCACGCAGTCGAGGCAGCGCGGGTGCCGGCAGTTGCGGCACGCGGCGTGGTGGCCGCCAAAGGCGAGCGTCTCGACCACGTGAATGGGCTTGTTGCAGTTGCAGCAGTGGTTGGTCGAGCCCATGCCCACCAGGAAGCACTGAAAGTCGATGCGCTCCGTGGTGCCGTGGCACGCGCCGCACTGGAGCACCTCGCTGAAGATTGCGGTGGCGTCGTCGATGGCCTTGCCGCTGCCGGGCGCCAGGGCGCGCACGGCCTCCTCAAACAGCTTGCCGCCGCGGGTCCGCGCGCTGAGCGAGTCCAGGGCCTCGTTGACCATTTGCGCGTCAACGTTGGCGCGCGATCGGCCACGCGAGCTCATGCACGCTTTCACGGCTTCTTCCTCCTGCAACTTTTTCATACCAACCTTGCTGCTGGCGTCGGCGACACGCTGCGCGTCCTGGCGCATGGTGCGGCGCATCTTCTTCTTGCTGCCGCCGGCGCTGCGTACGGCGACGGCGCTCTCCAAGGCGCTCGTCATCGCATCGGCGATTGGTTTGTTGTGCTTGGCTTCCTCGTCACTCGCGGGCGAAAAGCAGCGCGAGAGCGTGCTCGACGCCGATGAGTGCACGCTGACGCGCTCAATCTCCGTGTCCGAATCGTCGTTGACGACCAGGCGCGTGCCGCAGTAGGTGCCTTGGCACAACCACCGCTCGACGACGAGCAGGGTACGCGCCAGGGCCATTTGCTGCGCGCCGCGAGTGGTGGCGCGCATGGGATCGACGCGCGGGCAGAGGCGTCCCAGGTTGTTGCGATACGCCGCGTCGTCCTTGGCATGCTCAACGGCGTCGCAGCAGCTCTCCGCGAGCCCCATGCGCGTGTACACACCCGAGGTCCCGTCTGCGCGCTTCGGCGTGGTTCCGAGCAAGTCGACGCACAGCGCGATGCCCGTGCGGTAAAACATGTGGAGTGCCTGATTCACGCGCGCTTCGATCTCCTCAATCTTGGTGACGCCTCGGTCGCGCAGCGACCGAGGCAGCGTCGCGTGCGGTGCCGCCTCCTTGATGCGCTCGAGCTCCGTCAACAGCTTGGTCACGGTGTGCTGGATCACAATGTCAATTGCGTACTGTGGAGTGTCGTCGTCGTCGCCGACGACGGTTCCGGTGCCGTGGGGCAGCACGGCGCCCTGCAGCGATTCGAGCAGGTTGGACGCCTCGCGCGCCGCCAGCTGGTCGTCCACCTTTCCTCGTGGCAGGCCGACGCGCTCGGGGTGGCAGGCGATGCGCACCGCAAAGGCGATGAGCAAGGGCATCCCGCACGGCCTGTGCATGGCGTCGGGCATGGCCTGCTCAAAGAATGGATCTGCGGACATGTCGAGAAAGCCACAGTGGCTCAGCTGCTCGCACAGCGCCTCGGCGCTGGCCATCAGTGCCGACGCCTGCGCACGCATGGCGGTTCTGATCTCCTCTGGCACGCGCAACTCATCCACGGTTGCGTGGTCCGTGGACACGCCCTTTTCGTCGCGCTCGAATTTGCGCCGCGCGTGCTCCGTGATGACCATCAGCTCCGTCATGCTGATGGCTGCCTCGATGCGCTTTTGCTCGAGGAGGACGGCACAGAGCTCACGCGTCCCTGGAAGCGTCTCGCCGCCGGGCTGCTCCTGCAGCGTGTTGCCATAGAGGCTCGAGGCGATGATCAGGTGGTGCAGCGGGCACGATTGCACCGATCCGATCATCTTGCCCTGCTTGTTGAGAAAGGCGTCCGGAAGCACCAGCCCCGGCGGCGGCGTCGTCATGGCCGAAACAAAGCTGCCGTAGACGACGCGATAGTTGTGACGGCCCTGCGTGTACCCCCTTTCCGCAATCATGCTGCGGCCATGGTGCTCAAAGAGATGGATGCCCGTCATGTTCACGCCGTGCGCGCCGTAGGTGCCGTGCTGACGCTGGTTGGACACTTGCAACGCGTCGATGGGAGTCACGACCCACAGCTTGATGGTGGCGATACGAGACGCCTTGCCATTGGTGCAGCTTGGCCGCACGAGCACCGCCACCTTGCGAATTTCTCCAGGCTCGACTGGCTTTCCCATGCGCCCCCTGGGACTGCATCGCACTTGCCAGACCTCGTCATACTCTGGAAACGCCAGGCTTTCCATGCCCCACGCCATGGAGCAGTTTTGACCAGAAGTCATGTCGCGCGTGCCGGTGATGAGGATGCCACACACGTTGGGCTGGCGCATCGCCGGGCCGAGTATGGCCTCGTAAAAGTCCTGAAGCGTCGTCATCTCGCTCGTGTCCAGGTCGTCGACGGTGTCGTACGAATTCTCGTGGAGCTGCCGCGTGTGCGCATTGCCCTTGAGCTCAGACGATGACCAGTAGCAGCGATGGAGCGATGATGGGTTCATTGGCGACGCGGGTCAGCAGCCGTATCCAGCGGCGGTGCGGAAGATGCGCGCGCACGGACACCGCAAGCCGCCGCCGCCGCCGCCGCCGCCGCCGCGCGCGCGCGCGCGCTAAGTGCGCGAGCGCCGCACCACCGCACAATCGAAACGCGCGCGCCCAATGGAACCGCCCGTTGCGACGGACGAGCGCAACTCGGCACAAAGCCTAGCGGAACGCCTGTGCAAGGGCGTGCTCAACACGGCTCGCGCGGTGGACACCAGCGCGCGCATCAGCAGCGTCGCGAGGTGGGAGCACGACGACTCGACGCTGCTCAAGGTCAGCACAGACTCGGGCACCCCGTTCAACGTGGCCGACGTGCTGCGACGGCGATGGCCGCTCGCCACCGTGAGCATCGTGCACAATGTGATCAGCGGCCACAAGGAGACACAGGTGCTCGTTCCAAGCAGCGCCGACCAGATCAAGCGCGCCAACGACATGGCCAAGGAGTCGAGCACGGCGCTCTGGCTGTCGCTGCTCGTGCGCGTGCTCGGAGCGGCCGCGGCAATTTGGTTTGGCGCCGCGGTCGTGAGCAACGTCTTCTCATAACCATCCAAGGCGGTTGGCTATGGCAGGGGCGCGTGGACGTTGCGCGCGCGCGCATGGACGTGCAGGCGGCGTGCGAGGTCACCCATGACTTTACCGGGGCCATGGCCGTCTCCGTCTTCTTTCTGGTGATTTTTGTGGGGCTCTTGATGGCCGACGGTCTCCTGACGTGGTACGCGCTGACGCGCGCCATGCGCCGCGATCTAGTCTTGGAAGCCGAGCGACGAGAAACCATCGAAGGCCTTGACAAGAAGATTGAAATGCGGCAAACGGAGTTGGTGAGAATCAACGGCATGATCCTGCGACACGCGGTTCCGGTGGACACCGCGTGCCGCAGCGAATTAAGTAGTGGTGGTGGTGGTGGTGGTGGTGGCGGTGCTGGTGCTGGTGTTTTGCGTGCCGCACAGCGTTGAGTCGCGCGTTTTAAAAGTGTGCACGTACTTAGCTGGTGGATTAGCACGGCGGCGGCGGCGCTAGAGTGGGCACGGGCTCGCGCGCGCGCTGGTGGACGCGAGCGCATGCAGCCACTGACGCACTACTTTGAAAGGCAAGATCCGGCGGCGCCCGCCCCGCCACCGCCCTCGGCCGCCCAACGGCGGCGCGTCTCGGTCGTCGACGCGGACAGGGTCGTCTCCGTGGCCGGCGACGAGCTCGCGCTGCGCGCGTGGAAGGCGCGAGGATACGGTGTCGTCGAGCGCCGCCGGGCGTCGGAGGTCGACCCTGGGTCGGTGGCGTTTGCGTGCGCGCTGCCCCTGTGCTGCGACCTCGCGAGCGCCGGCGCGCGCTGGTGGGAGCGCAAGCGGCGCAAAAACCCAAACTTTCAGGCCGAGGTCGTCGACGCGCTCAAGGAGACGGAGGCGACGCTCGTGGCCACGGGCGCGCCGTACCTGCTGCTGACGCCGGCCTCGCCAGTGCTCAAGCGCTTGTGGAAGGCGCCGCGGCTCACAATCTCGCCGCACGAGTACGGCGGCTACCTCTCCGCGACAGCGCTGCACCCGGCGTGGCCAACGGCCATCCCCAAGCAGGACGCCTACCGGAAGCGCACGTACGTCTTCCACGGCAACGGGCTCGTGCTGCCGCAGCGCAAGCCGGTGGCGCCCGTGTGCATCGATGTCAAGAGCAAAACCACGGGCAAGACCAAGCGACTCGCGCCCATGTTTGCCAAGCGCAAGTACCGCGGCGCGCAGCGGGCGGCGCCGCTCGGCTTTCTGGAGGGCGTGGCGCAGTGCAACGCGTCGCGCGCGCTCTTGCCGCGCGGGAACGGGTGATGAGTCAACGTGAAAATGTGCTTTTTTAAAACAACGCGCACACGCCTTTTACCAAGAAACGAGTGTCAGTCCACGCGATCCAACAGGCGCTGCGTTGTTAGGCCATCAAAGGCGAATGTGGTCGTGGACGTGTTGCCGCGGCGGCTCGCGCGCAGACGCCGGTTCAGACGGTTGCACTCGCGCAGCCACTCCTCGTGGAACTTCTTGCCCACCACGTCGGGATTTGGCTCATCGTCGCAGTCGTACACGATCACCTCACGCCCGTAGGCACACATGGCGACGCAGCAGCAAATCGAGACCAAGATTGCGCACAGGACGATGAGCCACGGAAGCAGTATGGGCGTTGCGCTTGTGCTCTTGACGCCGATGTCGATGTCTGGCACCGAGTACGGCGGCGGCGGCGAGGTCGGGATGGGCGGCGGAGCGTCTGGCGGCGGCAATGGAGGCGCGGGCGGCGGCGCGGGCGGCGGCGGCGACGGCGGCGGCGAGGGCGGCGGCGGCGAGGGAGGCGGCCTGGGCACTGGTCCGTTGGGCGGATTGGGCGGCGTCGAAGGCGGGCTGGGCGGCG
>Ga0209603_1002525_pt1 | contig 16760 bp, 15 predicted proteins | sample COGITO_mtgs_1206_FD_184812 | JGI IMG/M metagenome (GOLD analysis project Ga0209603, IMG submission 184812) | Pelagic marine microbial communities from North Sea - COGITO_mtgs_120607 (SPAdes) (version 2) | ecosystem: Environmental > Aquatic > Marine > Epipelagic ... | reverse complement strand
AAGAATTTATTGATTAATAAAATTTTATTTTTTTAATATTTTAGTCACCATTTAATAGACAAAGAGTGACATCTTTGAAGTCGAATTGTTTAATAAATTTAAAAAAGCGCTAATTTAGGTTTCTATGTCGTACCGAGAAGAAAAAATAAAATCCTTAATCGCTTCAGATTATACTGACTTTAATACGCGTAAGCTTCAAGATCATTGTTCCTCAATACTTGAAAGAGGCATGCATGGCTTGTGTTTTAGCCCTTATGAAGGGATACAAAAACCAGGGGGTGAAATTAAATTAGCATAGTAGATAGATCTAAATAATTGTCTGAGAATCAAGAAAAATAGGCTCATAAGATGAATGTCATTGATCACGAATGATTTCTTTTATTATACCAGGGTTGATATACTTGAAAAAAGGGACCCTTTGATAAATGATATTTTACTGGAAGAAGTAATCATAGATCGTTGCATTTATTAAAACTAGCATCAGCTTATCAAGAGGGATCACCTATTGTTTTTTGAAGTTTGACGTTTTCGAATGGTATATAAATTTTGTTTTTATTGATTAATCCAAATATTGACTAAATAAAAAATAGTAATTGTTGAATAATTTTATTTTCATTGCCCAACAAAACTTATAATAGATATTATCTTTTTAGTTACATTTTGTTGCGCAAATTATTTTGAGATCTATAAAGGAACTCATTACTGAAAAAAGTACCCCTTTTATCCTATTTAGGCTAAAAATTTAATAGGCCTTTGATTTGTGATTTATTTCAAATAACTGTTCACTTTGTGGGTCAAATGCTCTCAATACTGATCACAATCCGAATACTGCAGATATTTTTATGATTAAAAATAAAAAGATTTTTTTAGGAACGAACGAAGCTGATTTTTCAGAAAAAAAAGTATCAGGAAAGTTGCTGCAAATAGGCGATGAAACTTTTTATAAAATAAGCCATTTTGATGAGATGCGTCCGTTCTTTATGACGGTGGTGAGTCATTCCAACCATTGGATGTTCATTTCAAGTACGGGTGGTTTATCGGCAGGGAGAAAAGATTGTAACTCAGCACTGTTTCCTTATTATACCGATGATAAGATTACAAGTGCTGCCGAAACAACAGGTAGTAAAACCTTATTTTTGGTTTCAAAAGAAGATAAAACTTCTTTGTGGGAGCCCTTTTCTGACAAATATGCGGGTATTTATAGGATAACAAGGAATCTGTATAAAAATGCCTTCGGAAATAAAATCATCTTTGAAGAGATCAATCATGATTTAGCATTGAAGTTCACCTACCAGTGGAATTCTAGTGATCATTTTGGATTTATTAAAAAATCCACTATCACCAATGAGGGAGGAGAGTCAGTTACCCTTTCCTTAATAGATGGGATTCAAAACTTACTACCTTATGGCGTAGAGCAATCCGTACAAAGCGGTAGCAGTAATTTGGTAGATGCGTACAAAAAATGTGAATTGGAGACTGATTCTGGTATGGGCATCTTTTCTTTGAGTGCGATCATAGTGGACAGGGCAGAGCCTAGCGAAGCATTAAAGGCGAGTGTGGTTTGGTCTTTGGGTTTGGATCAGGCAATAAAACTGCTTTCCTCCAAGCAACTAGATACTTTTAGAAGGGGCGGTGTACTCACTCAAGAAGAAGATGTTAAAGCAGAAAAAGGTGCTTATTTTCTACATGACAAAATTTCACTATCAGCAAAAGAAGAAAAAAATTGGTTGATTGCCGCCGATGTAAATCAATCTATTTCAGGTATCATTGATATTAAGGAAAAACTCAAATCAAAAGAAGATCTTCTGGATCAAATCAACAAAGACATTGAAGCAGGTTCGATGCATTTACTTGAATTGGTGGGTGCCGCAGATGGATTGAGGTTGTCCGCACATAGACCTCGTAACATTCGTCATTTCTCCAATACCATGTTCAATATCATGCGTGGGGGCATCTTTGATCAAAATTATCAGGTAGGAAAGATTGACTTCTTAGAATATTTGTCCAAAGCGAATAAAAATGTTTTTGCCGAAAAAAAGGTTCTTCTAGATAAGTTATCTGAGGTGTTTGACCTTAATGATTTGCGTCAAGTAGCCGAAAATGAAAGCGACGCTGATTTTAAAAGATTGTGTACGGAGTACTTGCCCTTGATGTTCAGCAGAAGACATGGCGATCCGAGTCGCCCATGGAATCAGTTTTCAATCAATACGAAGAGCGAAGTAGATGGCTCCAAAATATTGGATTATCAGGGAAATTGGAGAGATCTTTTTCAAAATTGGGAGGCACTGGCATATTCATACCCAGAATTCATTGAAGGGATGATACATAAGTTCTTGAATGCCACTACATTTGATGGCTACAATCCTTACCGCGTTACCAAAGATGGATTTGACTGGGAGACCATAGAGCCAGGCAATCCATGGGCTTATATCGGTTATTGGGGTGATCACCAAATCATTTATTTACTCAAATTTTTGGAGTTCATTGAAAACTATTATCCTAATAAACTAGCGGAGTCTTTTTCAAAGAATTTGTTTGTTTATGCCAATGTGCCTTATCTGATCAACGATTATGAAGATTTATTAGAAAATCCAAAAGACACCATTGTTTTTGATTATGAAAATGAAGCGCGTATACAAGCACAACGCGCAAAAATTGGCGCAGATGGTGCTTTGCTTACAGATGTCAATGACCAAATTTATAAGGTCAACTTCATTGAGAAAGTTTTAGCTACTATTTTAGCTAAAATGTCAAATTTTATCCCTGAGGGTGGAATTTGGATGAATACCCAACGCCCCGAGTGGAATGATGCTAATAATGCCTTGGTTGGAAATGGTGTCTCAATGGTTACTTTGTACTACTTAAAAAGGTTTCTTAAGTTTTTTGAAAGTATCTTAAGTAAATATGATCGAGAGGATATTGAGATCTCAATAGAGTTAAAGCAATTTTTAAGTGAACTCACCCATGTTTTAGCTCAAAATCAGGGATTATTGAGGGGTAATATTTCTGATAAAGAGCGTAAAAGGGTATTGGATGGCTTAGGAAGTGCGGGAAGTTCTTTCAGAAAGATCATTTACACTCAAAAGTTTTCAGGACAAAAAGTAAAAGTGCAGACAGCAGATATTACTTCATTTGTTGATCTATCAAGTTTGTTCTTAGCCCATTCTATCAAGGCCAACAAAAGGACAGACCATCTTTATCATGCCTATAATTTGATGACTGTAAAAGGGCAGGATGAAGTTGCCATTTCCTACCTACCGGAAATGCTCGAAGGTCAAGTAGCAGTATTGAGTTCAGGATTTTTATCTTCAAGCGAGAGTTTAGAGGTTTTGGACGCGTTGAAGTCTAGTAGTTTGTTTAGGGCCGATCAATTCAGTTATGTACTTTACCCCAATAAAACCTTACCTAGGTTTGTTATGAAGAATACCATACCACCGGAGGCCATATCAAGTTCGGATCTCTTGACAAAGTTGATTGAACACAAGAATAATCAGGTAGTTGAAAGAGATGCACTTGGAGGATATCACTTCAACGGCGCTTTCAATAATGTCAACTCTCTTAAAGCTGCGCTCGAATCGCTTCCTGAGATGTATCAAGCATCGGTAGAAGGAGAATCTGAGGCCCTGTATCAAATCTTCGAAGGCGTATTTGATCATAAATCTTTTACCGGAAGGTCTGGAACATTCTTTGGATATGAAGGTCTGGGCTCAATCTATTGGCATATGGTATCAAAGTTGTTATTGGCAACTTTCGAGATCACCAAGGATGCTGTGAATCAAAAGGAAGACAAGGCTCTTGTCGGTAGGTTATTTGATCATTATTTTGAGATCAACGAAGGTATTGGAGTCAATAAATCTCCAGAATTATATGGCGCTTTTTCCACGGATGCTTATTCACATACACCCGGAGGGAAGGGTGCCCAGCAGCCTGGGATGACTGGTCAAGTAAAGGAAGACCTTTTGAGTAGGTGGGGAGAACTGGGTATTGAGGTGCAAGAGGGAATTTTGACATTTGATCCTTTTATGCTGCGACGAGATGAGTTTTTGACTAAAAAGCAAGACTATGTTTACGTCAATGTACTCAAGGAAAGATGCTCGATTGAACTTGAAAAGGACAGCATAGGCTTTACTTATTGTCAGGTACTCATCATTTATCAAACGTCACAGACTTCAAAAATTGAAGTGCATTATAATGACGGGGCACAACGGATCATTGAGGGAAACCAATTAGATTTGACTGTGAGTCGCATGATATTTAAAAGAACCCATGAGATCCATAAATTGGTCGTTTTCTTGATGAGAGATGAGTAAATCTAAGAGATTACAGACGGATTTATTCATAAACAAACTAAATGGTCGACGGGTAGGCATAGATATTATTAGATAAAATGAAAATACATAAAGCAGTATTCATCCTTATTTTAGCCCTTGCGTGCAAGACGGATCCCAACTTCAATCTTGTTACAATATCAGGTAAGCAGTTATTGGTAAATAATGAGACTTACTTCATCAAAGGTATTTGTTACCATCCCGTACCTCAGGGTAGTACTAAGCGGTCTTTTGACTTGATAGATCAGGATTTGTTTTTAATGGTAGAGGCGGGTATCAATACCATCAGAGTATATGAACCTATCATATCAGAAGAAGTCCTTGATAAAATTTGGGCGGCAGGTCTTAAAGTCATTATCAGTTTTGGACAGGATCAAAAAGGTACTTTTGATATTTCATCAGGTACCTATTTAGATTATGTAGAGAAATACAAGTCCCACCCGTCTATTTTGGCTTGGGAGCTTGGAAATGAATATAATTATCATCCTGAGTGGTTCAATGGCGATATAAAAAACTGGTATCAGACTCTTAATGAGGCTGCAGCGTTCATCCATGAGTTAGACAATACCCATCCAGTTGCCACTGCACATGGGGAACTGCCAGATGAGTTAGCACGAGGTATGTGTCCCAATATTGATATATGGGGTATGAATGTGTACAGATGGGACCAACCCGCATCAATCATAGAAGATTGGAAAAAGTTGAGCGATAAGCCCATGTATTTTTCTGAAAGTGGCGCGGACAGTTATATGGCCATAGCTAAGGCTGGGTTTGAGGTGGGTGAAAATCAAAGGGCTCAGGCAGTAGCAAATGCGAAAATTATGGATGAGGTTCTCAAAAACGCGGCACATAACACAGGCCTATTCATCTTTTCATTTACCGATGGCTTATGGAAGGCGGGAAATCCTAATGTACAGGACGTAGGGGGATGGGCTCCGAATAGTAGCGGTGTCCCTTATGACGGGGCCCCTAATGAAGAATATTGGGGTATTGTTGACATCAACAGAAATAAAAAGCTAACTTTTGATGTAATTAAAGAGCGATTTAACAAAAAACAATAATCATGTCTACATATAATAAAGTTCCCTTCGGTCAAAAAATAGCATTTGGATTTGGCATGCTCGCCAATCAAATGTTTCCAGCCGTAATAGGTATTTTTATTGTAGTTCTTGTCCAGAGTTTAGGCTTTCCTGGATGGATGTGGGGATTTGTTATGATTTTTCCAAGACTTTTTGATGCCATAACCGATCCGATTATGGGTTTTATCTCTGATAATACCAAATCAAAATGGGGGCGTAGACGTCAATATGTTTTTTTAGGAGCTATCATAATGGGCTTTTCATTCATTGTCATGTGGCAGCTGCACAAAGAAAGTACCATTGATTATAACTTCACCTACTTTCTTTTATGGTCATTATTATTTTACGTTGGGTTGACAATATTTAGTGTTCCGTATGTAGCCATGGGATATGAAATGAGCGATGATTTTCACGAAAGAACAAATATTATGGCTGTCGCTCAATTTATCGGCCAGTGGGCATGGGTCATTGCTCCTTGGTTTTGGGTCATTATGGATGATCAAAACTTTTTTAAATCTAGTGAAATTGCAGTAAGAGAGTTGGCGATATGGGTTGGTTTAGTGTGTATGACTTTTGCAATGATACCGGCTATTTTTATAAAGGGTAAATCAACTTTAAATGAAGATTACGATAGCATTACTTTTAAAAATATCATTAAAAGTTTTTACACCATATTTGTTATCAACTTTGGTCAAGCATTTAAAATAAAAGCATTTAGAAAATTATGTATTGCCACTTTTTTAATTTTTAATGCTTTCAACACGGTTGCAGCATTTACCTATTTCATCATTGTTTTCTTTTTATTTAATGGTGTAACCGGCCCTGATGGAGCCTGGTGGTGGCCTACTCTTTTTGGAAGTGTAGGAGCTTTAGTAACCACTTTCTTGGTGATCCCCGCGGTAACTATACTGTCAAATAAAGTAGGTAAAAAGAAAGCATTTATAGTTTCACAATCAGTTTCTATCATAGGATATATTATGCTATGGTTTTTATTTATACCAGGAAAGCCTCATATGTTCTTACTTGCATTACCTTTTTTCTCTTTTGGGATTGGGGGTTTATTTACGCTGATGATGTCAATGACCGCAGATGTGATTGACTTAGATGAGTTGAATACTGGAAAAAGACGTGAGGGTGTTTTTGGTGCCATATATTGGTGGATGGTAAAATTTGGATTTGGAATTGCTGGAGGATTAAGTGGTGTGATTTTATCTGTAATAGGTTGGGAATCTGGAGGTGCTACTCAAACCGAAGAAGCATTGTATGGCTTACGATTATTTTTCTCTGGATTGCCCATATTGGGGACTTTATTGGCTATTTACGTGATGAGAGATTATGAGATTACCGAGGAAAAAGCGAAAGAAATTTCAGCAGAGTTGGCGGCTCGTACAGCCTAATATGTCATTCTGAACTCATGCTGAAGTCATTAATAAGAGATTAAAAGTCTTTCTTTTGGCTAATTCCAAATTCAAATGACTATTAAAGATATTTATTTTCTTTTTCGATAAATATGAATATAATATGCTTATAACTTATGATCATGATCAACTGATGATCACATCAATATTCCGTATTTTTAGTTTTTTAAGAATCATGGATTGATCATGGCGAAAATACTGAGCGTTTTTCTTTTTTTGGTGATGACCGTCCACAATGGAGTTGGGAATAATATATTTAATCCCACTAATCAAGTGTTGCAGGTAGTAGATACCAGCTCAAAATGGGAAAGTCGGGGAGATTTTTCTTTGAGTTTGGCTCAAGCTGCATTGATCAATTGGGCTGCGGGGGGTGAAAACAGTTTTGCTGTGAATGGTTTGATGAAATATTTCACAAATTATACCTCTGGTAAGACAAGTTGGGAAAATGTCATTAATGTCGGTTATGGTGTCATGAAACAAGGGAATAATGAGCGGTATCTTAAGACAGATGATAAGTTTCATGTGGCATCTAAGTACGGACACCGCATCAACGAGTTCTTAAATTATACCTTGTTACTCAATTTTGATACGCAGATGGCCATAGGTCGTAATGAAAATGATCAAAAAATTGCCAATCTTTTTGCTCCTGCTTATTTAATTACTTCCTTGGGGTTTGACCTAAGGGTGCAAGGTGCTGTCAGTATAGTCGTAGCGGCTCTTACTAGCAAATTCACTTTTGTCAATGATCAGCAGTTGGCCAATCAAGGCTCTTTTGGATTAGAAGGTGCCGTATACGACGACTTTGGTGTTATGATCACTCAGGCCCGCAGGTACCGCAGTGAGTTTGGAGGTTATGTTTCTATGAATTATGTCAAGAATGATTTTGAGCAAGAATGGCTCAATAACATCAGTATAAACTCCAAATTGACCTTATTTAATAATTATTTGGTCAAGCCTGAAAATTTAGATGTGAATTGGGAACTGCTGGTGGTCATGAAAGTCAATAAATTTCTATCTGTAAATATCAATACACATTTATATTATGATCACGATGTCAAAACCTCTGTAGATAATGACAACGATGGTACCATAGATAGTTCTGGACCTCGGGTTCAGTTTAAGGAACTATTAGGCATCGGTTTTGTTTTTAATTATTAAAGCTTTAAAAGGTAATATTTTATATGCTGTAACAAAGCATTTTTTTGGTTGATTGAATCGATGTTTAGGACGCCATGTGAGGGGAATTCTCCAAAATTCTAATAGCAACTTTTCTACTATATTCAGATTAAATTTATGTATCTAAAAACTAAATTACTCGTTAACAAAAGATGACATCTCTGGAACAGTATCATAGGTTACTTCACCAAAATGAAGCAACTTTAAAGGTTTTGAAAAAGAAAGCACTGGCCATCTTAATTTCCCGATTACTTGTGACAGCTGCTTTTATATTACCCGTGCTGCTCTACCGCGCAGGGTGGGTGATAGGGGCGTTTTTTATAGGTTTGGGCTTGATCGGCGTTTTCCTCATTCTTATTAAACAAACTGATCGTATTAACTGGTATAAAATATTGATTATCAATAAAATAAATTTTAATAATAAACAGATAATTTTATCAAATAAATTGGGTTTTGATGAATATAATGACGGGAGCAAATTTTCTGATCCGTGTCATGACTACGCGTATGACTTAGATTTTTTTGGTCCAAAATCTTTGTTTCATTTAATCAATCGTACCCGGACTTTTTTGGGTTTGCAGACCTTAAAAAACGATTTCTTAGAAAGCCATGAACCTCGGTCCATCAAGGATCGGCAGGTGGCCATTAAAGAACTTTCAGCCCAGATCGAGTGGCGCCAATCTTTTGAGGCTATTGCGACAGAAGTGAAGGACGAGGAGAGGCATATTGAATCATTGAAGGCATGGACCTTGAAAAATAAAAAAACGATTCCAAAAGTAGTCAATGTGTTTTTTTTAGTCCTTGGAGCATTACCAGTGGCTTTGTTCATATCCTACTATTTTTCGAAATCGGAAATTTACTATGACTTGGGTTCCACCGCGGTATTGATCAATTGGCTGATCACAGGGCTGCATTACAGAAAAATCAATGAAGACCTCATCGTGGCCGATCACATAGATCAGATTCTCAAGAAATATGGCCTGCTTTTGGCGCACATAGACGAGCAAGATTTTAAAAGTCTTTACTTGACAGATCTTCAGACATTAACATTTTATGAGCAACGTTCGGCACACGACCATGTCAAGCGATTGTCAGACATTGTGCATCGGTTGGGAAGTTTTCGCAATCCTTTAGCGGCCCTCTTGTTGGGAGGACTTTTTCTCTATCATCTAAATATGAGGACCTTGATGTTAAAATGGAAGCAAAGATTTGGCGACCACCTATTTATATGGATACAAGCCCTGGGACAATTTGAGAGTTTGAACAGTTTTGCCCATTTTTACTTTAATAACCCTGAGTACGTATTTCCTACCCTCAATAACAGATTTCAGATTGAATTCAAAAACATGGGTCATCCGATGGTAGCTAAAAATGAATCGATCACCAATACCCTTACGCTCCAGGACTCAAAATTCATCTTACTGACGGGTTCCAATATGTCAGGAAAGAGTACTTTTTTACGCGCCTTAGGAATCAACTTCGCTTTGGCCAAAATGGGAGCCCCGGTGTGTAGTGATCAAGCCCAAATTCATCCTTTGCCCATGATGGCCACGATGAGACATGCAGATTCATTGAGCGAGGGGAAATCCTACTTCTTTGCCGAAGTGCAAAAGTTAAAGGCTGTCATGGCTCAGTTGGATAAGGGCAGATGCTTGCTCTTGATGGACGAAATACTGCGAGGGACCAACTCAGACGATAAAATCCTGGGGTCGATGAGAATCGTAAAAAGGGTAATGGCTCAAAAAGCCTTGGGCCTCTTGGCCACTCATGATCTTCAATTATGCGATTTGGAGCAGGAGCATCCAGATCAGATGGCCAATTATTGTTTTGAAAGTGAGATCAAAAATGACAAACTTGTCTTTGATTACAAGCTGAGAAAGGGCGTCTGCAAAAGTAAAAGTGCCACGTTCTTATTGGAGCAAAACAAGATTATTTGATTGCATTCACTCTTTTTTTATCCATGATCGATAAATATTTGCTGAATTAGAATAAAATGAAACTAGGTCAAACTATTTTTGACGTTAGGGTCTTTGAAGATAACTACGGTGTGCTCATTTAATACATATCCTAAAATCAATAACTGAAAACGATACAAAGAGAGCGCTAAGTAATTCATTAATTAGGATACGGATGGAATTAAACGGGAAGCTGTCAATAAAGGAGAAAGTAGGCTATGCCTTAGGTGATGGAGCGGCCAATATCGCTTGGCGCGGTGTTTCTACGTTTTTATTTGTTTTCTACGTAGATGTGTTTGGATTAGATCCTGTTTCTGTGGGTCTGCTCATGCTCGTGGCCCGTTCGAGTGATGGATTGAGCGATGTATTTATGGGCGTCCTCGGAGATCGATCAAACTCAAAATATGGTAAATTTCGGCCTTGGATATTATGGACTGCCGTCCCCTTAGCCCTCATTCTATCCTTACTTTTTACTGTCCCAGAATTGGAAAATCAAGATAAGATCCTCTATGCCTACATCACTTATATTCTATTTACTTTGATATACACGGCAAATAACATCCCTTATGGAGCATTGATGGGGGTAATGACCGGTGATGATAAGGAACGCACCAGTTTGGGATCCTATCGCATGGTAGGGGCCTTTGCAGGAGGAATGTTGGTACAAGGGGCCTTGCTCTATTTAGTCGTTTTCTTTGGCAATGTAAATCCTACGGTCGAATGGGAGCTATTGCCTGACAGAAGCTCATACGAAGTACGGGTCACGTCTCCGATCGACGTAGCGAGTGCCCGCATCAATCTTAAGAAAGGACTTGGGAAATTTATGTTGAAGGAAGAGGCGGACTCAAATACAGCACCTACTCAAAGTATCAGCTTTAAAATGAAAGCGCAGCAGGAATATGTATTCATTTTATCCGGAACAGAGGAGATCGATCAAAGTGACTTGTCTCTGATCAATCAAAAAGAGGGTTACAGTAAATCTATCTATTTATTATCCGTATTTCTGGCCTTATTTATGATCGTGACCTTTCTTATGACCAAAGAACGGGTCAAACCCCCAGTGGATCAAAAGAAAGATTTGTCTAAAGATTTGAAACAACTCCTGAGCAATCGACCTTGGCTTGTGCTGTTGGTCATTGGTTTGCTGTTCAATATTTATACCTCCATCAAAATGGGCATTATTGTTATTTATTTCCTGCATTACCTCAACAATGAGTTGTTGGCCTCTAGCTTTATGATTGCGCTGACCTTGGCGTCCATCTTGGGGGCCATGAGTGTTGCCCCTTTAGGTAGAAGATATGGTAAGAAGCGGTTGTTTATCATGGCCTTGGTCTTTTCAGCTCTTGTCAATTGCCTATTCATCTTCTGTGGACCCAATGACCTGATACCCATATTTGCGATTGGGATGGTATCAGAGTTTGCGGCAGCCATGTTTCCTACCTTACTCTTTGTAATGCTTGGAGATGCCGCAGATTATTCCGAATGGACCCATGGGAGACGTGCCACAGGACTTATATACTCGGCAGGATCTTTGGCAACTAAATTTGGAGGGGGCATCGCTGGTGCTATCATCGGCTTTGTACTGGCCTCGTATCATTATGATGGGCAAGATGCAGCAGCGGCCGAAGGTGCAGCTACAGGAATCATCATGTTGATGAGTTGGGTGCCCGCGCTGATTGCCTTTGCAGCCGCAGGCGTGATGAGTTTTTACCCTTTGAATAAAGAGAAAATGGATTTAATTACGCAAGATTTGACCGCCAAGCGGGTCGGATCATGAGTAGTTTAATATAACAGATCGTTTCAGAATGAAGTCAATGAATAACTTTCCAGAAAATTTTACGTGGGGATCAGCTACCTCTTCTTATCAAATAGAAGGTGCGGCAGACGAAGCCGGAAAAGGCCCCTCGATTTGGGATGCTTTTTGTACCGTTCCCGGTAGGGTGGCCAAGGGTGATCGAGGAGATCGTGCTTGTGATCATTACCATCGCATGAGTGAAGATGTTGCGTTGATGAAAGCCATGGGACTGAAAGCCTATCGATTTTCGATAGCTTGGCCACGCATTATGCCCTCCGGCAAAGGCCAAGTGAATACCGAAGGTCTCCAATTTTATGATGATTTGATCAATGAATTATTGGATAAAGGAATCGAACCGTGGGTCACTTTATACCATTGGGACTTGCCCTTGGCCTTGCAGATGGAAGAAGATGGCTGGCTCAACGGCGAGATCGCGGATTATTTCGAGTCTTATGCCAGGGTTTGCTTTGCACGCTTTGGAGACCGTGTTAAACATTGGATTACACTTAATGAACCTTGGGTAGTAGCTATTTTGGGCTATGGCATGGGCACCTTTGCACCTGGTCGCACTTCAAAATCTGAACCCTATGTGGTGGGACACAACCTCCTTCGGGCCCATGCGCAAGCGGTGAGGTGTTATCGAGAAGAATTTCAAGGCCAGCAAAAGGGAGTCATAGGCATCACCAACAATTGTGATTGGCGGGAGCCATTAACGGATAAAAAAGAAGATGTAGCTGCCGCCGAGCGTGCCCTAGAATTCTTTCTGGCCTGGTTTGCAGATCCGATTTATTTGGGACAGTACCCCAAAAGTATGGTGGATCGACTGGGAGACCGATTGCCCCAGTTTACTGAAGAAGAAAGAGACTTATTGATGGGATCTAGTGACTTTTTTGGTTTGAATCATTATACAACCTTATTTGCTGCCGATGCTCGAGGGAACTTGCAAGTAGGTTCCGTTTATGGCAATGGTGGCCTCTCCGAGGACCAAGACGTCAACCTTTCGGTAGACCCAAATTGGAAAAAAACAGCGATGGGTTGGGCCGTAGTTCCTTGGGGTTGCCGAAAGCTTTTGGCCTGGATATCGGATCGATACGACGCGCCAGACATCTATATCACAGAAAATGGATGCGCTTATGTCGATGCTCCTGCCGAGGGTAAGGTCCAAGATGATGAGCGTATCGCGTATTATGCAGGCTACCTCAATGCCTGTCATGAGGCGATCGAGAAGGGTGCTCAATTAAGAGGCTATTTTGCTTGGTCACTGATGGACAATTTTGAATGGACCTCTGGTTATGATAAGCGATTTGGCTTGCATTATGTAGATTTTGATACCTTGGAACGTATTCCAAAAGCCTCTGCAGATTGGTATAAAAAAGCCATTCAGGCGAATGGATTAAAACATAAATGATTGATTTAAAAGATACTGAAACCATTATTTTTGACCTCGGAGAGGTGATCATTGACCTCGATTCAAAAAGGGTCATCGACCAGTTTCAAAAGCATTCGGATAAGTCTGCCGAGGAAATCATCCGCTTAATTTCTAAATCCCAAGATTTGATCAATTATGAGGTGGGCAAGATGACAGATGCAGAATTTTGTCAAGTAGTCAATGAATTGTTGTCCATCGAACTGTCACAAGCTTCCTTTGAAGCCATCTGGAATTCTTTTTTGGGTACTATCCATCTAGATAAGCTACGGTTGATGCTTGACTTAAAAGAAAAATATAACGTTTTGATTTTGAGCAATACCAATGCCATCCATCAAAGAGCATTTGATCGACACATAGGGGAGCTCATTCCTTCAAAAACCATGGCAGACATGGTGCATACGGCTTATTATTCACATGAATTGGGACTGAGGAAGCCCGATCCTCACATATACCAAAAGGTCATTGACTTGCAAAATTTAAATCCTGCAAAAACCTTATTTTTTGATGATCGCCTCGAAAATATAACCGCGGCCCAGGCGCGCGGCATTCAAGCCATACAAGTGACCTATTCAGATCAAATTTTGGATCAATTGAGATGAAAGAACAAAAGGCGTTATTGATTCATACTGCCCTTTTTATCATCACAGTGATCACAACCACGATAACGGGAGCAGAGTGGATGTATGGTCGGTGGCTCTTTATCGGCGAATATTCCTTAACTCAAGAAGAGCTTTGGAATGGGTTGTCTTTTTCTATACCCTTTTTACTGATTTTGACCATTCATGAGATGGGACATTACGTAGTGGCCAGAATGAATCAGATCAAGGTGACCCTGCCTTATTATATTCCCATGTGGCTGGGTTTTATCCCCGGGATGCCTTCGTTTGGTACCATGGGAGCATTCATTCGTATCAAAGCGGTTATTCAAAGTCGTCGAGAATATTTTGATGTAGGAGTGGCGGGACCTATCGCTGGATTTGTGATGGCCCTCTTGGTGTTATGGTATGGCTTCAGCCATTTGCCGCCTGCTGAGTACATTTTTGAAATCCATCCCGAATACGAAGTATATGGTTTGGATTATGCTGACCATGTTTATGAGGGCGAAGGGGTGGCTTTTCAGTTGGGAGAAAACCCTATTTTTTGGTTCTTTAAGACCTATGTGGCAGATCCCGCTTTGCTGCCGCATCCCAATGAAATGATTCATTATCCCTTTATCTTGGCGGGCTATTTGGCCTTGTTTTTCACAGCACTCAATCTATTGCCTATTGGTCAACTGGATGGGGGCCATGTCGTTTTTGGCTTGTTTGGCTACAAAATAGCCCAAAGGATCAATCAGGTTTTTTATACCTTATTTCTATTTTATGCAGGACTGGGCTGGATTTCACCAGATCTCCTAGTAAACGTCTCCTTGGAGAGTGTCTTTACTTTTGTGGCTTATGTAGGGATCTATCTTTATTTTGTCTTTTTGGCCGTGGCTTCGATGATTCTGGAAACAAGAGATCGCTGGTTCTTTGCGGTTGTACTGCTGGCCCTACAATATGCGGTGACCAGTTTTACTACGATAGTGGGTTATGATGGTTGGTTGCTCTTTGTGTTTTTAATCGGACGTTTTTTAGGGGTTTACCATCCCAAAGCCATAGACGATACGCCCTTGGACGAAAAAAGAAATGTGATCGGATGGGTGGCGATATTGATTTTCCTCTTGTGTTTCAGTCCACAGCCATTTTCCTTGGGGTAGTTTTGGGAGGTCAGAAGGTCCCAGGCTCAAAAAACCATCTCCATAAATTGATAAGCCTTGGGTAGGTCACACCGGTCCTCATATTCTGATCAAGATTATTTTTTATGATACAAGGTGGCATCTTTGGATTTATAGCCTCGAAAATCGTTCCTTCCAGAGACATAAATACCTTCTTGATAGAGCTCATCTTCAAAGATTTTGGGGTCAATAGGGTCTTCTGGATCTGAAGACAATTCCACCAAATTTCCTGAGGGATCACGAACGAACATTTGAATGGCTCCATCGGGAAGTCGTCTTACTTTACCCCAAGGTTGTATATCAATGATTCCCAAGACTTTCATCCTAAAAAACAGTGCATTGATATCATCTACTTGTACACAGATATGGCCCCGGAACGAATGAGCATCTTCCCACTCGGTCAAATGCAACTGTTGTTGATCATTGAATTTGAAAAAAGCCGTAGGATAGTCAAATAAAAAGGCAGGAAGGGGCTCTAATCCTAACTCTTTTTCATAAAAAATACAGGCGGCTTCCAAGTCCTTTACGATTAATGCAACATGGTTAATTTTTAGTGCTTTTGCCATGGGGTTTTATAAATTAAATTTATCAAAATATATTAAAGAACCTTAACGCTAAAGTAGGTTTCCGTTGCTTCAGCTTGACCATGATCCTGTGAAACCAAACTTGTGGGTATCAGGCCTAAAAGAGTAAACACAAAAGTGTCAGCAGTAGGGTTTATACGCTCATTAAAGAGGCATTGATAGCTAATGGTATTGCTGTGGGCTTTGTTCATGAAAGAAGCTCTCTTAAAAAATGAATCGACTTTTCTGATAGCATATGATAAAAAGGTTCTGTTACCGCCGAACTGCCATGATCTTCCAAAAATTTTTTTTGCTCAGGACTCAAGTTTTTAGGATGGTCATCAATCGAGTTAGGATAAGGGTTGGCCGGAGTTCGGTCCAATGGTGAACAAAATTCAACCGAAAGGACATGGTCATAATTTATACTTTTCAAGGCATCTAAGATATCGGTCCATGGGAGATGTCCCATCCCTGGAGCCATGCGGTTGTTATCCGCTACGTGAAAACCTACCAAACGATCTTTACTGCTTTTGATGGCTTCCACCATATCTACTTCCTCAATATTCATGTGGAAGGTATCCAGACATACCCCACAGTTGGGACCTACGGCTGTCGCCAACGCCAGGGCTTGGTCGGTCCGGTTGATGAAATAGGTCTCAAATCTATTGATGGGTTCAATACCAATTGAAACGCCCAAATTTTCTGAATAATCATAAATTTCTTGCAGCGCATCTACCGCCAATAGCCACTCGTCCTCTGGTTTACCCTCCGGAATCAGTTTACCTACTGTAGCTGGTACCACAGAAACCATATACCCTTCCAATCGATGGACCATTTGTATAACATCTTTGACGTATTGAATTGATTTTTTTCTTTGTGCGGCATCTATGGCCAGCAAGTTGCGATCTTCAAGCATCAAGGTCACCGCTCCCCAACAGGTTAAATGATGGGATTGTAGTAATTGCAATACCTGAGCAGGATCATATAATTCAGGACTCCCTTGGATTTCAATTTTGTCATAACCCAGACCTGCGATTCGGGTAAGGGTAGTTTCGATACTTTCGGCACGCATCCAATTGTGTATTGCGATTTCCATATATTAGGGTTTGATGTAAAGTAGGCTTTAAATTAAAGTAAATTCAGCATTTTTAATAAAAATTAGGATACTTTATGTAGCCAATGAAACTTCAAACAGCTTAAGTACTTTAAAAACGCCAGATATACCTTTTTTTCTGCTAATTTTGAATTTCCAGATCAGCAT
>Ga0209603_1002522_pt1 | contig 16763 bp, 17 predicted proteins | sample COGITO_mtgs_1206_FD_184812 | JGI IMG/M metagenome (GOLD analysis project Ga0209603, IMG submission 184812) | Pelagic marine microbial communities from North Sea - COGITO_mtgs_120607 (SPAdes) (version 2) | ecosystem: Environmental > Aquatic > Marine > Epipelagic ... | reverse complement strand
AAGCCGTATCCGAGAGCAACATAAATAGGTTTTTTAAAAGTTATTAAAAATAAAAAAGAACTAAACAGACTACCGGTGGTAGTCGAGAAAAAATAAATTATGAAAGTAGGAATCACCTTTTCAACCTTTGATCTTTTTCATGCCGGGCATGTAAAGATGTTAGAAGAAGCAAAACGTCAGTGTGATTATTTAATCGTAGGGCTGCAGTTAGACCCTTCGGTTGATCGCCCTGAGAAAAACGGACCTTCACAGTCTATAATAGAGCGGTATATTCAGCTCAAAGGGTCTAAGCATGTAGATGAAATTGTACCATACGTATCGGAGCATGATTTAGAAGACATTTTACGCTCTTTTAAGCTTAATGTTCGAATTATTGGCGATGAGTACAAGGAAAAGAACTTTACAGGTAGAAGTTATTGTGAAGAAAAAGGAATAGAGCTCTATTACAACACGAGAGATCACCGGTTCTCTTCGAGTGGACTTAGAAAGCAAGTAAAAGAAATTGAAGAAAATAAATAAGGAATGAATATTACAGTTATAGGATCAGGATATGTTGGGCTCGTCTCAGGGACATGTTTTGCAGAAATGGGAAACAGGGTTACTTGTGTAGATATAGATCCAGTCAAGATTGAGAAACTAAACCAAGGCATTATTCCAATTTTTGAGCCTGGTTTAGAGACCATGGTTTTAAAAAATGTAATAAATAAGAATTTGTTTTTTACTACGGAATTAAATGATGCTTTACAGAATTCTGAAATTGCTTTTATAGCCGTTGGAACTCCTATGGGAGATGACGGGTCTGCAGATTTACAATATGTGTTAGCCGTAGCGAAATCCATTGGTCAGTCGATGCAAAAAAGATTGATTGTAGTTGATAAATCTACCGTGCCTATCGGAACTGCAGATAAGGTAAAGGCTACGATTCAAAAAGAGTTAGATATACGAAATTCTGATTTAGAGTTTGATGTAGTTTCGAATCCAGAGTTTTTAAAGGAGGGAGCTGCTATTGCTGATTTTATGAAACCAGATCGAGTGGTTATTGGAGCTGATTCTGAGATTGCCTTTAAAAAAATGAAAGAATTATATTCTCCTTTTTTTAGATCTCATGATCGATTTATTACGATGGATATTCGTTCTGCTGAAATGACAAAATATGCAGCCAATGCGATGTTGGCTACCAAAATATCTTTTATGAATGAAATTGCCAATATCTGTGAAAAGGTAGGGGCAGATGCCAATCAAGTACGAATTGGAATTGGTTCAGATCAGCGTATTGGGTATAGCTTTATTTATCCTGGAGCTGGTTATGGAGGTTCTTGTTTTCCAAAAGATGTAAAAGCACTCACAAAAATCGCCAAAGAAAATGGCTATACTGCGCAATTGATCACCGCAGTAGAAGAAGTAAACGATGCCCAGAAATTAGTAATCGCTCAGAAAATTGTAACCCGTTTTGGAGAAGACCTAACCGGCTTTACTTTTGGTGTTTGGGGGTTGGCCTTTAAACCAGGAACTGATGACATGCGGGAAGCACCAGCCATTTATGTAATCAAAGAATTAGTGAGTAGAGGGGCTAAAATTAAGGCCTATGACCCAAAGGCAATTGATGAAGCAAAAAAACATTATTTAAAAGGAGTTCAAAATATAACTTATGTAGCCTCGAAGTATGATGTTTTAAGAGATTCAAATGCATTGGTATTACTTACGGAATGGAAAGAATTTCGTTCTCCAGATTTTGAAGAAATTAAAACACAATTGAAAACTCCGGTTATTTTCGATGGTCGTAATCAATATATTGCTTATGATCTGGAGAATAATGGTATAGAATATTATAGAATAGGAAAATAATAGGATGAAAGAAAAAATAGCAATAATAGGTCAAGGTTATGTGGGTTTACCTTTAGCGATAGAATTTGGAAAAAAGTATCCAACAATAGGCTTTGATATCAACGCGAATAGGATTGATGATTTAAAAAAAGGAATTGATCATACCAATGAAGCTACACCTGAGCAATTAAGAAGCGCTAATCAGCTAACTTTTAGTGCAAATATTAATGATATCAAAGAGTGTAATATATATATTGTAACAGTTCCAACACCTATTGATGAATTTAAAACTCCAGATTTAAACCCACTAAGAGGTGCTTCTAAAATGCTTGGGGAGATTTTGAAAAAAGGAGATACTGTCATCTACGAGAGTACTGTATATCCAGGATGTACTGAAGAGGTATGTGTGCCTTTAATAGAACAAGCAAGTGGTTTAATTTTTAACACAGACTTTTACTGTGGTTATTCACCGGAGAGAATTGTTCCAGGGGATAAGGTGAATACTTTAACTACCATAAAAAAAGTAACATCAGGATCAACTCCTGAGATTGCTGATTTTGTAGACGATTTATACAGTTCAATTATTACCGCAGGTACTTTTAAGGCAGCAAGTATGAAAGTAGCAGAAGCTAGTAAAGCTATTGAAAATGCACAACGTGATGTTAATATTTCATTTGTAAATGAATTGGCTTTAATATTTGACAGAGTGGGTATAGACACTCAAGATGTTCTTGACGCTGCGGGTACAAAGTGGAATTTTCTAAAATACAAACCAGGCCTTGTTGGAGGACACTGTATCAGTGTAGACCCATATTACTTGGCATATAAAGCAGAAAATCTTGGCTATCATCCAGAAGTGATCCTAAGTGGTAGGCGTGTAAACGATAACATGAGCACTTTTGTAGCAAACAAGATGATCAAAATGCTGATCAAAGCGGGTAAACAAATATTGGGCTCTAAAATTTTAATATTAGGAGTTACTTTTAAAGAAAATTGTCCAGATATACGTAACTCAAAAGTAGCAGATGTGCATAATGAATTAAAAGAATTTGGATTAGAAGTTGATGCTTATGATTACGAAGCTGACTCTGCAGAAGTAAAAGAAGAGTATGGTATACATCTAATAGATGAGATTACAGAAAAATATGATGGAATTTTATTAGCGGTTTCGCATAATAAATTTTCAACGATAAATATTGAGTCTTTAAAGAAAGATTCTAATAGTGTTGTTTATGATTTAAAAGGATTTCTTCCAAGAAATCAGGTAGATTCAAGATTATAACTTATTTATTCAATACAACCCAAAAATATACTAATAACATTATTCATTATCCTGATTTTACAAAATAAAGATTTTACATTGTTTAAAAAAATATTTTCATACGGGTTTGTTGAAGGAATAGCTAAAGGTCTCAATAAACTTACCATTCTAATTCTGCCTTTTTTAATAGATGCATCTAATTATGGTCAATTAGCCCTCCTTATTTCTGTTGAATTAATTTTACCTTTTATATCTTTTTTAGGTTTAGAGAGAGTCATTTTGAGGTTTTATTCTATAAAAAAAGAATACCGACTTTTTGATAATACAGTTTCATTTTCTGTAAAACTATCACATCTAGTCATTCTTTTGTTAGTAGTTATAATTTATTTGATTTTTGGCAATAACTTCTTTGGAATTAAATTATTTCCCGATCTATTATTAGTAATATTTTTAGTGTTTTTTCAAGGAATGAATTTATTGAAATTTAATGTATTAAGAGTCAACGAAGATCATAAAACATATTTCAATAAAAAGCTAATGTTTAATGCTTTGAAATTTTTCTTAGTATTACTATTTGTTTTAGTTTTTAAAAGTTATTTAGGCTATTTAATAGGCAGCCTTATTTCATCTATTTTAATATACTCCTCATTCAAAAACAATATTCCACTGAATTTTAAAAATAAGGGATCATTAAAAACTTTTAAAAAATTATTTTCTTTTTCTTTTCCATTTGTATTTCATGGAATTTCATTGAGTTTGTTAGGTAATGCAGATAAGTTTATTATGAATTATTATCTTACTATTGAGGAAGTTGGCATCTATTCACTAGCTTATGTAATAGGTTCTTCAATGTCGTTTGCTTTTATAGGAGTTACCGTATTTATGGAACCATTAATTTATAAAGAGAAAAATATTATAAAAAGAGAAATCCTACTAAATAAGTTCAAGTATCTAACTATGTTTATTGGAGTTATGGCATACTTCGTTATTAGTCTATGTAATCAATATTTATTACCAAATATTTACAATGATTCCTTTAATGATATATTACTTTACGTTCCATTGATTGCATTGGCTTATCTAGTGTTTCCATATTATTTAAAAGCTAATTATATTTTAACTTACAATAAAAAAACAAAACCTATAGCTTTAATATCTGTTTTTTCATCTATTTTAAATATAAGTTTAAATATAATTTTAATACCATTTTATGGAATATATGCAGCAGTTATGATAACTATATTTTCTTTTATGGTACAATCAATAATTTTTACTATTACTTCTAATAGAGAGAAAATATTAAGTAAAGAAACCTTTAGTTTGTTAATGTTTATAGTTATAATAATAATTTCTGTTTACTTTAAAATACCTTATTACCTTTCTACAGTTTTATTCCTAATATTTATTGCCTTTGATTCAAAAAAAATAATTTTTTCTAAAAATATATATCAATAGTGTTTAAGAAAATAATTCCAAGTATGATTTATGTTTGTTTGTTTATAACACTCATAATTATTGCTATTAAAGAGTTATCCGAATATTTTGCGTATTTCGGTATAAAATTTTTTAAACCTAGTATAAGTATTTATTTTTTTATCTATTTCTTCTCATTATTACCTATACCTTTTTTACCTAGATTCATAAAGTTACCCGGTGATTATATATTATTATTTATATATGTTTTAACTTATGTTCCAGCTGTAGTTGTTCCATTTTTTATAGTAGAGGAAAATTTATTTAATTATGAATATATTTTATTTTTATTTGTGTTATTTCTCTGTTTTGTCTTTTTACTCAAAAGAAAACCTTACAAAAAGAGAAATATTATATTTTCATTAACAAAACAATTAAATATATATTGGTTCAATTTTTCACTTTTTTTAATATACTTAATTTCAACAATTGTTTTTATAATTAACTTTGGTTTTAATTTTGAAGTTCCATCATTACTGGATGTCTACGATGTTAGATTACAATATAGAGAGGTAATTAGTGATAGTTTGTTTTCTGCATATATGGTGGGATGGATGGCATATATTATAAATATTTTAACTTTTTTAAGAGGTGTTCAAACCAAAAATATCTTTGTAGTCGTATTTACCATAGTATTTCAATTTTATTTATTTAGTTTAATGGCGTTAAAAAGTCATTTAGCTGTAATGCTTTTGTGTTTTCTGATTTATATTTATTTGAATCGTAAAATACAATTTAAAACATTAACCTTTATTAAGTTAACTCTCATAGCATTTTCATCATTATTTTTAATAGATTTTTTTACATCAACTAATTTAGCCCAGACTTTGATTACTAGACGTGTTCTGATAGTGCCAGCTCAGATAGCATATTATCATTTTGAATTTTTTAGTGAAAATGTTAAAACATTTTGGGGTTATAATATTTTTAGTATTTTTTCTGATTATAAATATAATTTACCACCACCAAAACTAATAGGAGATATTTATTTTAATAGACCCGAAATGACCGCTGTAGTGAATATGTTTATGGAGGGTTATACTGCTTTTGGTTATTTTGGTGTTTTTCTAGTAACGTTTGTTCTTAAATTTATTATTAATACTTTGGACGTTATATACTTACATAGATCAAACCAAAATATTATAATGCTAGTATTTTCGGTAATATTTGCTAACACTATAAATAGTTCAAGTATACTAACGATTATCTTAACTCATGGTATGGCGTTATTTATACTTTTATTTTTGTTATTACCAGCAAACACAAGACAAATAAAATGATAAAGGTTTTAAACGGTTTGAGAGGATATGCTGCTGTTTTTGTGGTTCTTGCTCACATGCCACAAATGTCAGGTTCCTCCTTAGGAGAGTTTTTTCGTAATTTACTTAGTTTTTCCAGAATTGCTTACATTTCTGTTGATATTTTTTTTGTGTTAAGTGGATTTCTAATAACTCGAAATTTATTAAAAGAACTAAAAAAGACAGATTTCATTTCCTTTAAACGTTTTTATTTTAAAAGGTTTTTGAGACTATTTCCAATTTATTATTTAACTCTTATACTGGTTTGGATATTTATAGATAATAGATTCCTTTTAGAAGCTGGACTTTATTTACAAAACTATACTTTTTCATTTTATTTTGATCCACACCCATTAAGACACACTTGGTCTTTAGCTGTTGAAGAACATTTTTATTTATTTTGGCCATTGTTAGTTTTATTTTTACATAATAAAAAAAATAGCTCTAAAATTATTATCAGTATTAGTTTAATATTTACTATTTTTTCAACAATAATATTTATGATTTATTTTGAAGAAAAAAGTGTAATATACCTAATAAGTAAAAGTTCAAATACTAGGTTTTTATCTCTTGCATGTGGTGGTTTATTAGCATATCATGAGAATTCTATAAGATGTATTAAACACAACTATAGATTTCTAGGTTATTCTATTTTTATGCTATCAATTGCTGTTTTTTCAAGGTTAGTTTTAAATCCAGGAATAATTTACACTCTGTGCTTATACTTTTTTTCATTTTTAGGGTGTATATTATTATTTATTTTTGTGTTAAATCTTGAAGAAAAAAGGTCAGTTTTTAATAAGGTTTTTACTAATAAATTCATTGTTTTAATGGGGGCTATAAGTTATAGTTTATACTTATATCATTACCCTATTTTTTATCTATTTGGAATGACAAATAAACAAATGTTTCACAACAATGTTGATTACTTTGAACCAAGTTATGTCCTTATGGTTGTATTATTATGTTTTGTAGTGGCGCTATTATCTTATTATTTAATAGAAAAACCATTGATGAAATTAAAAAATAAAGTTTAAACATGCGAAAGCTTTTATTTTTTTATTTTTTTTTAAGTTATTCCGTTTTTTCTCAAGAAACAGAACATAGTAAAGTTTTTCAAAGTGAAAAATTAAAAACATATTTTATTATTAAAGAATTAAAAAGTTATCGAAATTCAATATTAAATTCCACTTACAGTAAAGGTAGGTTAATTTATTATTTGCCTCACGAATTTTATATACCCTTAATTTATGCATATGAAGTAAATGACAAAGCTCTAAAAAATATATTCCGGAGTTTTTTGAATAAGGAATTGTTTTTAAAGATTAAATACGATAGTAATGTAAAGGTTTTAGATAAATATATATTTTATTTTTTTCTCGCCGAGTTTGTAAGACTAGACAATTCAAATATTAAATTAAATAAAGAATTATTTAGTCTATTAATTTTAGAACTTGATGATATTTGGAATTTATATGAAGGTAAAGTTTGGGAAAGAGAAAAATTATATTTCAAGGGAAAAAAAGAGCGTATCTATTCAATTTTGAAAAATAAGAATAATGGTAAATTATCATATTATAAGGCTATAACAGATTTTGAATTATTTCCATTAGCAATGGGATCCTCTTTGTTTTTATCTCAAACTAAATATGGTTTAGAGAATAAAATTTTAAAAGAAATAGTTGGTGCTTTTACAAAGTTACTTAATAGATTAGTGAAATTTTATGACGATGGCACTTGGGTTTTGCAACCGAATGTTTGGAAAGACCATAGAGATTATAAAAATGTAAAATTAAACACAGGTGAAGATGTAGTATGGGATTCTTCTCATTTTTCTAGGATGCCAGCATTTTTAAATTTATTAAGCTTATGTTATCTAAATCGTGAAGAGGATTTAAACTATTTATATATTAAAAAATTAAAACTAGGTTTAACATACCAATTTGTAAATAAAATATGTCATCATGATTTTACTAAGGGTATGTATCAATTTACAAATTTTGTTAATGGTAACGATAGCTCATTTAGAGTAGGATATTATAATAATGGTAAAGGTTATAATGCTTCAGAGAATTATAAACATGTATTTTGGGGCTGGTGGAAGTTGCTTAATAATTCTGAAATAGATCTAGTCTATGATAAATTAACTGTTGATTTTTACAAATATTTTAATATTGGTAAAAATAAAAATGGAAAATCTAGTATTTATAAAGAAATAATTAATTTAAAATAATATATATTGAAAATACTCCACATTTCTAATGACTTTTTAAACTCTAGAGTTCATTCAAATCTATATAAACAAATAGATGACTACGGTTTTGAGCAAGTTATTTTTTGTCCTTTAAGAAATAAAAATAAAATAGATATAAATATACTTAGATTTGATAATTCAAATTCAAAAATAATATACTCAAGGGTTATCAGTAATTTTCACAGAATATTTTTTAGAAAAAAAATCAACTTTTTATATTCAGACTTAATTAAAAACATTAATCCAAATGAAATTGATTTACAACATGCCACAACATTATTTAGTGATGGTGCTCTAGCCTACAAGTTATTTCTTAAGTATAATATACCCTATGTAGTAACTGTCAGAAATACAGATGTTAATTTGTTTTTAAATTTAAGACCAGATTTATATTTAATTGCAAAAAAAATTCTTGTGAACGCATCTAATATAGTTTTCATAAGTATTTCTTTAAGAAAATTATTTTTTAAAAATTTTTATTTTAAAAAAATTGAAAATGAACTATCAAATAAAATAAAAATTATACCTAATGGAATTGATGATTATTGGTTGAAAAATGTCATTTCACCTAAATCAGAGAATAAATTACGTTTTTTATTTATCGGAAAATTTGATAAGAATAAAAACGTATTAAACCTTATTAAAGCATTAAATTTTCTTCGAGAAAAACACGATGATATTGAACTAAATCTTGTAGGGGGTAGTGGCTCTAATCATAAGAAAATTCTAACATTAATAACTAAAAATAGTTGGATAACATATCATGGCAAAATAAATGACAAACAAAAAATGAAAAACATATTCAAACAAAATGATTTTTTCTTGATGCCATCAAAATTTGAAACATTTGGGTTAGTTTATATTGAGGCTTTAAGTCAAGGTTTACCTATTTTATATACAGAAAATCAGGGGGTTGATGGATTATTTAATACTTCTGTTGGGTTGGCAACAAATCCAAATAAAATCAAAAATATTGTTAAGAGTATAGAAAAATTAATTTTTAATTCACAAAACTATAAAGAAAATATAATTAATTTAAATTTTAATGAATTTTCATGGAAAATTTTATTTGAAAATTATTACTTAAAAATATATAAGAACACATAATATTTCCTTCAAAACTTTATACAGCTAAAAAAGGAACTTGTATTATTTTTGATTCTTCAGGTTTAAATAGAGGAACCCCATTAAGAGACGAGGGGGCTGTAAGGTATGCTATAACTAGTTATATGTATGATTCTAAAATACCAGAGCATATACAAAAGCTAATTCTTAAAAAATGATTGCTAAATCTTTTATAAAATATATTGTATTCTATGTTTTTTTAACAAACACAATGCAATTTATATTTTATTATTTTGGGTTTTATAATGAAGTATGGCAAACTTCTGAAAATTATTTTTTTATTTGTACAATTAAGGAGTTTTTTAATCTTGGTTTACCTTTTTACTTCACAAATCCAATTTCTATATTATTTGAAACAAATTTTTTAAGTTTAATTATATTTATTATTATAAAAAATGTATTTAGTTTTAATAAAATATATGATTTAGATATAATTGAAGAGGATTCCCTGTTACTAGTAAAAAACTAAATAAATACCAACATAACATGAAAGAACTTGTTTCAATAATAACACCAACATATAATTCAGAACTGTTCATTAAAGAGACTATTAATTCCATATTAATGCAGTCTTATGATAATTGGGAGTTATTGATTACGGATGACTGTTCAACAGATAATACGGTTAGTCTTATAGAAGATTTCATGGCTAATGAGAATAGAATTAAGTTGTTTGTTTTAACTGAAAATTCAGGAGCTGCCATTGCAAGAAATAATTCAATAGAAAAAGCATCTGGAAAATATATAGCTTTTTGCGATTCTGATGATCTTTGGTTTCCTAATAAATTATTTACTCAAATAAATTTTTTAATTATGCATGATCTTGCGTTTACCTTTTCAGGTTATAAAATATGTAATGAGCTGGGTGATATTATTGGAGAAAAGTCTGCAATTGAAACATTAACATACAGTAAAATTTTAAAAAACAATTATATTGGTTGTTTAACGGCTATCTATGATGTTCATAAGCTTGAGAAAATATACATGCCTTTATTGAGAAATAGACAAGATTGGGCTTTGTGGATTATAATCATGAAAAAAGTAAGATCCACCAAAGCTATTATGGATCCTCTTGCTTTATATAGAGACCGAAATGATTCTATTTCTTCAAATAAAATTAAAATGATAAAATACACTTGGTTAATATATTTTAAAGTGCTAAGATTTGGTGTTGTAAAATCTATGTATTTTACATTAATTTATTTATTAAAAAAAAGTATAAAAGTTATTTAATTATGAAAATATTAATTTCTGGTGGAGGTGGATTTATAGGTTCGGAATTGAAAAATTTTTTATCAAAGGAAAATGAAGTATTTACCGTTGGTAAAAGTGATTGTAATACTATTCAAGTAGACCTCATTGAAGGGGGTTTTCGTACTAACGAAAATTTTGATTTTATTATTCATACTGCTGCAATTGTTCATAATAAAATACACGCATCAAGTTTTAATAATGAGTTATTAAATAAAGATCTAACTATTACCAATAACCTGATTAGTAGTATAAATCCTTCAAGTATTAAGTATGGTATAATTTATATTAGTTCAGTAAGTGTATACGGTATTGAATCAGGAGTAAATATAAGTGAGGATGAAAAAGTAAATCCAAAATCATCTTATGCCAAAGCAAAGTATTTAAATGAATTAATTATCAAAAAATGGTCAATAAATAATAATAAATTTTATTATTTATTAAGATTACCATTGGTATATGGTAAGAATCCAAAAGGAAACTTAAAGGATGTCGCAATTGCTATTAAAAAGAATCTTTTTTTTAAAATCAAACATAACGATTCTTTAAAAAGCACACTTTTTATTAATGATTTAAATGAACAAATAATCAAAATTATTAAAAGTAAAAATTCAGGAGTTTATAATTTAGTTAGTAAGAACATTAAATTTAATTCCATCATAAATATGATTGAAAGAGATATAGATAAAAAAAGTTTTTTTTTACCAAAAAAATTTATTTTCATTGTTTTTAGTCTTTTGGGTTTTATTCCTGTTTTAAAAAGAAAATTTAATATTCATGTTTATAATAAAATGACTTCATCCCTTACTTTTGACAACTCAAAATCAATTAATAAACTAAAGTGGAATTAACTATTTTTCTCGAAACTTACTCTTTAATAATATTAAAAAAATTAATCTCAACATAAATAATATGCAAAAAATTCAAAATAACTACATAAAAGTAGATTTTTTTCAAGATGATCTGAATGATTTTATATTAAGTTCAAAATTGAAACTTAATACAATTTTGATTATTGGTGGTGCGGGAACTATTGGATCAAGTTATATAAAACAAATTTTAAAATTTAGGCCCTCAAAAATAATAGTAGTAGATATTAATGAGAATGGCTTAACTGAATTAACAAGAGATCTCAGAAGCACAAATTTATTAGATTATAATCCAGAATATATTACATACCCAGTTAATTTATTAAGTGAGACTTTTGATAAAGTATTTAAGGCTGAACATTGGGATGTTGTTGCAAATTTCTCGGCTCATAAACATGTTAGGTCGGAAAAAGACAAGATTTCAGTGGAGGCTTTAATTAAAAACAATGTGTATGGAGCTATCAAATTGCTAAATCTTTGTTCAGAAAGGCCTCCTAAATACTTTTTTAGTGTTTCTACTGATAAGGCAGCAAATCCTGTTAATGTAATGGGAGCTTCAAAAAGTTTGATGGAAAAATTAATTTTATCAAAAAAGAATGAGTTTAGGGTGTCAACTGCTAGATTTGCGAATGTAGCTTTTTCAAATGGTAGCTTGTTAGACGGTTTTATATACAGGCTTCAAAAACAACAACCGCTTTCTTGTCCTTCAGACATTAAGCGTTTTTTTGTTTCACCTGAACAATCTGGACAAATATGTTTATTGGCTACATTCTTGGGTGAAACAGGAAATATTTTCTTCCCTAAATTAGATTTTCATAAAGATCAAATCTATTTTAAAGATATCGCTTTAAATTTCCTAGAAGAAAATGGCTTTAATCCTGAATTAGTTAGTTCAGAAAAAGAAGCTAAAGAGTTTGATTTTATAAATAAGCCTAACAAATATCCAATTTATTTTTTTAAAACGGATACCTCCGGAGAAAAAACATATGAGGAATTCTACACTGAAGAAGAAGATTATGAACTTAATAAGTTTAATTCATTAGGATACATTATTTCACCAGAAGTTGAAATATCATTTAAAGAAGTAATATCCGATTTTGATAGCGTTTTTGATAACCCAAATTCTAAAAAGGCCGATATTGTAACTATTATTAAAAAATATGTTCCAGATTTTATGCACATAGAAACTGGAAAACATTTAGATCAAAAAATGTAAATTATGTACAACTTTTTTAAACGCTTATTAGATATTGCAGTTAGCTTAATAGCACTAATTATTTTATTACCAGTTTTTATACCTATTATTATAATTCTTAGATTTTCTGCAGAAGGAGAAGTTTTTTACTTTCAAGAACGTTATGGAATACATAATTCAAGATTTCAAATATGGAAATTTGCAACAATGCTAAAAAACTCTATGAATATTGGTACAGGAAGTATCACGCTTCAAAATGATCCAAGAGTTACAAAAATTGGATCTTTTTTAAGAAAAACAAAGATCAATGAACTCCCACAAATTATTAATATTTTAAAGGGTGATATCAGTTTAGTTGGTCCTAGACCTCTAGTGACTAAAACGTTTACTGCATATAATGAAGAGGTGCAATCTAAAATATATAATGTAAAACCTGGTCTTACGGGTATAGGTTCTATTATATTTAGAGACGAGGAATCTATTATTTCAGCTGTTACGGACGAGGAGCCACATGAATTTTACAAACGAGTAATAGCACCTTACAAGGGTGAATTAGAGATGTGGTATCAACAACATAATTCATTTTTCTTAGATTTACAATTAATTTTTATGACTGCTTGGGTGATTTTTGTTCCTGCTTCAAAACTTTATGAAAAATGGTTTAAAGACCTGCCAAAAAGAAATTTTTAATATATCATTATAAATGGATAACTGTTAAACAACAAGGCGAACGGCATCGCTTAATTGGATTAGATGATTATTCTATAGTGGCTGAAATTTGGTAGCATACCGATAAAAATAATCCTTCAGATGAAGATGATATTATAAAAGTACAAGATGATTTTGGTAGATAAAGAAAGAAAACAACATTAGTAAGAAAAAAGGAATGATTGTATCAGGATATTTTAACCCAATACATAAAGGACATATAGAGTATTTTAACAATGCGAAAGGCCTAGCTGATGAGTATGTAATTGTAAATAACGATCATCAAAGAGCTTTAAAAGGATCAAAAGAATTTCAGCAAGAAGCAGAGCGTGTTTTTATAGTTTCTAATATAAAGTCTGTAAATCATTGTATCTTATCAATAGATCAAGACAGAACCGTATGCGAAACTATCGAAAAAATTGCCATAGACTTTTGGTCTGATTATGAATTAAGCTTTGCAAATGGTGGAGATCAAAATAACAATACCATTCCAGAAAGACCAATCTGTGATCAAATGGAAATTACTCTTGTTGATGGGTTGGGTGATAAAATACAGTCTAGCAGTTGGTTGCTGAAAAACTAAACTTTTTTGGTTACATTTGATTTAGAATCTAATTTTAATAAACATGCCATTCAATCCAAATTCAGCTAAAAAAGCAGGAAAAAAATCTAAAAGAGGTGCTGCAAAAAAAGAAGGACCTTCCATTAAGGAAAAGATGGAACTACTTTATGAAAAAGTGCTAGATGATCTGCTTATAAACCAAGAAAAACTTACTAAAACAGAACGGGTAAAACTATTTGTAACCCTATCTAATTATATCTTTCCAAAAACAAAATCTGTTCGAGATCAATTTACTATTAAACAATTAAAAGAAATAGAGAAGCAAGGTTTTATGGATAGAGACCCAGATCCTACTAAATAATTCTTAACTTATTAAATAACTAAATAAAATAATCATTGAATTATAAAGAAACGCTATTTTTTATTGCAAAATGTTTGACCATTTCTTTGGAAGAAAAAAATAGAGATGAAATAGAGTTCATGCTGAAAACAACGGATGTAGATTGGGAAGCTGTAGTTAAAGTAAGTACCAATCATTATGTCTTTCCTGCAATCTATTGTAATTTTAAAAGAGCTGATTTTTTAAAATACCTTCCCGCTGATTTAGTTGATTACATGAAGCATATAACCAACTTAAATAGAGACAGGAACAAACAAATCTTTCAACAAGCACAAGATTTAAATACACTTTTATTAGCCAATAAAATTACCCCTATATTTTTAAAAGGTACGGGAAATCTTTTAGAAGGGTTATATGAAGATGTCGGAGAACGCATGGTTGGTGACATAGATTTTTTGTTCTCAGAAGAAGATTTCTTTAAAGCAATTGATATTTTGAAAAAAGATAATTATTCTAAATCAGAAAGCGAATTAGATTATTTTCAAGGATTTAGACATTATCCAAAATTGTTTAAACCAGCGAATATAGCAGCAGTTGAAATTCATAAGGAAGTTACTATAGAAAAATATAGAGGCGAATTTAATAGTAAGATGATTAATGAGGACGCTCAAATTATAAATAATTTTTCAGTATTGAGTTTTAAAAATCAGTTATCACTTTCGATTATCTCTAGCCAGATAAATGATTATGGATTTGAGCTTAAAAATTTCTCACTAAGAAATGCCTACGACGTTTTTTTGTTGTCAAAAAAAGTTGATACTAAAAAGGCTATTTCAAAGTTTACTAAGTTAAAGAGTTCGTTAAATTGTTTTTTAGCAAATTGTAATCTTGTTTTTGGAGATTTAGAATCTTTAAAATACCATAAAACAAAAGAAGCAGAAAAATACTTGAAGGCATTTAATAAATCTCTTTACAAAAGTAAATCAAATATAAAAATCAATTTTAAATTGTTTATGATTAATTTAAATAGAAGATTCTATATTGTTTGTAAATCAGTTTTTTATAGTGAAAACAGAAAGTGGTTATTAAACAGAATCAAAAGTAAAATTAGGATTTAAAATTATTCTTACTAAAGAAATTTTTATTACCAAATAACTCCCGCCTGTTGCATAAATAAATCTGCTAAAGCATCTTTATTTTGATGTGTACCAATATAAGTAAGAAAAGTACTTTCTTTAGAATGCCCGGTAATATTCATTAGTAGCGGTGTTTCAATTTTACCATAATAATTAGATGCAAACGATCTTCTCATAATATGCGAGGTCACAAATTCATACTTCGGCGCAGATACAATTTCTTTTCTTCGAGTCTTCGGGTTATTTTTAAACCCACTTACCAATCCATCAATTTCGGCCATTTTGCAAAGTCTTTTGATCTGTTTATTAAATACCACTTGAGATACTTTTCTTGGAAACTCCTTCTCTAATATCTCAATAACTAAAGGGTCAGCCACACCAACAGTCACCGCCTTCTTTGTTTTTTGCTGCAAGATATCTATATACATTCCTGTAGCCGCTTTTCTAAGATTATCCGGGCTCAACTTTAATAGATCTGAGACTCGCTGCCCGATACACAAACCAATCAATAACCAATTATAACTATCTGTATATTCTTCAGGGATATGATGTAATTCCTTTAATGTTTTTATTTCTGATGGATTTAAAATATGAAGGATGCGGTCGGAACTTTTCTGTTTAAAAGACTCAATATAATTAGAATAGGGGTGAACCTCTAAACCACTTTTCTCAGCATCACGCAGAATAATCTTCAGTAATTTCAAGAGTTGACCGCAGTAATTATCACTATACTGCTGCTCAATTTTTAGAAAACGGGTAAAAGATTCGGCGGTATATTTATCTATAGAGTTCAAATACAGTTTCTCAGATTTCTCAAATTCATAGGCTTTTACAATCCGAAACAAAGATTTATACGTCCGAATGGTATTGTGTGCCAAACCCACCGTTCCATATCCTTGGACTCTTTTTGTGGCTGAATTGGAAATAAAATGCTCCAAGTAATCTAAAAATAAGACAGAATTTTCTACTTTTATGGGTGTCTTATGTGTCTTTATTTGTGGTTTTTTATAGAAATTAACGTGCATATAACGTATGTTATTTTAATTATTTAACATGAATATAACTTGCATGTATTTATAATTTAACAAAATATGAGCTAAATGATAACAAGTTATCCTACTTAAATATACGTTATTTATTTAAAATATAAAAGTTAAAATGCTTAATTATAAGGGTTTAAATCGATTTATTTTTGAAAAGACTACGGACTGTAGTCTTAAATAATTTTTAACTATCTGATATTTAGTTATTAAGTTTTTAAAAGTCCTTAAGCTGCCATGAAACAGCCATGAGATTTTAAAAATTACAGGTTTTTTTATGGGTTTTGAACAACTTTATCCCTCATTCCCCAATCTCCTCAACCGTTCCATAAACACATCTGCAACAGCTTTTTCATATTTATTACTTTTAATTTCTTCCACGGGTTATCTTCAGGATTCACTGAGAAATATAAGTGCCGATTAGAAT
>Ga0209603_1002518_pt1 | contig 16776 bp, 21 predicted proteins | sample COGITO_mtgs_1206_FD_184812 | JGI IMG/M metagenome (GOLD analysis project Ga0209603, IMG submission 184812) | Pelagic marine microbial communities from North Sea - COGITO_mtgs_120607 (SPAdes) (version 2) | ecosystem: Environmental > Aquatic > Marine > Epipelagic ... | reverse complement strand
CATTCCAATATCAGTTAACTCTGGATTCTGCTGGGTCTGGTTATGTGGTTGGTGAAACTGTCAAACAAGTGTTTAGTGACCATGACATGAAGGGTGAAGTGACTGCATTCACACGAGACACCAAGAAAGTTAAAATCGCACACGCTGGTGCAACTGATGGTAAGTTCCACACATTTGCGACAGGTGTACAACTAACAGGTGTTACTTCTGGTGCAGTAACAACACCGACACTTGTACAGGAACTACAAGAGATTCAACAGGATGCACAGAATAAAATCTTTGATGATTTCGAGAGTGACTTCCTTGACTTCTCAGAATCAAATCCGTTTGGGGACTTATAATGTTTGGAACATGGTTTTATCATAAGAGAGTAAGAACTGCGGTATCGGTATTCGGTTCATTGTTCAATAACATTCATGTACTAAGACACAATAGTACGGGCGAAACTATCTCTCAAGTAAAAGTGCCTCTTGCATATGCGCCCAAAAGAAACTTCATCTCTCGACTAGAAGAGATGAAATCTGGCGAAGATGCGGAACGTAGAGTTGCGATGAAACTCCCTCGTATGTCATTTGAGATTACCAATATGTCATATGACCCGACTCGACAGTTACCCAAGGTCAACAACATATCTAAGGCTTCTAACGAGATAACCAAACGTCAGAAGATTTATACTGCGACACCTTACACGATTTCATTTCAGTTGAACATCTATGCAAAGTCACAGGATGATGCACTACAGATTGTTGAACAGGTTCTCCCATACTTCGCACCTCAGTATACCGCAACCATTAAACCTTTCGCAGATATTCCAAGTCTGACCGAAGACGTACCCATATCTTTGACTGGTAGTGCATTCTCGGACGACTTCGAAGGTGCGGTTGAACAACGTAGGACAATCATATATACATTAGACTTTGATATGAAAATTGCGTTATATGGGCCTGAAGGTACTGGTGATATTATCCGTGAAGTTCGTAACAACTTCTTTATGATGGAATCAGGATTTAACGACAGTGATGTATACCTAAATACTCAAGTGACCACACTAAACCCAAGTGGTGTATCTGCGGATAGTGACTATGGTTTCTTGACAACTACTCAAGATAGTGATGGTAACACTGTAGTAGATGGTGGGCCAGCGTCTGGGTGGACACCACCACCAACACCAGAATCAGAATCAGAATCAATAACATATTCGTTCGCAATAAGTAGTGGAGATGGTTCTGATTATACATTTTCTAGTGGTCAAAGCGATAGATCAGGAGAAATCACAGATTTAACCGACCCAACTATCAATATAAATGCAGGCGATACGTTAGTACTAAGTAATGTTACGGGCGGACACGTATTAGAGTATCAGGATGATGGCAATAATACCATCGCAACCGAAAGTAACACAAACATTTCGTATACGTTTACTACTGCTGGAACATATTACTATGTTTGTACTGCACACCCCACAAATATGATAGGAACAATTATTGTGAGTGATGTATAATGACTGATAAAAATAATGATAAAAACATCAAGGATGACTATACCACATCTCGTGATACCTACCACGATATAATTGAGAAGGGTAGAGAGAGTATGGACTTGATGATCGAAGTTGCACGTGAGAGTGAACACCCTCGTGCCTTTGAGGTATTATCGGGTATGATGAAGAACATGGCAGATGTGACTGACAAATTGATGGACTTGAATAAGAAACACAAGGAAATCAATAAGGATGATGATGAACCAAAACAAGTTGGTAATACTACCAACAACCTATTTGTAGGAACAACTACAGATTTGCAACGACTTATACATAATGAAAAACAAGTGGATGATGCAATAGATGTCGAACCCGAACAAGAATGAAACCTATCTTGGCAACATAAATGTCAAGAGAGATGGAGTTCAACATAATTTTACCGAAGACGAGATCAAGGAATACATCAAGTGTTCCCAAGACCCTGTATACTTCTGTCAAACTTATCTAAAAGTAATCTCTTTGGACGATGGGTTAGTCCCCTTTAACTTGTATCCATACCAAGAGAAGATGTTTGACCACTTCAATAACAATCGATTCTCTATCGTACTTGCGTGTAGACAGTCTGGTAAATCTATCAGTTCGGTAGGATACATAATCTGGTTTGCGGTCTTTCATAGTGAGAAGGTTATTGCCGTACTTGCTAACAAAGGTTCTACCGCAAGAGAGATGTTGGGTCGTGTCACGTTGATGTTAGAGAATCTTCCATTCTTCCTACAGCCAGGCACTAAAGCACTCAACAAAGGTTCTATAGAATTTAGTAACAATTCTCGTATCATTGCAGCATCTACCTCTGGTAGTTCTATTCGTGGTATGTCTGTTAACCTATTGTTCCTAGATGAGTTTGCGTTTGTTGAACGTGCAAATGAGTTTTACACTTCTACCTATCCAGTAATCTCTGCGGGTAAGGACACCAAGGTAATCATTACATCTACCGCAAATGGTATCGGTAATACCTTCCATAAGATATGGGAAGGTGCGGTACAAAAGGTAAATGACTTTGTTCCGTTTACAGTGAACTGGTATGATGTGCCTGGCAGAGATGAAGCGTGGAAGAGACAGACGATAGGTAACACATCCCAATTACAGTTTGACCAAGAATTTGGTAATACTTTCTTTGGGACAGGTGATACCCTAATTAATGCCGAGACACTATTAGGTTTTCGTGCCGCACAACCTTCAACTCATCGTGAAGGGGGGGACTTATTAATATATGACAACCCACAGAAAGAACATGAATATGTTATGATGGTGGACGTATCAAAAGGAAGAGGACAGGATTATTCTACGTTTAACGTAATCGACATTAGCACGAGACCTTTCAAACAGGTTGCTGTCTATCGCAATAATACTATATCTCCTTTACTCTTTCCTAATGTTATATATAAGTACGCAAATTTCTACAATGAGGCATATGTTGTTGTTGAATCCAATGATCAGGGTACAGTTGTATGTAATGGACTGTATCAAGACCTAGAGTATGAGAACCTTCATATGGAGTCCGCAGTCAAAGCGAACAGAATTGGTATCGAGATAAATAGGAAGACCAAGAGACTTGGTTGTTCTTCCATCAAGGATATCCTAGAAGAGAAGAAGTTGAGTATCGTTGATGAGAATACTATTATGGAGATATCAACTTTCACTTCAAGAGGTCAGTCATACGAAGCATCTGATGGTAACCACGATGATCTAATGATGAATCTGGTTATGTTCGGATACTTTGTTACATCTCAATTCTTTGCCGATATGACAGACATCAATCTAAAAGAGATGATGTTCGCAAGAAAAATGAAAGAAATTGATGATGATGTACCACCAGTTGGTTTTATCGATAATGGATTGAATGACATTGTAGATGATGAGGAACATAAAGGTTGGCATAACTTTGAAGGTGGTACTGAATGGTAGTATTCAACTCTCCCCAAACACAGCTTAGATTATACACGTAATTACAAGAATTGTCAAGCGTTTTCTATAAATAGTTATTATTATAAATAAAAGTATTGAAAATAAACGTATTATGAAAACTTATAATTAGATAAACGAAAAAAAGGATAAAGTTATGGCACTTTTCACACCCTCTGCTTCTCCTGCTGTAACAGTAAAGGAAATTGACCTTACGGGCGTAGTGCCTAATGTTCAAACTTCTACTGGTGCATTTGTAGGAAAGTTCGGTTGGGGCCCAGTAGGTGTACCTATTCTAATCTCAGATGAGAATGGATTGGTAAGCACCTTTTCAGCACCAACAGAAAGTAATACAGTAGATTTCCATTCTGCTGCTTACTTTTTAAGATATTCAAATACTCTTCACGTAGTACGTGAGACTGTAGACAGTGCGGGTTCAGATGTTAACGCACACGCTGCAAATACATCCAAAGGAAGTTTTGCTGGACAATCTATCAAAAATATAGATGCGTTCGAAGATTTATCAGTAGACTCTGACGATGGCGTATTTCTTGCGAAATATCCAGGCGCACTAGGTAACTCACTTGGTGTATCAATCTTCGGTTCATTAACCGATACGCTCGATGCTAGTCAAGCTGCAAAAGGTACAGCATTTACTTCTTGGACTTACTCCAATCAGTTTGATGATGTTCCAGGCACATCAAAACACATTTCATCTTTGAATGGTAAGAATGATGAGGTTCACGTTGTTGTATACGATAATGAAGGTTCGATCACTGGTACTCAAGGAACAGTACTAGAAACATTCCCCTTCCTATCTGTTGCAAGAAATGCTAAAAACGCTGATGGCACTTCAAACTACTTCAAAGAAGTATTGAAGACACGATCTCAGTGGATTTATGCTGGTGTTCAAGCTTCAGCTGATTCTGATGCAAGTACTATTCACGCAGATGCCGACTTCGGTGGTACTTTATACAACGATACTGTATCAAACTGGAACAGTACTGTTAACAACCCAGAAACAACAAAAGACTTTGGTTCTCCAGTTGACCGCACATCGCAACAAACTTGGAACTTCAGTTCTGGTAGTAATTCTACTGATACGACTTTAAGTACAGGTGCGGTTCTAAGAGGATTTGATAACTTCGAAGATGTAGATAACATCGAAGTGGATTTCTTAATCGCCCCATTAGCTGCAACAAACACAGATGCAAAAACCATCGTAAATGATCTTGTCGCAACCGCTGGTTCGCTTCGTAAAGATTGTGTTGTAGTCGCATCTCCATCTCAGGCTGCAATTACTACTGGTACTAACGCTGCTGTTATTACAAACAACAAAGAATATACTAAATCATCATACTTGGTTCAAGACAACAACTTCTTGAAAGTATATGATAAGTATAACGACAAGTACATCAAAATCCCTGCCGCATCATCGACTGCTGGTCTGATGGCCGCAACGGACTTAGTTGCTGCTCCGTGGTTCAGTCCTGCTGGTGCTAGACGTGGTAGATATCTTGGTATTACTGATATCGTTCTATCTCCAACTAAGACAGAAAGAGACCAGTTGTACAAAAATGGTATCAACCCAATCGCAAATATTCCAGGCGAAGGAATCATGCTTTATGGTGATAAGACTTCCGAATCAAGACCTTCTGCATTTGATCGTATCAATGTACGTAGATTGTTCCTTGGTATCGAAAGAGCAATTGCTATCGCTGGTCGCAACGTGATGTTTGAGTTCAATGACGAGTTTACTCGTGCAGAGTTCGTAAATATTATCGAACCATTCTTGCGAGAGATTCAGGGTCGAAGAGGTATTACAGACTTCCGTGTCGTTTGTGACGAAACAAACAACACTGGTGCTGTGGTTGATAGGAATGAATTTATCGCATCTATCTTCATCAAACCCGCTCGTTCTATTAACTACGTAACATTGAACTTTGTTGCAGTTAGAACTGGTGTGGACTTTGAAGAAGTAGTTGGCACGGTATAAGGGGAAATAAAAAATGGCTGTATTAGGTGTAGATGACTTTAAGTCAAAATTAAGAGGGGGCGGTGCTCGTCCCAATCTGTTCAAAGCGACAGTTAACTTTCCAGGCTATGCGGGCGGTGATGTAGAACTTACATCCTTCTTGTGTAAGGCTGCACAGTTACCTGCTTCGATTATGAACGTATTCGAAGTACCTTTCCGTGGTAGACAATTGAAAATGGCGGGTGACCGTACATTTGAACCTTGGACTGTGACTATTCTAAATGATACCGATTTCAGTATCCGTAATGCTATGGAACGCTGGATGAATGGTATCAATGGACATCAATCAAACTCTGGTCTGGTTAATCCTGTGGATTACCAAGCAGATTTGATTATTGAACAATTGGATAGAGAAGGTAATGCAACTAAGACTTACAATTTCAGAGGATGTTTCCCGACTAACGTTAGTGCAATTGACGTTAACTATGAAACAAACGATGTGATTGAAGAGTTCACGGTTGAATTTCAGGTGCAGTACTGGGAAAGTGATACCACTAGTTAATCTAGTTATACATAAAAGGGCAGGGGGAGAAATCCCTCTGTCACTTTTATAATAAGGAATTTGAAGGTAAGATATGGCAGATAACGATAATAGCGGTATAAAATTATTTGGTTTCGAACTGAAACGTCAGGAAAAACCAACAAAAGAAAAAGACAAGTTAAGGTCGATTGTTGCTCCCACCGATGATGATGGTGCGGGTTATGTAACAGCGTCTGGTTCTCACTATGGTCAGTACATTGACATGGAAGGGAATAAGGCGAAAGACAACCAAGCACTTGTACTCAAATATCGTGGTGTTGCGACACATCCCGAAGTTGATGCTGCCGTAGAAGATATTGTCAACGAGTCTATTGTCGGTTCAGAGATGGATGGTTCGTGTGAACTTAATCTAGAGAAAGTAGACGCTCCCGAAAATATCAAAAAACAAATGGTCGAAGAGTTCAATAATGTTTATAACATGATGAACTTTACAGAACTCGGTCATGACATATTCCGTTCATTCTATGTAGATGGTCGAGTATATCACCACCTCGTAGTAAACGAATCTAATCTAAAGGCGGGTATCCAAGAAATCCGACCTATCGATGCTGCGAAGATTCGTAAAGTTAAAGAAGTAAACTATAAAAAAGACCCTATCTCAGGCGCAAAGGTTGTCGAGAAGGTCAACGAATTTTATATCTATCAAGAGAAAGCAGGAACCAATCAAGGTGTAAGACTTTCTCCCGATAGTATCTCATATGTTTCTAGTGGTCTGTTAGACCCTAGTAAGAAACAGGTTGTGTCCTACCTACATAAGGCACTGAAACCAATTAACCAATTACGCATGATGGAAGATTCACTTGTAATCTATCGTCTTGCACGTGCCCCCGAACGTAGAATCTTCTATATAGACGTGGGTAATATGCCACGCAATAAATCAGAATCCTACATGAAGGACATCATGTCTCGTTATCGTAATAAGATTGTTTACGATTCGAACACAGGTCAACTGAAAGATGACCGCAAACATATGTCTATGTTGGAAGATTTCTGGTTACCTCGTAGAGAAGGTGGTCGTGGCACAGAGATAAGTACACTGCCTGGCGGTGAAAACCTTGGTCAGATCGATGATATCATCTACTTCCAGAAGAGATTGTATCGTGCGTTGAACGTACCTGTATCTCGTTTGGAACAAGAATCACAGTTTTCTCTGGGTAGGTCAACCGAAATCGGAAGGGACGAAGTTAAGTTCCAGAAGTTTATTGACAGACTTCGTAGAAGATTCTCTGCATTGTTTAGTGGTATTCTGAAGAAACAACTAATTCTAAAAGGTATTATTACCGAACAGGATTGGGAGAGTTGGAAAGGATATATCACAGTAGACTTCCAGAGAGACAACCACTTTACTGAGTTAAAGGATGCAGAACTATTGCAGAATAGACTGCAAACTCTTGATCAGGTATCACAGTATGTGGGCGAGTATTTCTCACGTGAGTGGGCAATGAAAAACGTAATGATGATGTCTGATGAGGACATCGAAGAAATGAAACAACAAGTCGAAGGTGAAAATTCCACCGTAGACGAAGATGAGGAATAATAATGAGTGAAGTAGAAAATCAAGAACAAGAAGTTGTAGAACCTACTGCGGTAGAAAACCTAATAAACCAAATCACTGATGGTGACTTGAATAATGCGGAAGGTTCTTTCAATAGTCTTATCCAAGATAAGATGGCAGATGCACTAGAAGCACAACGTATTGCGACTGCACAAGCAATCTTCAACGACCAAGACGATGATATTGAAGATATTGAGGATGAAGAAGTTGAGTTAGATGATGGTGTCGAAGAAGAAGAAGTCACATCAGAAGACGAGGAAGTAGATGATTAGTTTCAAGACATTCACAGAAGAATTTGATTTAATTGAAGTTCTAACTGATGAAGACATTGATGAAGCAATCATGGAATCTATTAATATTCCAACAGATATCGCAGTGAAAATTCCTGGCGTAAAGGGGATGCTTTATAAGAAAGCACTCCGTTACTACCTTGATTGGAGAAAGAAAAATCCAAAACAAGGTTCGGCAGGAATCGCAAAGATCGCTAGACAACTTAGAGTAGACCCACACGAGTTACAGATACTACTACATAAGTTGATAAAAAAGGGTAAGTTACCGAGTCATCTAGCGACTAACCCTAATATGTTTAAGAGTGGTAGACCAGCACCACCAAAGGCAGGTTTTCTACAAAATTAATTAATTTTATAAATATTAATTTGTATAAATAATACTATGAAATCTTATAAAGAAATCCTGTCCGAACTAAAAAAGAAACCGAAAGGTGAAGTAGTCTTTGATAAGAAGATTAAACGTATCCCTGTTCTTATTGTAAAGGAGAAGGGGACTCTACCTTTTGTGGTATATATTGATGGTGACAAGTTAGACGCCTTCAAGTCACAAAAGGATGCAGAGAAATCTGCAACCAAAGTAATAAAGGAATTGACCTAATGAAGTTAATTACAGAATTTACGGATAATAATACTCTATCCTGTCTTGTTGAAAAGAAAGAGAATGGCGAGAAGAACTACGTCATCGAAGGCGTTTTCGCACAGGCAGATAAGAAGAATCGTAACGGACGTGTCTATCCTAAAGCAATTATGGAAAGAGCTGTAGACAAGTACGTAGCAGAACAAGTTAGTCAGAAACGTGCCGTAGGTGAGTTGAATCACCCCGAAGGGCCGACTGTTAACTTGGATAAAGTTTCACATCTCATCACAGACCTCAAGTTTGAGGGAAATGATGTGGTTGGAAAGGCACAAATATTGGATACTCCGATGGGTAAGATTGTTAAAGGTCTTCTTGATGGCGGTGTTCAACTAGGTGTGTCAACTCGTGGTATGGGTAGTCTTGAGAAACAAAATGGCGCAATGGTCGTGAAAGACGACTTTATTCTTAGTACTGTTGACATTGTACAAGACCCTAGCGCACCTGAAGCTTTCGTTAATGGTATAATGGAAGGTGTAGACTGGGTTTGGAATAACGGTGTTTTGAAACCTCAAGTAATTGAAGAAATGGAGACTGAAATTAAAAACGCTCCGAAAACTGTCTTATATGAGACAAGTGTTCGAGAGTTCAAAAATTTCCTCTCGTTAATCAAATCTAATATGTAAGGAGTCAATAATGACTGAAGAAACTAAAGTCGAAGTTGCACTTCACGATGAAGAAATTAACGACATTGTGGAAGAAACTCTCGAAGAAACGACCGAAGTTGTAGAAGGTACAGATGGTGAAGACGAGTCTATCGCCTCTGTGAAAAAAGCAACTGACGCCGTTAAGAAAGCTCCTGCTCCAAAAACTAAAGCGGGTATGGTTAGTGCAATCAACGCATCACTTTTGAAATCTAATAAAGCAACTATTTCAGCTGCTTATGAGAAAGTGGTTGGTGTTGAAGAATCAGTAGATATGGGTACAGATGAAGTCATCGCTGAAACAAGTGTTGACACTGCTGCTGAACTAGATGCATTAGTCGAGTCTGAAGCTACACTCAGTGATGAGTTCAAAGCTAAAACCGCAGTAATTTTTGAATCAGCTGTAAAATCTAAATTGTCAGAAGAAGTTGATCGTTTAGAAACACAGTACAAGGAAGAGTTAGCAGAAGAAGTATCTTCTACTAAGGCAGAACTTGTAGAGAAAGTAGACAGCTACCTGAATTATGTAGTTGAATCTTGGATGGAAAGTAATCAAGTTGCAATTCAGAACGGTCTCCGTACTGAAATCGCTGAAACTTTCATGGACAAAATGAAAGACCTGTTCTCAGAGTCTTACATTGACGTACCAGAGTCTAAGGTAGACCTAGTTGACGAACTCGCTGAGTCTGTCGAAGAGTTAGAAACTAAACTCAACGAAAGCACTCAGAGAATAATCGAAACTGCTGCTGAGTTGGAAGATTACAAACGTGAATCTGTTATCAGAGAAGCGTCACGTGACCTTGCAGAAACTCAAGTAGTTAAATTGAAGTCGCTTGTTGAAGGTTTTGATTTTGACGATTCTTTTGAATCTAAAGTCCAAACAATCATCGAGTCACACTTCGCCAAAGAAGTTACTAGTTCTGAAGAAGTAGAATCAATTGTAGAAGACGCTGACAGTACTGTCGAAGTATCTTCTGTAATGGAACAATATCTTCAAACTATTCGCAAAACAACACCTAAACGATAATAAGGAATTTCCAAAATGCAATCTTACGATAATTTAATCGAAAAGTGGGCTCCAGTTCTTAACGAAGAGTCTGCCGGTGCAATCACCGACAATCACAGACGTGCAGTTACCGCTGCAATCCTAGAAAACCAAGAGAAAGCAATCTCAGAAGAACGTTCTGCTTCTCAAGGTTTCATGACTGAAAACGCTGCTGCTCCTGCAAACAACGTTGGTTCAGCTAACAACTTTGACCCAGTACTAATCTCATTAGTACGCCGTGCAATGCCTAACCTCATCGCTTATGATGTGTGTGGTGTTCAACCTATGAATGGCCCAACTGGTTTGATCTTCGCTATGAAGTCACGCTACAAAGGTGGTTCTACTTCTAACCGTGAAGCACTATTCAACGAAGCTGAGACTCGTTTCTCTGGTGACAGTTCTGGTACTCACGATTCAGACAATGCGTCTGGTTGGAATGGTGTTGACTCTGAAGGTGTTCGTCTAACTAATCTTGCTGCTGGTGGTATGCCAACTGAAGATGGTGAAGCACTTGGTCGTACTGGTGGTTCTTCATTCGGTGAGATGGGTTTCACAATCGAACGTCAAACTGTTACTGCTAAATCACGTGCGTTGAAAGCAGAGTACACTCTAGAACTTGCACAAGACCTTAAAGCAATCCACGGTCTTGACGCTGAAACTGAACTTGCGAACATTCTTAGTACTGAAATTCTTGCGGAAATCAACCGTGAAGTTATCCGTACTATCAACTCTCAAGCGAAGACTGGTGCTCAACAAGGAAACGTTACTGCTAAAGGTGTCTTCAGTATGTCTACTGACACTGATGGTCGTTGGTCTGCTGAGAAGTTCAAAGGTCTTGGTGTACAGATTGATCGTGAAGCAAACGTAATCGCTAAAGAAACTCGCCGTGGTAAAGGTAACGTAATCATCTGTTCTTCAGATGTTGCAACTGCACTTGCTGCTGCTGGTTCTTTGGACTATAGTCCTGCTCTTGCGAACAACCTACAAGTAGATGACACTGGTAATACTTTTGCTGGTCTACTTAACGGTCGCATCAAAGTATACATCGACCCATATGCAAGCACTGACTACGTAACTGTAGGTTATAAGGGTACTAACCCATATGACTCAGGTGTATTCTACTGCCCATATGTACCATTACAAATGGTTAAAGCAGTTGGTGAAGATGACTTCCAACCACGTATCGGGTTCAAAACTCGTTATGGTATGGCGTCTAACCCATTTGTGGGTGCTACACCTTCTGACGGTCTTGCTGCTGTTAAGACTAACCAGTACTACCGCATCTTCAAGGTTACTGACATCTTAACCTAGAAATCGGTATAAAAATAAGAGTGAGGTTAACTCACCACATTTTAGAGAGGCACTTCGGTGCCTCTTTTTTTATGGGCAATAAAAACCCCTCCGAAGAGGGGTAGAGAGAGATTGGAGCGGAGCAGAGGACTTGAACCCCCATCTTTAGGTTGGACACCTAACGTAATCGTTATACCAACTCCGCATTGTTTTTATATAATAACACACCAAACAGTTAAAGTCAAGCCTTCTGAGCGATTTCTTCTACATCGTACTCACCATTCAACTGAGGTAAGTATCGGATTTGAACACGGTTATCCAATGCACCAGATTCATACGCTTCAACAAATTGTTTTGCTTTTAGATATTGGTTAACAATAACATTATCCTTAATCTCACGTGCTTTGATAATATCACTAGGGTTTAGACCAGTCCAGTGTAGAAATACATTGATGTACTTCTTGGTGTTCAGATATGAGTCCATAATGTTTTTCATCAAACGAGAATCATAATCCAAGTCATAACCACTAGAGTCTTTCATTGTACGAACTATCACGGTAGTGGTCGGAGTAGTTTCTTGTTCTACAGTACCTTTAAGTTCGTTCCTTGAATAGATACGAGTCACACCATCAACCTGTCCCAAGTCAAGACGAATCTTATTGAGAAGATTTATGCCTCTCTCGGTAGTAGGACTGAATCCCTGATCTTCCAGTGCGGATTGAATGCCTTTGGGAGTCGGTTCAACATCACCACTATCGACAAGACTTTGTATACTGGACATAATGCCTTGGTCTGTGCGGTAGTTTTTAGTGACTACTTCATCTTCTTTCTTAGCGTTCTCGTTAGACTGGTAAGTTGTTCTCCAATAATTAGCAGACTTTCCGTTAACGTCAAAGAACTCAACAACAGCTGCATAGAAGATTGTTCTGCCTGTGTTTTCGTGAGCCATGTGTCTGTGACCACCAGTGCGGACAGTGAAAGTCCCATCTTCATTTTTCTCTATGACAGGTGGTTCAAAGTATTCGGGACGATATTTGTCTGCTCGAATAACATTTTCCATTAGACTAACTTTACGAGCATTGACGCCCTCTGGTCTATTTTTGTTAGTTCCCAATTTGGACGAAACAATCATTTTCATTGGGATGTAACCCATTTCTATTACTCGCATACCTTTTGCTTCAGGTACGATTGCGTTTAAGGGTTTAGGTCGTAGTGTAGTTTTCGTTTTTTTCATAGCTTTCGCTCTCCATATTTAATTTAATTGTGTAACCTTCAGCGTTCATCGCTTCATGTAAATTACACAACATTTTATCGAATGATATCGATATCGTCTGCGTTTGTGTTCCAAGTCTCTATAACAGAACGCAAACGCCCATCTGCTTTTAGAGTTTCGTATCGATTGGTCGCCTTCTTACGCCACCATTCTGTCACACCCTCAAGACTGAACCTATCAAAGTTATCTGCTTTGACAATAGTATCGGACTCAAGGTTGAGGTACTTCTTCACACTCTCACGGTCATATCCCATGCAAGAGTAATACGAGTTCTTTTGTTGGGTCAGTCCTTTGGCATCAATAAAGGTTTGACAGAACTTGTTATATGCATCCATGTCATATTGTTTCAGTGAGTTCTTGATGATCGACACCATCTTCTGTTGTGTCTTCAACTTACGAGATGAAGCGTCTTTAGGTACAAGAGGTTCACCCCCATTACGTTCAATGAACCAATCACTTAGTCTGCGATAGTTGTCATCGTTAATCAATGGCGCAAAGTTAGAGTCTGTCTGTCCATTACCAATCAATAGAGGTTTCATACCAGAGTACATAGACACACCACCCTTAGCATTACCATATAAGGATGTAGTCTCGAACATACAGATGTTTGAGTCATATTTCTTGTTGAGTGCATCACGTACAGTATGTGAGGTACATATAGATGCAAGTAACTTACCACCGAGGTAATTGAACCCGAATGGTTGTACAGGTACGATATTGAATCCCATGATACAGGACTCGTTGAATCGTTTCATGACCTCTGCATTCATTGTGTCTAGAGGTTTACCCAACCACTCATTACGTGGTCTACTATTAATAGTGGGTGACCCGAATCGAATCATACCAATGACCATACCAGTGTTCTTCTCACGCACTACCCAGTTCATCATCTTGCCAGGAATTGACGCTTCTACAGGTGCGGAAGTGGTGATATCCATATAGGACATGAATTGGTCACGTTTCGCCTCTGCGATAGTGAACTCCATATCCTTGGGATGCATATCGAAGTTATTGAATAGGTCTTCCTCTGGCCCCATGCCGGGCAGAGTGAATGGCATAGAGTCCATTCGTTCCAGTTTAATCTGTCTCATATAGTCATCAATACGGTCAAAGTTCGCAAAGAACTCGGTAAAGATGTTTGCAGCGTAATCTGCATCAGTTTTGGATAGAATCATGTATTTCTCTCAGTTATGTGTACCATCATACAGTATATAGCAAAATTTGTCAAGTACTAATTTATTTTACTTTTTTTCAAAATAAGTGTTGACAAACATTGCCGTAGACTGTATAATACTTGTATTGAGAATGAGAAAAGAGAGAAGATTATGACTAAATTTGTTAAAGAAAACTTCAGTTGGGACGGTATGTACCTTATGTACCAAGGTGAGTTTGAAGGTTCACGCACTATGGAGGAAGTATCTCCGAACTGTCACCCATCTTGGCATGGTATGCCAGAACGCACATTCATTGCACGATTCAAGTACAGTTCGAAACCTTGGAAGTCGTGGGTTAACTTCCTAGTCAAGAATGCTACTATTGAAAAGTATATTGAACTGTCTGACCACAGAAACAAATTCTGGTCTGATGAGGATGGTTTTGAAGTGTCTGGTTCACCCGCCTATGCAATGGAAGCGCTTGGTTTCGTACCACGTAAGAAGAGATCATAATGGAATACTTACAAGAGGTCACCGATTGGGGTGACCATAACATCCCCAATCACACATACATTGTTAACTCCGCTGGACAACTGGCGGGTTACATCAAACAGAATACTACTGAAGAGATCATGTTCAAGAAACCTAAGAAACAATGGTCGAAGTCACGTAGAAAGTTCTTAAAAGTGTCTTCCTTATAACAAAAAAGTATTAGACAAAACCTGTTTAATAGTGTATAATACTTGTATTGATAATGAGAAAAGAGAGAAATTAATTATGACAGTACTTCGTTTAATGATTGAAACCCAACACAAAGAAAACTATGGCGCCCATGATTGGAATGGTGAGGGTACTTGCCCACAGTACTGGAAGTACAAGGGTGGTAGTACCTACGTTCTTGACTTCGACCCCTCGAAAGATACTGCGAAGGAACTTGTTAAGGCTCTTCGTCCTCTGATTGAGGACAAGAACGATTCGTTCGAAGAGTATCTTCTTGACTGGTCTGTCTTAGACCGTGATGCGGTTCTTTGGGATGAGTGGGATAGTCCCACATTTATCACCAAAAACTTCTATGGCAACTTTATTGCTGAGAGGAATACTTATGATGGTGCTACGGAGTCGTATGTCATGATGCCTAAAGGCGATCGTTCAGAATACCACGTATCACGTAAGGAGGTTGCGTAATGTCAGAACTGACGGAGTTTCTAGTTGTATTTTTTGGATTGTGGTTTTGTTTCTTTGGAGCGATAGGTTCCTTGGCTGCAATGGACGAGATGAAAAAAAGACGTAAAGATTATAGTAAAGGTACACATGATTACTATGGTAACAAACTAAATAAAGGAGAGTAACATGATGTATGAAGTAAGACTTGCAAATCAAGGTCGTGAGTGTCTAAAGTGGTATTCTTTTGAGACCGCAAAGGAAGCAGTTAAGTTCGTATTGAAACAGTTACACGAAGTTGGATTCACTGTAGATGGTAAGACCTACGAAGAGAAGTTCGAAGAAATCATCTGGGTCGGAAAGGGGAGAATAGTAGATGTATGATTATCATAGATTAATCGCCAATGCGAATGATGCATTGGCACGTTCACAAACCGAGTGGGCGAAAAACTACTGGGCGGGTGTCGTCAAACAACTCGCAGAAAAAATACGTGAACAGGAAACTGTACATTAAATCTCTTATAAATAGAAGTATATTATAAGAGGTCATTATGCCAGTAGACAGTAAAGTTCAGATTTCTGATGCGGAAATCACAACCAATCTAAACTACTTACAACCCACAGGGTTTAAGGTAGTCATCGACAGGGCAAGGTATCCCAACTTGGAATACTTTGTCCAGTCTGTATCACATCCAGGCGCATCTGTCAATCCTGTAGAATTACCTATTCGAAGAATCACGTCAGTACCTTTGGCGGGTGACAAGATAACCTTCACCGAAGTGTCATTCTCTATTATCCTAGACGAAAACCTTTCATCCTATAAAGAGATGTTTGATTGGTTGACTCGTATTGTCAATGATGGTCAAGTATCACAATCAGAGAGAATGACCAAGATACCGACATACTCTGACATTACACTACACGTTCTGTCTAGTCACAACAACACAACTCAAAAGATCAAGTATAAGGATTGTATGCCTATATCACTTGGTAATATTGAGTTCACCTCAACACAGGGAGATGTAACCTACGTGACGTTTGACGCTTCATTTAGGTTCTCACAGTTCGAGATAACTTAACACTATATACCTTTACATTATGGAGATTATATTATGATTGATTTGGAAAGCATTCTTGCGGAGTGGAAAGAAGACTCCCAAATTGCGAAACATCAATTGGACGAAACCTCAAGGGTGACACCCGCCCTTCACGCAAAGTACCTTGAGTACCTTTCATTGACAAAACTCCGTCTCAAACAGGCGGAGTTCAAACAGAAGGTTCTACTCAAAGACAAGTACCTCTATTACGAAGGCAAGATGTCCCAAGATGACATTGAGTCTCGTGGGTGGGCGTATGACCCATACGAGGGTCTCAGTGCAACCACCAAGAACTTCAAAGAATATTATTACGACTCCGATAAAGAGATTCAAGACTCTGAGATGAAGATTCAGTATCTTAAAACAATTATAGATACACTTACAGAGATAGTCAACAATCTCAATTGGAGACATCAGACTATCGGAAATATGATTCGATGGCGTTCGTTTGAAGCGGGACAATAATTTGTGAGTTTACCTAACACTATACGTGTCGGTCTTAAAGACCATGCGATGATGATCATTGATGCAGAGGCGCACCAGATTCCCGAACTAAGGGAGTACTTCTCATTTATGGTTCCAGGCGCAAAGTTTATGCCCGCCTTCAAGTCTAGA
>Ga0209603_1002515_pt1 | contig 16784 bp, 14 predicted proteins | sample COGITO_mtgs_1206_FD_184812 | JGI IMG/M metagenome (GOLD analysis project Ga0209603, IMG submission 184812) | Pelagic marine microbial communities from North Sea - COGITO_mtgs_120607 (SPAdes) (version 2) | ecosystem: Environmental > Aquatic > Marine > Epipelagic ... | reverse complement strand
ACACTAGTTCTTGTAGTTAGTATATAACCCCAAACCTAAGCATTTAAGACACTACATACATTGAACCCCAATTATCCTCTCTAATGTGATGACAGAAAGAGTATTAGAGATTTATAAAGTAGGGGGATCTCCTTAGGGGTTAACTGGCATAGAGGGGTGTAATCCAGTTTCCCCTGTAACCCCATACCACCACTTACCTAAGAGAAGATCCCTGTGTTGGAGTTTTAGGGGTATTTTTTATTCCTTGCTATTTTTTCTTTAACTATATCGAGATTCATGTACCTATTAAAATATGGTATCAAAAATTTATATGTTAGACTTTTTTAGGCAAAGAATTCATTATCATATTCCCGAATCTTGTCCTTATATACAAACTTTCTTAACTCATTATATAGTCTTTAGTTTTATGTCATCAAAAAAAGTTTAATCAAATACCCATATAGCTATAGCCCATTAATTGTTAAGTTATAATCTAATGTTTCATCACCGCTTGTTTTGTCTGAAGTATTTACAACGTATATATAAAATGTCGCTCTTGACTTTTATAAATGAACTAAAGTCTGAGACAGTGCCTTCTGAAACAGTTTCATCAGGTATAATCTCATAGTTGAAGTATTGACCATTAACTTTTATTATTGTCCAAGATATGGCTTGATTTAAATATTGGCGTGACCAAAACCTTATTTGATAAAAAGAGTATTTAACGTGCTTGTTTAGGAACCGCTTTTGAAGCTTCCTGTGACGGAAGCTACTTTGATAGAAAACACCCTTTTGATTGTGATTTCTATTATAATGATAAATGGCGTCTAATTCCTTAGACACCATTTAAAACTTAACTTAACTATATTCTAACTACTTAAGCTGTTGGATTAGTTCCAAAGCAGCCCTTACATTAGCGCACAAAGAATCATAATCTTCATTAGCCAATATCTCTTTTGAGATCAGCTTTGATCCCATACCCACGCAGGTAACTCCTGCATCAAACCATTCCTTTAGATTGGATGGGTCAGTTGATACACCACCGGTAGGCATTATTGAAGTCCATGGTTGAGGACCTTTAATCGCTTTTACAAAGCCAGGACCGTAAGTACTTCCTGGAAATAATTTGACGATTTCACATCCCATTTCCTCGGCTTGTGCAATTTCTGTTAAGGATCCACATCCTGGAGACCATAATACTTTCCTACGGTTACAAACTAGGGCAATATCTTTTCTAAATACTGGAGTCACAATAAAATTAGCCCCGGAGAGCATGTATTGTGAAGCTGCAGAAGCATCTGTCACTGAACCTACCCCAAGAATCATTCCCGGTAATTCAGCAATTGCATATTTGATTAATTGATTAAAAACCTCAATCGCAAAGTCACCACGATTAGTAAATTCCATTAGTCGTGCACCTCCATCATAACAAGCTTTAAGTAAAGCTTTAGCCACAACAATGTCGCTATGATAAAATAGGGGAACCATCCCAGATTCCTCCATTTGTTTTACTATCTGTAGTCTTGTAAATTGAGCCATAATTTGTGTTATCGAGCAACACGCCCTGATGCGTCTCCTCCCATTAATTTTTCTACTTCTTCAACCGTTACTAAGTTTGCATCCCCTTTTATAGTATGCTTTAAACAAGAAGCTGCTACTGCAAAATCAAGTGCATTTTGATCATCTTCCGGGTATTTTAGTAATCCATAAATCAATCCTCCCATAAATGAATCACCACCCCCAACTCTATCTACTATATCAGTGATTTGATATTGGTGGGTTTCATACATTTTTGATCTGTCGTATAGTACTCCAGCCCAAGTATTATGTGAAGCTGAGATGGAGCCTCTTAAGGTTGTGATTACTTTTTTAGCTCGTGGAAATTTTTCCATCATCTGTTTGCAAACTGATAAAAAAGCTTCTGCTTTTACATCATGTCCATGTTTATGTACATCAAGTCCATCAGGGTGAATGCCAAAATGTTTTTCAGTATCTTCTTCGTTTCCTAAGATAATATCACAGTAAGAAGTTAGTTCTGACATTACTTTTTCTCTATGATTATCATCACAATATTTCCAAAGTTTTGCTCGATAATTTAAATCTGTAGAAATGGTAATTCCTTTTTCGCTTGCGGCTTTTAAAGCCTCTAAACATACATCAGCTGCTCCTTGTGAAATAGCGGGTGTAATACCTGTCCAATGAAACCATTCAACTCCATCAAAAACTGTATTCCAGTCAATCATTCCTGCTTTAATTTCTGAAATAGCAGAGTGTGCTCTGTCATAGACTACTTTACTTCCTCTAGAAACGGCACCCGTTTCTAAGAAATAAATTCCAAGACGGTCTCCACCATAAACGATTTTATCTATACCAACACCACGTTTACGCAGTTCCATCATTGCACAATCTCCAATATCATTTTTTGGTAAACGGGTTACAAAATCAACAGGGACACCGTAATTTGCCAAGGAAACGGCAACATTAGATTCTCCACCGCCGTAAACAGCATCAAAACTGTTCGCTTGTGAAAAGCGTAAAAACCCTTGTGGAGCTAGTCTCAACATAATTTCTCCAAAAGTGACTACTTTATTCATTTCCTTACTTATAATTATTAAATTCCTAGTGCTTGTCCTCCTCCAACTTGAATCGTTTCTGCTGTTAAGAAAGCGGCATCTTTGCTAGCTAAAAATGAAACAACACCAGCTACGTCTTTTGGTTGCCCTAGTCTTCCTAACATAATGTTATTTTTCCATGAAGCAAAAACTTCTGGTTTTGTGGATTTAATTTGTGCATGAAAGGGTGTATCTATAGTTCCTGGAGAAACTGCATTTACTCTAATACCATATTCTGCTAAATCTTTTGCTAAAGCTCTGGTTATTGTGTGTACTCCTGCTTTTGAAGTTCCATAAATACCTGCTCCAGGTCCACCTGCATTCCAGCCTGCATTTGAGGTATAATTTATGATGGTTGCATTTTCTCCTTTTTTAAGAAATGGAATTGCTGCTCTTGAACAGAAAAATGTTGAGTCTAAATTCAAAGCCATTACAAATCTGTAAAATTCGGTGGTCATTTCTTCAAAACGAGATCTACCACCCAATCCTCCAGCATTATTGACTAACACATCAATTCTGCCATATTTTTCTCCAATTTTTTGAATGTTTTCCGTCACCTGTTCATCTTTAGTGACATCAAAACCATAATATTCTGCTGTAATACCTTCTGCAGTAAGTTCTTCTACACGTTTAGCTCCAGCTTCATCTTCAATACCATTTAGAATAACGGTATATCCATCTAGTCCTAATCTTCTAGCTACTTCAAAACCGATTCCGCCAGTGGCTCCTGTTACAATTGCTATTTTATTATCTGCTTTACTCATTCTTTTACTTTCTTTATAATTGTTTAAAATTTAATCTGTGATTGTTTTTCTTACGGGCTCTATAGTTTTTATTAAAATAAAAATTGATAATACACCCAAGAGAACCGATACCGTAATTGCAATAAATGCTGGAGTATAGGATGCTGTTGTAATTTGCCCAATAAACCAATTCATGATCATTGGTGAAACGGCAGCAATGGTTCCAGCCAAACCTGCCAAGGTTCCTACCGAAGGACCTCTAAATAGATCGCTTGATATGGTTTGTACATTTCCAATAGCAAATTGAAATCCAAAAAGGACTACACCTGCTAAGTAAATAAAAGTCATAAAATTATTTTCTCCAACAAATTGAATGATGGAGACGAATCCAATAAACACCAACAATCCTCCAATGGTAATTGTTATTTTTCGTGCAGCATCAACTGATTTTGTTTTCATAAGATATCCAGAAAACCAACCTCCAACGATACTCCCTGCAGCGGCCATTAAATAGGATATCCACATAGTAGCTGCAATTTGTTCAATGCTTAATTCAAATGTTTTATTAAGGTAAATGGGCATCCATCCAGCAAAGAACCACCAAATGGGTTCAATGAAAAAACGGCACATAAGGACTCCCCATGATTGTTTGTAGCTTAAAATCTGACTTACGGAAAGACTTTTGGCTTTTGTTTTGCTTTCAACTTCGTTTTTATCAATTCTATCAGCAAGGATAAGATCTCTTTCTTCTTGAGTTACCCATGGGTGTTTTTCTGGTGTAGACTTATTGAGAAATAACCAAGGGATTACCCACAATAAACCAACAGCACCTAAAATAATATAGGTTGTTTTCCACCCAAAACGCGCATAAAGGAAAACGATAACAAAAGGGGCAATGACATTTCCGATAGAGGCTCCAGAATTAAAAATTCCTTGTGCAAAAGCTCGCTCTTTTACAGGAAACCACTCTCCATTACTCTTTACAGCTCCTGGCCAATTTCCTGCTTCTCCAAGGCCTAAAAGCCCTCTGACAATCGACAGCGAAATTAAGCCACGTGCAAAGGCATGAAACGCAGAGGCTAATGACCAAACAATGATTGAAATTACAAAACCTAATCGGGTACCTATTTTATCATATAATTTTCCAGATAGAAATTTTCCAGCTGCATAAGTTGCCATAAACACATTTAGCATGATTGCATAATCTGCATTATCCATCCCTAGATCTTTCCCCATTTCAGGCCACAATAATGCAAAAGCCGTTCTGTCTATGTAATTTATCACTGTAGCGATAAATATAAGAAAGATGATCCACCACCTTAATCCTTGAATTTTCATTATTTATTTTAAAAATTTTGAAACAACTAATTTATACGTTATAACAATATTGATAGAGTATCCCAAAATGTTTTTTCATTGTATTTTTGGCTTCCAAAGCGTCTTGACTTCGTATTGCATCTAAAATGGCTTTGTGTTCTTGAATTCCATTAAAAGCTGTATCCTTATCACAAACATGATGTTTTTCAAAATTGGTTATTATTTCAGGTGTAATTTTCAACATAAAAGTATTTATGGTTGGATTACCACTAGCTTTAGCTATTGCAAGGTGAAATAATAAATCTTCTTGAACTGCATCCACTCCTCTAATTACTTTATCAGAATAATTAGCTAAACAATCTTCCATATGAATTAGATCACCTACAGTTCTCCTAAGAGCAGCTAATTTGACACCCTTTAATTCTAAAAAAATACGTGCTTCCACTAGATCTTTGAATGTAGATTTTGGAAGGCCTAAAATATCATCAATCATTCCAATTAATGCAGTAGTACCAATATCTGCTATAAAAGTTCCACTTTGTGGGATAGATTTAACTAGTCCAAAATACTCTAGGGTCTGTAGTGCTTCTCTTAGATTATTTCTTGATACACCAAATTTTTCTGAAAGCATTCTTTCTGAGGGTAATTTATCACCAGGCTCAAGGTTTTTAAAACTAATTAATTCCTTCAGTTTATCTATAATTCTCTTCTGTACTCCTTGAATATCACTATCTATTAACATTTGTAACTATAAAAATTAAAATTTACTGGAATCAAAAATAATCAATTCTATTTTAGAAATTGAGCAAATATAATACTAACTCAGGCTAAAAATGTCTTACTAAAATTTAACATGAAAAATCCATTATTACTTCATAATTCTCATACCGCGAATAATTAACTTAAAACATGGTATTGGGGAAGTAATAATGGATTAATAATTAAGACGAGATTTTTTTAATAACCGTCATTTTGAGTAATAACTCCTCCACTTGCAAGAACTTCAGAGACAGGAATAGGAAATATGTGGTAATTATTATTAACACTCTGTCCCATTTCATCGTCTACAGTTCCTGTTCTGACTAAATCAAACCATCTATGACCTTCAAAAGCCATTTCTAGTCTTCTTTCGTCAGCAATCGCTTGTTTTACGTCTGACTGGGAACTAACTGTTCCAGTTAAACTTGTCAAACCAGCTCTTGTTCTGATAGGGTCTAATAAAGCCAAAACCGTATCAGCAGGAGTACCATTTGCATTTAAAGCTTCAGCATATAATAAAATGATGTCTGTTAATCTTAACTCAATCCAGTCATGTTCGCTTCCTAAACCGCCTTCTTTTGGAAATTTAATTGCTTTTAAACCATCGTCACTAAGGGTTATAGCTCTTCTTAAATCAGTTCCACCTCCCTCAGCATCACTAGTATCAAATGCAGCTACTAAATTTGGATCTACAGGGAAGTCAGATTTCGAATCATCTCCAACAAACCAATTCCAGAAATCAGAACCGAAAGAGTATTCATCTACGATAGAACCAGAAATTTGAGTTGCAAAAATTATTTCTGAATTCCCAGATTCATTTGATGCTCCAAAAATATCATTGAAGTTAGGTTCCAAAGCAATTCCTGCACCGGCAGCTCCATTTATTACAGCTGCAAGTTGAGTTTCTGCATTAGAAAAATCTCCCATTGTAGCATATACTTTACCAAGTAAGCCTTGTGCAGCGTATTTAGACGCTCTTCCGTCTACAATTGTAGTGCTTAAACCAATAATTGCAGCATTCAAATCAGGGATGATTACACTGTTGTAAACCTGGTCAGCTGTTTGTCTTCCTAAGATAGAGGTATCAGTTAAACTAGGAGCTGCAGAAAGATTTACAGTTACAGAACCAAAAGACTTTACTAATTTGAAATAAGATAACGCTCTTAAAAATTTAGCTTCAGCTATTTGTGTAGCATTTGATGAATTTTCAATGACATTGTTTGCACTTAAAATTGACTTATACATTGCTGTATAAAGAGGTCCAAAAAACTGATCCTCCATTGTTGTCAAATTACTTGTGAATATGTCAAATTCAGTATAAGGTGCTTCTAGCATCAATGCATTGTCAGCCCTGAATTCAGCCATTACAGCTAATGGAGTAACACTACCCAATTGATAATAATATGCTGCATTTAATACTCCACCAAAATCTGTTAAAGAATCTGCACTAGCAAAGTTAGATGGGGATTGGTCCAAGTCTGTTGAACATGCTGTCATTATTAACAACGATCCCAATAATATATTTATATATTTCATTTTTTTTTATTTAAAAGTTAATATTTAAACCTAAAGTAAAACTTCTAACAACTGGCATTGCACCAACTTGTGCACCATAGATTGTAGGGTCAGTTCCTTTTACACCTTCAGGATTGTAAGAAGTATAATTATCTCCCATAATGTATAATAAGTTAGATCCAGCTAGATAAGCTCTAACAGAATTCAAGCCTAGGTTATTAATTAAAGAAGAATCAAAAGAGTAACCAATAGTTAAATTTCTCAATGCTATAAATGAGGCATCTTGTATCATTGCATCAGTTTGATTTCTATTTCTTTCAATCAAACCACTATTTGCAGGAATATCTCCACTTGCTAATCTACCACCCCATTGAGATCCATAATAAAGCGGGTCAATGTTGTAAACTTCTGCTCCATGTGATCCTTGAAACTGGAATGAAGCATCAAATTGTTTGTAGCTCATATTTTGAGACATACCCCAGTAAAAGTCTGGTGTGTTTTGACCAATTTTAACTAAGTCTCCACCATCCTCAACAGATCGTGTTCTGTCGATAACGCCATCTCCATTTTGATCTACTACATAAGATTCTCCGGACTGATTGTTTGGATGTCTAGTGCCATCTGCTAAATAAGCCATTTCAACTTCACCTGTAGTTTCTAATCCCCACATCTCTCCGATTTCACCACCTACGTAGTTTCTAAATACAGCTCCTCTACCACTTTGACCAAAAATTTGTTGTGGTAATTCATCTAAACCACCTAAGTAAGTGATTTCAGTATTCACTGTAGATAAGTTGGCATTCATGTTCCATGAAAAGTTAGAGTTGCTAGCTAAAAGTGCACCAAATTCGAATTCTAAACCAGAACTTGTTACATCTCCAACATTAAGGATTGAAGATGGGTTTCCTAATACTTCAGATTGTGCTTGATTAATTAAGATGTCGTTAATATCAGATGTATAATAATCAATACCTAGAGTTATACGATTACTCAACAATCCAAGATCAACCCCAAAGTTGGTCTCTGTATTTGTTTGCCATGTCAAATCTGGATTTGGCGAGTTTGAAGGAATCAAAAATCCTGTCCCATAAATTGTCGCTGCAGGAGATAAAAGGCTTAATGAATTGTATGAACCCAAGAAAGAAGTAGTTCCTAATGAACCTGTGCTAAATCTTAATTTTAACTTGCTTAGTGTTTCATTATTTTCTAAAAATGATTCGTTGTGAATATTCCATCCAAAAGAAAGTGCAGGGAATGTTTCATATCTTTTGTTAGCTCCAAAACGGGAATCACCATCTCTTCTTAAAGAAACTGTTGCCAAATAGCGATCATTGTATGCGTAGTTAATTCTTCCGAATACACTCTCTCTTACTCTAGTTTCTTTTCTTTCAGAAACGCTGATATCTGAAGGAGCAAACAAATTGAAATTAAGAATAGCTTCATCAGGTACATTTACCCCACTTAAACTAGTTCCTATAAACTTTGTCGTTTGAACTTCAACTCCTGCTACCGCAGCAATATCATGGTTTCCAATCACCTTTGCATAATTTAAAGTAGTCTCACTCAATAAGGTAGATACTTTTAGATCGGTTTGTCTCATAAAAGTTTGAGAAGTTCTTGCTCTAGAATCAAAACCAAGAAGTCTATGAGAATACGTTTGAGAATCTCTAATGTCTCCACCTAAAACTGTTTTAACATTCAATCCTTCAATAATATCGTATTGTAAATATCCATTTAAGTTTGCAAAATAAGATTTTTCCCAACTTTCTGTGTTATCAAGCTTAGCTGCTGGACCTGCATCACCAGAACCACCAATACCATTGTTTGCTCTACCATAATGCCAGTCTTGTGCTGCCATTCCTGGCTCTAATTCATAAATACTACTTGCTTCGTATCCAGAACCTCTGTATCCATTATCAAAAGCAGCTTTTCCTAAAGCTTGTGCTTGAGCATCCATTTGTTGAACAAATGCAATCGATTGTGCAGTGTGATATATTGGATGAACACCATAAGATCTCAATAAATCTCTCATGTCATGACCTAAAATATCTCTTTTAGATGAAAATCCATTGGCACTGATTCCAGCACTAAGTTTATCATTCAATTTTGCGTCAACGTTCATACGATAGTTTAATCTTTCATATCCTTGTGTGATCACTACCCCTTCAATATCCTGATATCCAACAGATGCAAAGTACTTTACGTCTTCACTACCACCACTCATACTAAAGTCATGACTTTGTGTTTGTCCGTTTTGAAAAAGCCAATCTTCTGGGCTAATTGCACCTGGAGAGTTTTCGTAAGATTGCAATCTGAATTCTAAAAACGCAGGATCAACATTTGAAACTGTACTTGTCCAGTTTCCAGCAGCAATTTCTGCTCTTGCAGTAGCAGCCCATTCTGGTCCTGACTGTAGGATATTTTCTCTGTATTTATTTGAAGTACTCGTGTAAGCATTGTAGCTAAATGTAGCTTTACCAGCCACTCCTTTTTTAGTAGTTATCAAAATAACACCATTTGCTCCTCGAGAACCATAAATTGCAGCTGAAGCAGCATCCTTTAGTACTTCTATACTTTGAATATCATTTGGATTTACAGATTGAATACCTCCTGAGATTGGATATCCGTCTACAACTACCAATGGATTAGAGGCTCCTGAAATAGAAGAGGCAGCCCTAATTTGAATTTTTGGTGCAGCACCTGGTGAACCGTCCTGATTTTGAATCAAAACACCCGCCAATTTTCCTGCTAAAGCATCATCAACACGTGCAGTTTGAACAGCAGCAACTTCACTACCTCCAATTTTTGCAACAGCACCTGTGATTTGTGACCTTTTTCGTGTTCCGTATCCAGTGACAACAATTTCGTCCAATTGATTTTGATCTTCTTGAAGAACAACACTGATGCTGTCTTGACCTGTAAATTGGACAACTTCGCTAGAATACCCTAAATAAGATATTTGAACGTTTTGGTCAGCTTCAACTGAAATGGTAAAATTACCATTAAAGTCTGATGTTGTTCCATTGCTTGTTCCAAGTACAAATATAGTTGCACCTGGAATTGGTAGACCATCTGCGCCAGTTACATTTCCACTAATTTGTGCTTGTGAAAAACCAAGGGTAGTCCCCAGGAATAAAATCAGCAGTGATAAATAGGATTTAATTTTCATAGTATTTAAAAGGTTAGTTAATTAAGTTTTTTAAGGAATTAAATCCTTTATTAATGAAAAACAAAATGAGTTTCAATACTTATTTTTATTTTTTTATTTGGTTTTCCAAATTGGTTTTCCAAATTGGTTTACCAAATATATTAAAAAAAATTTAATACGCGCCTTTTTTAAATAAAGTTATTCTATTCCATAAAATCTTCGCGAATAGGACTAAAGACGTCAATGAGAATTCCAGCTTCTGTACAAATAGCACCATGCATGGTGTGCGGCGGAATATAAAAACAGTCCCCTCCCTTTAAGGTATTGGTTTCTTCACCTATCGTAACATCAAAGCTTCCGCTTTCTACATAGGTAGTTTGGCTATGATAATGTTCGTGCATTTGTCCTACAGCACCAACTTCAAAATGTACTTTTACGAGCATAATTTTATCGTCATAGCCCATTATTTTTCGTTTGAGACCTTCGCCAACGGTTTGCCATTCTAAATTATTTCCTTTTATAAATTCTTTACTTGTTCCAAATGTTTTCATTTTTTTTCTGATTTTAATATTTGATAAGATACTTTACTTACGTATTCTTGATTTTTATTTATTTGTCTAATTCTATTTTCACAATTAATCATAACTTACATGTTATATACCCCTCCATTTATATCTAAGGTAGCACCAGTAATAAATCCATCGTACTCAGATGCTAAATATAAAACTGCTCGGGCTACATCTGCCGCATTTCCAGCTCGTTTAATTGGAATATTTATCACTGTAGCTGCCGCAGATTCTTTTGTGGTATGAGTATTATGAAATGAAGTTCCTAAAATAAGTCCTGGAGCAATTGCATTTACTCTTATTCCTTTATTACCTAACTCAGATGATAAAGCTCTTGTAAAGGTCAAAATAGCCCCTTTACTGGTAGAGTAAGCTAGAGACCCTGTATGTCCTCCTTTACGACCTGCAAGTGAAGCTAAATTTACAATACTACTATTGTCGTTTTTTGCTAAATAAGGAACAGCAGCTCTTGTAACAAACAACATGGATGTGAGGTTGATATCCATTACTTTGTGCCAAAAATTGGTTTCCATTTCACTTAGCATTTTACGCGCAACTAAAGAGCCGGCATTATTTATTAGTATATCCAAACCGCCCAAGGTATCTACAGTTTTCTTAACCAAACTATTTGCATCATCTTCATTTGTTAAATCGCCACTTATTGCGGTGGCTTTTTGCCCTTTACTTGTTGCAAATCTCTCTAGATGTTTAGCTGTATCTGAACTTGAAAAATAGTGGATGGCAACATTAGCACCACAGTCTATAAAATGTTTTGTTATTGATTCCCCTATACCTTGAGCTCCAGCGGTTATAAGAACATTTTTATTTTTTAATTTATTATTGTTTCTCATTTATTTGATTTTAAAAGTACTCCGTTAGGGCCACGATTCCGTTGTACGAAATTACTAGCGAAAAAAATAAAGCAGCAAACAAACCAATACTGACTCCAATACTGGTTTTATAACCTTTCATTATTTTTTTACTATTTACTGTTAGTATAATTCCTATAACCACAGCTGGCAACACAAACACATTAAACACTTGAGATAAAATTTGAATTTCAATTGGATTTGCGCCAAAAGCAGGACCAATTAAAGCTACCAAACAGGCAATAAATGTAATTACTCTAAATTGTTTTGAATTCGTGTCTAATTTACCAGATTGATAGTCTGCAATTAATAAAGGTGCAATTAATAAGCAAGGGAAAATGGAAGATAAGCCAGCGCTTAATGCTCCAAAAAAGAAAATGGTTACAGCCCATTTTCCAGCAATAGGCTCTAAGGTATTTGCCATATCCAGCACGTGCGTTACATCTTTACCTTCATGAAATAAAGCTCCTGCTGATACAGCCATAATAGCACCACTAATAATAAAAATTAATATGGCTGCTGTAATAGCATCTTTTTTCTGCTGATTTAGATTTTTTATTGTCCAACCTTTTCCTTTTATAAACAAGGGTCTAGATAAGAAAGTTGCTGATGCCATAGTTGTGCCTACAAAAGCTGCAACTAGCATTTTACCGCCTGACACATCTGGAATTGTTGGTATTAATCCTTTAACAACATCAACAGGGAGTGGATGCACAAAGAACAAGGATAATAGAAATGAAACTCCCATCAATGTTACAAAAACAACCAATATCTTTTCAAAAAAGGTATATTTACCCACCAGTATTAATAAGTAAAAGGTAAGGATAATAACTATGGCAATAATAAGAACGGTTTCGTATTCATAGCCTTTTAAATCATTAAAATTTAACACTAATATTTCATAAATAATATTGGATGAAATCCCTAAGATTCCCATTAATGAACTCAATTGCCCAAAAGTTATTCCAACGATAATTAATATAGCTAGTATTTTACCATATTTAAGATGTTTTTTAAAGCCATATAGCGCAGTTTCACCAGTAATTAATCCATAATTCCCATAAGAAAATATCAACACCCCAGAGAACAAACAGCTTAAAAGCAATACCCAGAGTAATTGCATATTAAACTTACTCCCTGCAACAATCATTGAGGTTACACTACCTGTACCTATAGTATAGCCAATAGCAAAAATTCCAGGACCAAAACCTAATATAATGGCAATGATTTTTTTTAACAATGATTTTTTTTGTGTTTTGACAACCATGGTTGATTTATTCTTATAATTTCATTAACTTATAAACTAATCTCCATTTTGTTTGTGTTTCAATATTTTGACTTAAGATCTTGGGATACTTTTGTTTTATAGCAGAACATACAATTATACAGTTACTTTTTTTGAATTCCTTTATTGTCAAAACATTTAAAATCTCTAACCAGCTTTGCCGATCATTATCACTTAAAGATTTTCTAATTGTACTTTTTTCAGAACCGGAAATACCCATTATGAATATTACTTTAATCAAGATTGTTTTTAATTCAATTTATTTTGGTATTTTACCTAGGCCTACTGTTGCTTCTCTAAACCAAACTTCTGTATAACTTCCGTTTTCATATTGTTTAGCGATATCACCTCCATAGGTTTCAGCGCCAGTATTCCATACTCTATTTTCATTCGGATTCTTTCCGTTGCTCTGATTATAGGCCCCTTGCTTGAAATAATTTAATTCTCCTTTATAAGAAATTGCTCTTTCTGTACCGTTTTGTCCAAGTGGTACAAACAATCTTTTTACCTGCTCTGGTAAGTCAGATTTATTCACATATTCAGACGAAATTAGATTCTTTGTGAAGGTCTTTGTTTCGTGGTTTGGACTTTTAAAGGTCAAGTACATGATTCCTTTATAAACATTAACCTCATAACTAAACTGTTCTCCTAGCTTAATGCCATCTTCTGGCTCGGAAGGATACTCGTTTTTTGCTGTTCCTACGACTGCCATATCATGACCCCAAATAGAGGTTGAGAAGTCCCATCTTCCTGCATTATCATCTCCAGCAGTATTGATTTCATAATTCCAAAAAACTGATCCTTTTGTATGCCCCGGGAATTTTTTATAGAATAATTTAAAAGGCTCATTTTCATGGCCTTCTCCACTGTGAATTTGTCCTACTACGGTCGAGAATGAAGCGGCAACTCTTGCATCACCCGTGGTAGAAACATGCATTACTTTACAGGTACCTGTTAGCTTTCCACCCTCAGCTGGAATCCATTCTCTTTTTTCGTGTAGCTCTGTCCTTGTGTTACTTGAATTGGGAGAGGTCACTCCAGAATTGGGAGTTTTGTAAGCAATCCAACGTCTCGTCCCATCAATCACGGTATAGAAAAAATCTTGGTGCTCAAAGTTTACAAGATTATCTTCTCTTGTTCCGTCTCCCAATAGAATTTTAAACTTATCCATGATAGGAATGACTTGGCTAGGGTAAACGGTCTTTTTACTCAAATCATCATTTACTGAAAAATAGCCTTCATTTGAAATGGCTTGATCATTGATTTCGATATGAGCTGATTTAAACCAAACCTCAGCGTAATTTCCATCTGCATATTGTTTTTGAAGATTTCCTCCGTGTGTTTCTGCGCCAGAACACCACACTCTATTGACGTGAGGACTTTTACCATTGGTTTGATTGTAACTCCCTAATTTAAAAAACAAACCTTCTTCAGCGTAAGCGTTTTTGCGTTCAACACCATCTTGACCAATAGTAAAAAATAATCTCTGAATCTGCTTTGGAATATCGGCTTCTGTCTTATATTCAGAATTAATCAGATTTTTTGTAAAGGTTTTTGTTGGATGTCCTTCACTTGTAAATGTGAGGTACATCATTCCTTCTTTCACTTCCACTTGATAACTAAACTCTTCTCCTAAAGCAATGCCCTCTTCTGGTTCTTGCGGAAAGATGTTCTCGTCTGTTCCAACAACAGAAAAGTCATAGCCCCAAACAGGATAGGAATAATCCCATCTTTTTGAATTGTCTTCACCAGCTGTATTGATTTCATAATTCCAAAAAACCGATCCTTTTGTATGCCCAGGAAATTTTTTATAAAATACCTTAAGCGGTTCATTCTCATGCCCATCTGCACTGTGAATCTGGCCGACTACTACTGAGTAACTTGCTGCTACCCTTGCATCACCCGTAATTGCTACATTCAATACTTTTAGTGTTGCATCCAATTTTGCATCGGTTAGTGGTGACCACTTTTTTAACTGCGCTAGTTCAGTTCTTGTATTGTTCGAAGTACCATGTGTATTGCCTGCGTTAGGCGTTTTAAAGACGACCCAGTCTTTTTCACCATCACTTGTAGAGTAAAAAAAATCCTTGTTTTCATAATCAATTGCTATCCCCGCGTTTGAGCCATCTCCTAAAATTAAATTCCAATGCTGGAAAAAACTGATAATCTTACTTGGTGTTTGCGCTGGCTGAGTTTTTTCAGCACACCCCTGCAGGTGCACAATAAAAATTATTATAAATAGATGAAGGAACACTTTTGCTTTTTTCATTTAAAAAAATTATTTAATTGGTATTTCAGTTTGGTTTACCAATATAATGCAATTTTTATAATAAATCACTTCTCAATTAAATCATAAACCAATTTGCTTTTTTTAAGTACAGTTTAATTTCTATTGGACAGTTTTTTCATTAAAAACCTCTTTTTGTAAATTTCCCAACACGTCAAAACTTTCCCCAAGCAGCTTCCCTTAAAGCTATATACATTGAATTTCTGGTAAGGGTAATCATAGATTAGATTGAGAGAGGGAACTTGATTATAGAATTATTAGAGATGTGTTTGATTTAAATGATTTTTATTAAAGTTTCTAAGGCATTCAATATTTCAGACTCACCAGGAATAACTAATTTAATTTCACCTCTAAAGTGTAATTCATCTATTAAGAACCTGTCAAACTTATTTTCTATCTCCTGGTATTTCATCGTTATGAATTTAAAAAGTTGTAGGCATCATAATCTTTGTTGGGATTTCTGCCAATGTATTCATAGAAAGTAGACTCTCTTTTATGTCCAGTAATTTTCATGATTAGATTTACAGAGATACCACTATCATAGTGATATGTGGCAAATGATCTTCTCATATCATGTGAAGCCAATAATTGATGCTTTGGAGCTTCTACAAGCTCTTTTCTTTTGGTTTTCGGATTCATTTTATATCCCTTGACTACTTCATCAATTCCAGATCTTTTACAGACTTCTTTCATGTAATAATTAAACTTTTGATCTGATATGGGATAAGGAAATTTATGTTTTAAAATACCAATTATAATCTGATTATTTACAGGTACTGTTACCGATGTATTCCCTTTTACCTGGATTATATCAATTAAAGCATTGCCTTTTTCATCAAATCTAATATTCTCTTTTCTTATTTTTTGTAGATCAGAAATTCTCTGGCCAATGCTTAGACCAATCAGAATCCATCTTTTAATATTTTCTAGATAGGGGGGTAAGTCTTTTAAGTTTAAGATTTTAAAAAATTCATCTTGAGAGATAACATTTATGTATTTTTTTGTTTTGTAACTGTACTCTTTATCAATAGCTTCAAGACTAACCCCGAGTTTTAAGCCCTTGCCAGCACCATATTTTAAAAGACTTTTTAGCCTTTTTACTTTTCTGCTAATTTCACCTTTTGCATATTTTTGGTCATCAGACAACCATTTTACAAAACTATCAAATTCTTCTTTTCCAAATTCATTGATTTTGATATTAGATTCTATAAAAGCTTCATATTTCACAAGAATCCCCCTAAAATCTTTATACCCCTTCACGGTATTTTTCTTTAGTCCCATCGAGCCATCCTTTGCTTTTTTTAGATGTAGATTAGCGATTTGATCGTCCATGAGGTTCAATAAATATGACAGGTCTGTAGTAAGAACTTTATTATTAAATCTATCAATTTGTTTTTTGAGCCATTTATTTGTTATTTCAACTCCTAAATTGATGTCTTCATTTTGTCGATCTCCTAAAAAGATTTCAAGTTCATTGAGTTTATTATTTAGGTTCTTTGCTTCGGGAGAAATTGGTTTAGCTCTCTTCTTAGATGAGCTCCACTGTGAAGGAAGAATTGTAAATCCTGTCCTTGAGAAAACTGACTTAGAGTTTTGAGGTCTGAAAGAGATATAGATACTTACTTGTTTATCATCTTTCGATTTTATCCTATATGAGAATGATGGCATGTATAAATATACTTATTTGGCAACACATTGGCAACA
>Ga0209603_1002514_pt1 | contig 16789 bp, 27 predicted proteins | sample COGITO_mtgs_1206_FD_184812 | JGI IMG/M metagenome (GOLD analysis project Ga0209603, IMG submission 184812) | Pelagic marine microbial communities from North Sea - COGITO_mtgs_120607 (SPAdes) (version 2) | ecosystem: Environmental > Aquatic > Marine > Epipelagic ... | reverse complement strand
CAAAAACACATCCAGATGGAACATTTGAAAAGAATTCATCAGGTGACTTAGATCTTAATACTGATACTAGAGAGTTACCTAAAGAAGAAATAATTGCAAAACTTAGTGCGTGGTGTCAAAAGCAAGGCATTGACGATTTAGAAATTATGAACAAGGGCAGAACATTCGAAGCAGGTTGGATTAAAGATGCCGGGTTACAGATACACTTTCGCACACCTATAAAAGGTAATCCTGAAAACGGTTTTGTACAAACAGACTTTATGCTTACAGACAATCCTGATCTACAGCGTGGCGCCAAGCGTGGCGGCACTGAAAATTACACAGGTGCTGACAGAGCTGTATTACTTTCTAGTCTTGCAAGAGGTAGAGGATACAAATTTAGTCCAAACAAAGGTATAGTTGATCCGAACAATGGAGATGCTGTTGTTGCTAATAACTGGGACGAAATTGCAGAGATACTATTAGGTAAGGGTGCTAAGGAAGCTGACACTCACACAGTTGAAAGTATGTTGGCAAAACTTAAAGGCGATCCAAACTACGAACAGCTTATTGCTCCATGGAAAGAGAACATGGAAAAAGCAGGCAAACAAGTGCCTGAGTCTGCACCAACAGGATATGCTACACTTGAAGATAAACAACTTGATCGCATTAAACAATTAAGTGGCAACATGTTAAACAGTGTGAGAATGCTATGAAATTTGCAGAGTTCCGTACAGTACTAACCGAAGCAGTATTAACTGAAGAATTTAAAGGTCGTGAATACAATCACTTAGAAGACTTAGTATTCATAAACGGAAGCGCAGGCGCAATGAAAGCGGCTGACATTTTAGATAATCTAGGTTCAAACTCCGACGATGTATCAATTAAGTGGGACGGTAATCCAACTATCTACTGGGGACGTGAACCTAACGGCGAGTTTGTTCTTGTAGGTAAGAATGGATGGGGACGTAATAAGTCAACATCAGCAGATAACTTATCACGTTTTATACAGAACTCAGGTAAAGGCGTAGAAGAACAACCGTGGCGCAAAGACTTTGGCGAAGAGATGGCCGAAGTCTTTAATATAATGAAAGCGGCAACTCCTGGAAACTTCCGTGGATATGTTTATGGCGATCTTTTATATAGTCCTCGGAAGCCATTTACTAAGACAGATGGCGCAGTTGAGTTTGAACCAAACTTAGTAAGATATACAGTTGATATAAAGAGTCCACTCGGTGGGCGTATAGCGAATTCAAAAGTGGGGGTAGTAGTTCATACAAAACTTGAAGAATTTGGTTCAAAGTCTGCTACTCCTTTTAAAGATGTAGAAGAACTTAATAGTCCAGATGTTGTTGTATTAGGACAAACTTACGTTACACATCAACCTAAAGTTGATACAAAAGAGGTATCAGGAATTAGAAAACGTGCCCAAAGCACAGGAAAAGTTATCGATCAATTCCTTGCACCTGTACCAGGACTTAGTGATATGAAGAACATCATTTATACATATGTTAATCATATGACAAGAACACAACAGTTAAAAAATCTTGAGAATGGATTTTTTGACTGGTTAGGTACATCAAAGGTAAGTACTAATAAGCAAGCAAAGATTGCAGCAATGAATGATGCAAGTCCAAAAGCATTACCTGCAATTTTTAGTCTTGTAAAACAAATTATGTCTGTAAAAGATCATATCATAGATCAATTAGACGATGCTGACGCAGACGTTAAGGCAACCACAAAAGGCGAGAAGGGCGGCGAAGGGTATGTCGCACAAAAAAGTAAAACAAAACTTGTACCTCGTACAAGATGGCAACCAAATTAAGGAAATATAATGAAAATTAATGAAGTAACTGAAAGAGATGTTGATAGCAATTTTGAACTAACACCTCAGCAAAGAGCAGCAAGTAAAATGGCACAAAAGCTAAAGCGTAGAATTGACGGCTCAGACAAAGGCGGCCAAATGTTAAATGATGTTGACTATGTACAACTTTCAAGACTAGCAGAACTACTAAACAAAATGGGTTCAGGTGCTTTTGAGTTTTCAACAGTTAAAGATGTTTACGACGAAATGGTTCTTAATACAAAAATTAGAAACAAAGGCACTGACGACGATGGTGTTCCTTTTAACAAGAAGTCAAAAGACCACGAGCCTGAAATGACTCCAGATCGTTTTAAAGAATTACTGGCAATGGCCAAATAATGGAATTTATTAAAGATCTACATGAAGCAAGAATGACTAAAGACGACGGTAACAGTCGTAAGTTAACTTATTCTGATTGTATGGAAAGATTGTATTTAAATTTACTTGTGTTAGAAACATTAAGAAAGTTTCCAGATTTTAATAACCAAGTAAAGAAATATTGTACTAAGACCGCAGGGTTTGAATTGTACAAATATTATAGGATTATGGGAACTGACACCTATAATTTAATGTATTTTCTTGTAGGTCCAACATCAGCATTGTCTAAATTAAAAGACCCAGATGCTGCTGAGAAATTAAAAAAACAAATTAGAGTTCCGATTAACAGTGTGAATAGATATATTAATGCTCTTAAGAATGGGAACGAGCCATCAGCATTAGCTAAAACTTTTACAGAACTTGAAGCTTCTCTACGTGTTAGAAATGCAGAATACAAAATGATTAGAAGAAGTTTAGTAAACTTCGATAAGATTACTAAACAAGAAAAAAGAGTAATGGTTACAAAGTTGCTTTACGCAGTTAGAGCAAAACTTAGAAATAGTGATCTAATTGATGATTTTGAAAAATTAGCAGCAATAAAAGATCTAGAAAAAGCTAGTGTCAAGGACAATCAACCTACAATTAGTGTACCTGATATTGTAACATCTACAGATCAAATGGCATTGTACAAATATATTGTAGGTGCAGAAAATATACAGATGACAAAAAAGTTTATCGAACATGCTTTATCTAATCAAGGCGCATCAAGTGCAATGATTAAAGGCTATCTTCCAGCAATTAAAATGTTAGATGACATTGTATCGGCCGGTCCTGCTTACATTCAGCAACTAAGAACGTTACAAAAACGTGCAAATAAAAAGAATTAATCACCAAAAAAAGGTCTTTATATTACTTTTTTTCCTTTTATACTAAATACAATATAACAAAACACAAGAGAACGTGTTTTGCCATTAGAGATAACAGGAGAATATAAAATGGCAGCAGTAACAAACAATGCAACAGTAGTTGCAAAATCAGGTCTAGGACCAACAACATACATCTATGCAGTAGCAACTGGAACAATTACAGTAGCAGCAGCATGTGATTCAATCACTACAACATACGGCGGAACAATCGCAGCAGTTGAAGGTACAGCAGACGGCAACCACGTTGCAGTACAAGGTGGTCCAGGCGGCGCAGAAGCAGTTGGTGGAATTTCACTAGTAGCAACATTTGCAGCGTAAATAATTCCTTACCTTAGGAACCGTGATGTTATAACAGGCGTCACACTAAAGAGTCACTTTTTAAGTGGCTCTTTTTTTATGGATTAAATACGTTATGAGATTTAAAGTAGATACCTTATTAGATATAACTGAAACAAATTATCGTAGAGGTAATAGTTTTGAATCAAAACAACAACAAAATTTTTTAACCTTTCTCCAAGTACTAGGATTAAGAGTTAATCCGTTGTATACAACATCACCGTATTCAGAAATGGTGATGATAGATAATTATGGCTTTGGAAAAAAATTTAAAAACAAACAAAGAGTTTGGACTTTTGAATTTGAAATAGAATACGGAGGCGGTCTAACAATAGATATGCTCCGAGAGGATTTTAATTATATTCCAATGATAGATAGTTTAGATGAAACAATAAATTTGTCTAAATCATGTTTTGAAACTAAATGTAAGAATTATACTAATATTTTGTTCGAATTTGTATAAATAATATACGTAGGTATAAAGGCAAACTAAAGAGGCTTCTTAAAGAATAATGATAAAGGAAGAATCATGGCCACTGCTACTGACTTAGAAAGACAAAACTTAGAAGCACACGTAGACTTATGCGCCCAGCGTTATGAGGTGTTAGAAGGACGTCTAACTAAAATAGAAAGAAAAGTCGAATCAATACACGATGATATAGTATCAGGACAACAGTCTATGACAAAAGTTATCATAGGAGCAGCTGGCACAATCACAGCAGGGCTTTTAAGTACATTAGTAGTTTTATTAATGAACATGTAATAACACGATAAATAACTATATGTTATTACGTGAATTTTTTAATGAATTAGAAGAAAAACAAGTATGGGCAAGGTCTGGCAAAAAGATTGTCCGTAAATATCGCTGTGGCTCCGGACGCAGAAAAGGAAGAGTAGTTGCAAAAATATCTCAATGTTTTGCTGCACCTGATATTAAAAAAAGCGTAAAATTTAAACAAACTAAAAAACGTCTAGGAAAACGACTTACCCGCAAGGCTAAAAGGACAAAGCGTATTAATCCTGCAAGCCGTAGATTAAAGTCGTTGAATAAAAGAAGATGAAGATAGAAGAAATTACCGAAGGCGCCACAATGATATTTGGCAGAAGAGGCAATAAAGTTGTCCGCAAGTATCGCTGTACCGGCGGGTCTAGAAAAGGTAGAATTGTAGCGAAGCCAGCAACATGCACTGCACCTAAAAGAGTTAAAGCATCACAAACGATGAAAGCAACACGCAGAGCAAAAGGAAGGACGCAAGCAATTAAGACTACACGGACTAAAAAATTTAGTAGTGCATCTAGAAGATTAAGTAAGGTTAATAGAAGAGCCGGTGCAAAACGTAGGAGAAAAATATGAAGTTATCAGAAGTTGTAGGCGGAATACCCCCTGAAAAAGGCGGCTATGGTGCAAATACGATAGCACAACAAGACGCTAATCAAATGCAGGGTGAACCTATGGGAAAACCTGATGTAAACTCACTTGCCAATAACAAAGCAAAAAACGACCAAAAGAAACAAATTCAAGCACAAATTAAAGCTACACAGCAACAGTTAAAACAATTACAAGCACAGCTAAGAACAATATGAAAATAAACGAACTGATATCAAACTTTGAAATCTATACAACAAATGAAGAAAAAGATTTGTTGGAAAAGATCAACGAACCTGTTTGGTATAATTCGTTTAATGAAAGAGATCAATTCACTTTGCAGTCGTTAATAAGAAAAAGTCTAATAACTAAAGTGAGTATGAAGAATAGTGTATATGTTTGTAAGAATAATTCTTGAGGTATAATGAAAAAACGTCATATAATAAAACAATTAGAATCTATTATGGATTCTATATTAAAAGATGCTAATTTACCACATACTAAAGGTAAAACTATTCGCATATCAAATTATATTATACGACAAAATAAATTTAGAGAATATGTAATAGTTGATCTAACACATAATACAACTATAGCAAAAACAAACTTTAAAAATTGTGCAATTGCAATTGTAAAAAATTTAGTAGACGGAAAGAATGTTTTAAATAAGGTATCGAACTTAGATCACGAATTGCTTAAACATTCAAATGACGTAAAATTTTATCAACATTCAATAAAAACAACAACAGATGAATTTGTACGTGAAGTAAGAGAAATTAGACTTGATTTTAGTCTGTCTCATGCAGACTATATTAGAAATCAAATAGATGACATAATTTTTAACAATTGATAAATATAATTAATACCAGTAGGAACATATAACATGCAGATTAAAGAATTTTCAAGACCTATTACAGCAGCAAAGCTTAACGAAAGCCTTGCAACAAAATTTGGCACAAAAATCAATGTAGATCAATTTACTACAGAGCAGTTATTAGATGCTCGTAATAAACTTCGTACTAAAGTTTTTAACGTAGAAACAACTGAAAGTTTTGATAAGGTGCAAACTGCGCAATATCAAAAAGATAAAATGTTCTTAGATGTTGTTAATGCTGCAATACTCGAAAGAGATGATGATATTGTTGATAGTATCGACGAAGCAATTAAACAAACTGTTAGCGAAGGCGCTGAAGACGAAGCAGAGCTAGTAATGGCAGCTAAGGATATGGTTGATAGAGTTACTGGTTGGATGGAAGACACAGCAGAAATGCAAACTGAATCAATGCTAGAACTAGCAGATGCTATCCGCGATGAAATGGGTAGTGAAAAATCAGAAGCATTTACAAATTTAATTAAGCCTGCACTTGAATCACTTTACGCTACAATGGAAACAACACGTGATGCATTAACATCAGGTGTTGGTATGATGACTGGTGAAGAAGCTCCGATGGATACAATGGGTTCTGATGATATGGACATGGACGACATGGAACCAACTGATGATATGGACATGGACGCTGAAATGCCAGCAGACGATGACTTTGAAGCAGATGCAGCAGCAGTAGGCGGAGAAGAAGAAGCAGGCCGTGAAAAGCGTGAGTCAGTACAGCATTCAAAAAAAAAGCTAAAGTAACTGAATCAAACGTTTCTTTATATCAAGTCTTAGATCATTTCAAAGATAAAAAAATATTTAAAGTAAGTTTTTCTAAATTAGATAAACTTCTACAAAATATTGGCAGAGGACAATTTAACTATGATACTTTTAAACAAGCATATGACAGTGATCTAAAAATTAAAAACTTAGTTAAAAACTTTGATAAAGAATCCATTGAATTAAAATCTTCTGAAAATGATGATCTTGCAATGGGCAAAAAGAAAGATCCTAAAGCAGTGTCTAAAATGGCTAAAAGAGCTGTAGATCTTAAAGATTTATAGGTTGACATAATTCCCTCAACATTGTATAATAACAATAATAAGGAGAAAATATGTTAACTGAAATTTGCGATTATCTTTATGAATACGATTTTCCTGTCGCCGCTGTCTTTGACAACTACATGGATGATATAGTTGATAATTATTTCAAAAAGCTAGACAGAGACAAAGGTTATAATGTAATTTATGAAAATGAATTTTTATGTAAGAAAGTAACTACAGCGTTTCAATCTATTATACAAGACGAATTCTTAGTTACAGAACAAATAGATACTACAAAACTATGGACTTATGTACAAAACAATGAACATAGTATTTGTGTAAATCATAATCATGCAAGAACAACAACTATTAATGGTGTATTTTATTTAAATCCTCCAGAGTCCGACGGCGGTTTAGAATATATACTCGATGACGGAGTACATTATTTACAACCAAAGCCTAACAAATTATACCTTATGCCATACTGGCTATATCATAAACCTACTCCACAACAAGATAAAGACTGGCGTGTCAGCTTCAATATAGAATATAAATGCATGTCACGTCCGGTACATAGAAGAACAGGAACCTACTGGTGAGTTTAATCATAGAAAAATACAAGTACGAAAAATTAAAACGTGTCGAAGTTGATGGCAAACGTAGATACGCTGCCCCTGGCGGACCGCCTGTAGCAAGTGTAACAACTATCCTTAGTGGTACCAAAGACATGACACATTTGCACGAATGGCGCAGGCGTGTAGGACATGCCAAGGCACAAGAGATTACCACCGAAGCAGCTGGTGTTGGTACACGTATGCACAAATACCTTGAAGACTATGTTGACAACGGAGTATGGACAGAAAGCGCAGGCAGCAATCCATATGCACAACAAGCCTATAAGATGGCATGCGTTATCCGTGACGAAGCAATGGGCGATGTAGATGAGATTTGGGGTAGTGAAGTTCCGCTTTATGTTCCTGGTATCTACGCAGGCACAACTGACCTAGTAGGACAATACAAAGGCCAACCTTGTATTATGGACTTCAAGCAAACCAACAAGCCTAAGAAGCCTGAGTGGGTAGAAGATTACTATCTACAGCTTACAGCATATGCATTAGGACACAATGAAATACACGGCACTGACATACGTGAAGGACATATCTTTATGTGTTCACGTGGCTTAGAGTATCAGCAGTTTGATCTATGGCCAGATGAGTTTGCAGAGTGGGAACAAGAATGGTGGAATCGCTGCCGACAGTATTACGAGAAACATGGCTAAATACTACTAATAATGCATTAGGAGAGAATATTGGCTATCGTTTCCATATCAAGAATACAAATTCGCAGAGGCAGAAAGAATACTAGTACAGGATTTCCGCAACTTGCTTCGGGAGAATTTGGTTGGGCAATAGATACACAAGAATTATACATAGGTAATGGTAGTGTATCAGAAGGATCTCCTTATGTAGGAAATACAAAACTACTTAGTGAACACGATGATCTTTTTGATTTAGCTAATAATTATGTGTATCGCGACGGCACTAATATTCAAACAGGTGATTTTGAAAATACACCTATTGAAAGAACACTTCAAGATAGACTAGATGACAGAGTGAGCATTCGTTCGTTCGGCGCTAATGGAGATGGCAGTGATCAAACAGCAGAACTACAAAGAGCAGTAGATCAACTCTTCTTAAATGTAGTAGGAAAAAATCAAGTTTTACATTTAGAAGCTGGAAACTATGTAATTTCAGATACAATTTATCTACCTCCTAAAACAATTATTAGAGGCGCTGGCCTAGGTAAAACTGAAATAACTAAAAACAACGCAGGTCCTGTATTTAAAACAGTAAACGGAACTAGTGTTGCAGGAACTCCTGCAACAGACGCGAGTACTACATCAGAGAATCAGCCAAAAAATATTGAATTATCGGGTATGACTATAACAACAACAGAGACAGCCTTAATATTACAAAATTGCAAAAATAGTACTTTTAGAGATATTGAGCTCACTGGAGCATTTTCAAATGGAGATGCAGATAATACATCTAGTATAGGAATACAGTTAAATATTTCAAATACGTTAGGGGCAGCCGGCACAAGTAAAAACTTATTTGAAAATGTAAGTATAAAGAATTTTAATTATGGAATACAGTCAACTTTTGACGTACAAGAAAACTTATGGTTCAAATGTAGTTTCGTTAATTTAGGTTATGGTGTTGAATTTGGTAAAGATAGTAATCTAGCATCGAGCGGAGAAAGAACAGGACCATCAAATAATACAATATCTAGTTCAGAATTTACTGATATTGATAAACATGGTATATGGATTACTAATGGTAAAAATAATCTAAGTACTGGAAATAGATTTACATTAGTAGGCAACAATGGCGGCAACGAAAATCTTGCAGAATATGCTGTTATAAATTATGAAACAGTAGGTAACCATACTTCCGACGACTTTTTTAGTAGATCCGGATCTTTGTCATATGATCAAGGATTTTTAACAGATAGTTATATTCCTGAAATAACAGGTGAAGTATTTGCAACTAACGAATATGTAAACAAAATTAGTTTAGTACAATATACTGACCCAGTTGTAGTATTTAGATTACCAGTAGATAGTAAAAAAGCTTTTAGATTAGAATACTTATATGTAAGTAATACTACAAACGGAATGAGACAAGGAACAATGTCTTTTGTAATTAATCCAGATCAGTTAATTGATCCTGCAGGACAAATATCTCTTGTTGACGATTATGATTTTGTAGGTGATACATTACTTGACGAATACTTAACTTTCTCTGCAGAATTAAGATCATTTAATGGCGGAAATTCACTTGACACATTAGAGGTTTCTGTGTTAAACTTAAACAACGACGGAAGCACAGCAGACAGTGCAGAATTTTACTGGACAGTACACTCAAAAATAGGTTAAGATGTTCCTAAAAAAATATGAAGATCGACTTCTAGAATGGAAAACTTTTAGAGAGACTCTCGAAGACTCTAAAATGCCATATCAAGATGTTTTAGAATTTTGGCAAGATGCTCCTATAGGAAACATTGCTATCGATCCCTACAACCAAGATTTATGGCCAACTCCTTGGCAAATAATTGAAGAAAATATTTATTGTCCCTTCGTGAAGATACTTGCTATCTGCTACACTTTACAGTTAACTGAACGTTTTTCTGACGGTGCAGCCGAGATACATATTGTACATGATAAGGAAAGAAGTGAGTCCAAAACACTTCTTATTTTTAATCAAATTTGCATAGGGTATAATGATTCTAAAGTTATTTTAAAAACCCAGCTGCCTAAAAATTTAAAAGTCGAAAGACAATATAGGATCCCTAAGGTCCTATAAATACCTAACATTTACAAAGAGGAAAGATAATGATTCAAGTTACTAAACGAGACGGACGCAAAGAACCACTAGACATTGAAAAACTACACAAAGTTGTTTTTTATGCGTGTAATGATATAACTGGCGTTAGTCCGAGTGAAGTAGAAATCAAAAGTCAAATTCAATTTTATAATGGCATGAATACAAATGAGATTCAAGAAACTTTAATTAAAGCAGCAGCAGATCTTATTTCAGAAGAAACACCTAACTATCAATTTGTAGGCGGACGTCTTATTAACTATGCACTACGCAAACAAGTTTATGATGATTACGAACCATGTACAGTTAAAGAACTTGTACAGAGGAATACTGAAGCAGGCTTTTACGATCCTGACCTCATTTCTTACTATGACGATGACGAGTGGGAAAAGATTGATTCATTTATAAAACACGAGCGTGACGAGAATCTAACTTATGTTGCTATGGAACAGCTACGTGGCAAATATCTTTGTCAAAACAGAGTAAGCGGCGAAATTTTTGAAACACCGCAGATGTGTTATGTACTAATCGCAGCAACATTGTTCCAAGGCTATCCAAAAGACGAACGCCTAAAATGGGTTAAAGAATATTACGATGCTGTTAGCTTGCATGATATTAGTCTTCCTACTCCTGTAATGGCAGGTGTGCGCACACCACAACGTCAATTCAGTTCGTGTGTGCTTATCGAAACCGACGATAGTCTTGATAGTATCAATGCTACTAGTTCGAGTATCGTTAAGTATGTAAGCCAGAAAGCTGGTATCGGTATTGGCGGCGGAAGCATTCGTGCTATTGGTTCGCCTATTCGTAAGGGAGATGCTTATCATACAGGTATTATTCCTTTCTATAAAATGTTTCAAGCAGCAACAAAGTCATGTAGCCAAGGTGGTGTACGTGGCGGAGCAGCTACAATTTATTATCCGATTTGGCACCTAGAAGCAGAAGAAATGTTGGTGCTAAAGAACAACAAAGGAACAGACGATAACCGTGTGCGTCACATGGACTACGGTGTACAGTTCAACAAACTAATGTATGAAAGACTAATTACCGGAGGCGATATAACTCTATTCTCGCCTGCGGATGTACCTGGGCTTTATGATGCATTTTATGCTGATCAAGATCGTTTCCGTGAGTTATATGAAACAGCAGAACGTAATACAAAGCTACGTAAGAAAACAGTTAAAGCATCAAATTTGTTTAGCAGCTTTATGGAAGAGCGTAAGAACACAGGTCGTATCTATCTACAAAACGTAGACAATGCAAACGAGCATGGTAGCTTCCTTCCTGATGTTGCACCTATTAGACAATCAAACCTATGTGCAGAAATTGACTTGCCGACAAAGCCACTAACTGATCTCAATGATCCAGAAGGTGAGATTAGTTTATGTACTCTAAGTGCTATCAACTGGGGTAACATTAAACAGCCGAGTGACTTTGAAAAAGTAGCACGTTTAGCAGTTCGCGGATTAGATGCATTGCTGTCTTATCAGAACTATCCGATTGTAGCAGCACAATTATCTACAGAGAAACGCCGTCCGTTGGGCATTGGTATTATTAACTTTGCATATTTCCTAGCCAAACACGATCTTACATATCAAGGCATTGATGCAGATGGACTTGCACTAATAGATGAGTATGCAGAAGCATGGTCGTACTATTTAATTAAAGCAAGTGCTGACCTAGCAGCAGAGCAAGGTGCACCTAGTGGTTTAATGGAAACAAAATACGGACATGGTATTACACCAAATCAAACATATGCAAAAGCATTAGATGAGATCATTCCGCATGTAGAGCGTATGGATTGGGTAGGACTGCGTGAGCAACTAAAAGCAACAGGCATTCGTAACTCAACACTAATGGCACTTATGCCGAGTGAAACAAGTGCGCAGATTGCAAACGCAACTAACGGCATCGAGCCGCCACGTTCGCTTATCAGTGTAAAGCAATCAAAGCATGGTGTGTTAAAGCAAGTTGTACCTGAGTTCAAAAGACTAAAGAACAAGTATGATCTACTATGGGATCAACAGTCTCCAGAAGGTTACATTAAGATTATGGCAGTGTTACAAAAGTACATTGACCAAGGTATCTCAGTTAATACAAGTTACAACCCAACATTCTATGAAGATGAAAAGATTCCTATGAGTGTTATGTTACAACACTTGCTAATGTTCTATAAACTAGGTGGCAAGCAATTGTATTACTTTAATACATATGATGGTCAAGGCGAACTTGATACAGATAAAATGACAGCATCAGCAGCTGAACCTGAAACTAATGGTCACCAGGTAAATGGTTATCATGTTGTTGATGACGAAGAGTGCGAGAGTTGCACAATTTAAAACTTGACATGCTCGCAAGGGCATGTTATATTCAACTATAGATATAAAAGAGGATACACACATGAGCGTTTTTGACGTAGAAAATAGGGTCGATCACACGAAAGTTACAGCTTTCTTGGACCCGAGCGGAGGGCCTACAATCCAACGTTACGACACACTAAAATATAAGCAATTTGATCAGCTGACAGATAAGCAGCTAGGTTTCTTTTGGAGACCGGAAGAGGTAGATATCTATCAAGATGCTAAAGACTTTAAAGCTCTTACAGAACACGAGCGACATATCTTTACGTCAAATCTAAAGCGTCAAATCTTACTAGACTCAGTACAAGGTAGAGCACCTGTAGAAGCATTCACTCCTATTGTTTCGTTACCTGAGATTGAGAACTGGATCCAAACATGGACGTTTAGTGAAACAATTCATGCACGTTCTTATACGCATATCATCCGTAATGTCTATACAAATCCATCTAAAATCTTCGACGAGCTTATGTCTATCGGACCTATTGTAGATTGTGCAGAAGACATTTCAAAATACTATGATGAATTGATTGAAATGAGTGCATACTATAATCTTCTAGGTGAAGGCAAACACAAAGTAAATGGTAAGACAGTTGAAGTAGATCTTTATGAATTAAAGAGACGACTATGGCTTACACTAATGAGTGTTAACATTCTTGAAGGTGTGCGTTTTTATGTGAGCTTTGCATGTTCATGGGCGTTTGCTGAACTAAAGAAAATGGAAGGCAATGCTAAGATCATTAAGTTGATTGCAAGAGACGAAAACCTACATCTTGCTTCGACACAGATGTTGCTCAAACTTCTAAAGAAAGATGATCCAGACTTTATTAAGATTGCTGAGGAAACAGAAGAAGAGTGTATTCAGATGTTTGTTGATGCAGTTGATCAAGAGAAAGCATGGGCAGAGTATTTGTTCAAAGACGGATCAATGATTGGATTGAATACAGAACTATTAGGACAGTACATTGAATTTATTTGTACTCGTCGTATGACAAATGTCAATTTGAAGTCGCCATACAACACAAAAAGCAACCCGCTTCCATGGACACAGAAATGGATTAGTGGTGCTGAAGTGCAAGTTGCTCCGCAAGAAACAGAGATTAGTTCTTATGTAATTGGCGGCACAAAACAAGATGTTTCGGAAGACACATTTAAAGGATTCAGCTTATGATTTTTATATGGGGAAAGCCAGCATGTCCATCATGCACTAAAGCAAAAGCATTATGCGAACAGCGTGGATACGATTTTGAATACAGAGAACTTGGAAAAGACTTTGACAGAGAAGAAGTGCTTGCAGAGTTTCCAGAAGCTAGAACATTTCCACAAATTGTTGTAAGTGGTCTTAAAGTCGGCGGGTTCGAACAGTTTACAAAATATATTGAAGAAACAAATTATACAGGAACAGGAGACACATTATGATTATCGAAGCACCTTACAAAGCAAATGAAACTATTACGTTAAAAACAAATGCAGGTGAAGAAATTGTTGCCCGCTTTGTTGAAGAAGATACAAATACTATTACGGTTCAAAAACCTATGGCTATTATGGCATCTGGACAAGGTGTAGGACTAGGTCCGTTTGCATTTACAATTCATCCAGACTCAAAAGTCAAACTAAATAAAACTAGTATGATGTTTGTTCATAAAACAGATAACGAGATGGCTAAACAATATGTTTCTAGTACAACAGGCATACAAATGGCGTAGGTAATGTATGGCACACGAATTTATAGTCTTAAGGGATAATCAGTTAGAAACTTATACTGACTATGACTCTATTCCTTTAGACTTCGATCATGTGATAAAGTTTTTACCAGAAATACCTGAGCCTCCACATACTGAAGAGCAGCATGATGAAATAGAACAATGGCCTGCTCGTTTAGAAAAATTAATGGAGATAGAACGTGCCCGCAGCAACTAGAATCGGCGATGCAGATGTACCTCACTGCTCAGGAATGACTCGAGCCCAGGGCTCACCTAATGTGTTTGTAAATAATATTCCTTGGAGTAGGCAAGGAGATAACAATACTGGACACTTACTTCCTGGTAATCCGTGTCCTACTCATGCAGCCCCTATTACTACAGGCTCTACAACTGTATTTTGTAATAACAAAGGTGCAGGCAGGATTGGCGATGCAGTTACAGCTTGTACAAGTGTTGCCGCAGGATCTCCAAATGTATTTGCTGGCTAATAAAACTTGACACTATCTAATGTTTATGTTATAATAAGAACACAATAGGCAATTAGAGAGGCAAATATGAAAAATAAAGTTATATTAACAGACTGCGATGGTGTTATCCTTGACTGGGTGTACGCTTTTGATCAATGGATGTCACGTCATGACTATGAAATTATAGATAACAGTCAATATCAAATGGAGCTCAAGTATAGTTTAGATCCGAAAGAAGCAAAACGTTTAGTTCGAATGTTTAACGAAAGTGCAGCTATTCGAAAACTTCCTCCGTTGCGTGATGCTATCAAATACATCCGTAAATTACACGAAGAACATGGATATATTTTTCATGCCATTACTAGTTTAAGTACTGATCAATATGCATGTCATCTGCGTACAAAGAATTTACGTGAGTTATTTGGAGATACTGCATTTGAAAAATATATTTACTTAGACACAGGTGCAGATAAAGATGATGAACTTGTAAAATATCAAGGAACAGGATGTTGGTGGATCGAAGATAAGCCTGAGAACGCAGATTGTGGATTACGGTTTGGTTTAAATTCTGTGTTAATAAATCATAATTTTAATCAAAATTATACAGGAAACGCTAAAACAGTACAAAACTGGAAAGAAATATATAATCTAGTTACAGGGCAACATAGTTATGGAAAATAACTTGCACGAAGAATTAAAAGCAACTTTCTTATATTATTGTAAGGAAGTTGAATTATTTGAAGATAAAGGTATCAAAGCAGCCGCGCCAAGAGCAAGAAAAGCGTTGCTTGATATGACTAAATTAATAAAAGAAAGACGTAAAGAAATACAAGAACGAAAGTCTTCAATGTAAATGAAAAAAATAAAAGTTGCAGTAGTAGCACCTGTAGCAGGTGAATACAGATATCCTAATAGTGATCTATTACATCCTATGTTACGCAAAGTAACATCAAAAGCCTTGTATGGCGGAGTAACAGATGGCGCAAGTATATGTCCTATTACAAAAATAGCTAGACAAAATACTTTTGAATATATAAGTCCATTGGATTTTAGATTTATAATACTTGATGATGGAACAATTAGCTTTCATAAAAAAGATACTGGAATCGATCAAGACTGGCATGTTCGAGATAGTGAAGCAGTCAATCATAGTGTTATATACGAAAACGGTACTGTACAAATGATAGCAGGTGACATAATGTTTGCTACTGATACACCAGGTACTAAAGTTATGTTTTGGCCTCATCCTAATAGTCCTATGCCAAATATGATGTTAGGCATGATGGATATTTACAACTGGTTACGAGCATGGCATTATACATTCTTTACTACTCCAAATTCTAATAAAGAGTATGTGATTAAAAAAGGTGATCCGTTAGCTATGGTTACATTTATTACTCCTGATATGGAATCAGTTGAGTTAGTTGTAACTGAGCCTACTCCAGAATTAGAAAGACTTGCTAGACGTGAATCAACAAAACTTTATAAAATTAAAGATTGGTTTAAAACATTTACTCTTGCAGGAAAACTAAGACCTACTAAAGTTATTCCAGAAGATGCTAAATCTTATTTTGGTACCTTTAAAGAATGATGTTAGCGCCAGCATTTACTTTTTAAGTAAATACAAATGTTACCACAGCAATGAAAGGTTACAATGCTAAAAGTTATTGACGCTAGCGATTTAAAAGAAGAATATAGAATATTCTTTATGGTCAAAGGTCATCTTGAAGCTAATCCACAAACAGTTATGAGTTGCGCAGACAGTTACTTTAGACGCCTATGGGCAGATGGATGTAACGGTGCTCCCCTCAGTGATTATGAAGAACAGTTCGAACGTGCCTGGGAGGAAAGATATGGTCACTTCAAAAATAGCTCAACTTAGCGAAACAGATTTAGATTATTTAGATCAACTATTACACAAAGAATTTTCGAAGCAATGTAACGACAGTACACAATGGCGTAGCATATACCACCAAAATAACCCACATGATAATACAAAACAACTTGCAAGATTAATGGATGCTGTTCGCAGTCAAAAAAAGATCTTGACAATGCCCAAATGGTAGTGTATAAATAGTATTGTAATGTTGAAGCGATTTGACGACTGAACTGGACCCGGGGGCGGTACCCGGCGACTCCACCATAAGCACATCCTGGAAGAGCAGGTTGGTTACAA
>Ga0209603_1002511_pt1 | contig 16818 bp, 12 predicted proteins | sample COGITO_mtgs_1206_FD_184812 | JGI IMG/M metagenome (GOLD analysis project Ga0209603, IMG submission 184812) | Pelagic marine microbial communities from North Sea - COGITO_mtgs_120607 (SPAdes) (version 2) | ecosystem: Environmental > Aquatic > Marine > Epipelagic ... | reverse complement strand
GCCGGGTACCGGCACTCCACCGGCGCTCGCGCTGTCCTGAGCGAGTGCCCACCACGGCGCGAGTGCCGGTGGAGTGCCGGTACCCGGCACGTTACCGGAACTCGGCCAGAATGGAGTGCCGGTTTGAGTGCCGGGAACCGGCACTCCACCGGCACCTGTGTACGAAATGGCGCGGTTCGTCACCCAGATCGCTCGAGATTTCACACTAGACTATGTTCACAGCTTGTGACATACTGTGAATATACAACACAGTGTGAAATCTCGAGCGATCTGGGTGACGAACCGCGCCATTTCGTACACAGGTGCCGGTGAAGTGCCGGTTTGGCCGCACAAACCGGCACTCCATTCTGACCGAGTTCCGGTAACGCGCCGGGTACCGGCACTCCACCGGCACTCGCGCTGTCCTGAGCGAGTGCCCACCACGGCGCGAGTGCCGGTGGAGTGCCGGTACCCGGCACGTTACCGGAACTCGGCCAGAATGGAGTGCCGGTTTGAGTGCCGGGAACCGGCACTCCACCGGCACCTGTGTACGAAATGGCGCGGTTCGTCACCCAGATCGCTCGAGATTTCACACTAGACTATATTCACAGCTGACGACCTGGCGCCGCATACAGAGAAACATCCACGTACCACCCGCAACAAGAATATTGCCGGCGCCATGTCACGTTTGCCCAATAAGAAGGCCACAATCTAGCCGCTAAAGAAATCCAACATCAAACAACCAAAAGGTAAGCATCCAGCCAAGCCTCTATTCTTACTGCCGGCGCCGCTCATACCACGTCTGCTCCGGCGCCGCTCAGATCACTTGCAAGTACAAGCGCAACGCAAAAGCAACATGCCACCAGCAAAGGCCTCTGCATCGTCGTCAAAAGCCAAGCGTAAGACGGAGCCCGAAGAGTCCTCCGCCGACGAGGCCGAAGCCAAGGCCCCCCGCATCGAGCAGACCGAGCAGCCCCAGTCGGCGGAGGACATCGCCATGAGCATGTTCCTGTTGGACGCTTCCATTCCATGCCCCGAGGCCAAGCACTCTTCGGGCGGTAATGGCTCGGTAAACGCCGAGGGCATCGTGGTGCGAACCAACAAGATCAGTGTGCAGGGCAAGAGCGGCATGGTGCCCAAGATGCAGATCACCGTTCTTGTCAGCAAGATCATTGCCACAGGCAACAACACAACCGTTACCACCGGCGTCCCCGGTCTCGCCTTTGGACTTCCCACCAAGCAGCTCGAGGCCTCTCCCGAGGAGATTGCCAAGGATTCCAACGCCAAGGGCCCGCTCGTTGTCGACATCGAGAAGGACAGCAAGGTTGGATACCTGGGCATGATCTCGACCAGCTTCTACACCGACCCGCAGAACTATAAGCCGGGCAAGAAGGGACCCATTCCCGGTGAGGCTCCCTCGGCGGAGGCGTGCACCCCGGGCACGCGCGTTCTTGTCACGGGCATCAGCAACACGTTTGGCAAGGTCGACCGCGATGGCCGCCTCCCTCTCTACACGAACGCCAAGAAGATCCAGCCGCTTCAGGCGCCCGTCCCCGCAGGGCTCGCAGCCGCCAACCTGATCGAGGAGGCGTGCTCTCCGGCCGTCCAGGCCACCTCCTCCCTGCTCTTGTCGTCTTGCATGCACGGCTTCTTTGGGCTCAACTACGACCAAAAGGCCCTCGCTGATCAGGCCAAGTGCTTCATGGACAAATGGGATGCGGTCATCAACAACACCGCCGTAAAGCTCGACTCCATCGCTGCCGTGCACACTGGCGACGATGCTGACCTCGTCGGAAGCGCCTTACTGGCTCACGCCACTCGCATTCGGGGCATCAGCCCGGCCGACGCGGCACAGGGCATGGCCATCTTCGAATGCGACATGCAAAAGGACTGTGTGACGCCCTACATTGCACCAATCGTGCAGCGCGGTATGAAGCCGGGTGCCATTGCGGGCGACATGTGCATGGCGCTCTTCGATGCCAAGCGTCGCTCCTTTCTACCGACCTCGTTCTGCGATGCGATCGTCGCCGAGGTCTCGTTCAGGGGCAACCTCATCATCGTCTTCTACCGCCTCTTCTTCATCGGCGACAAGGACATGGCGATCGAGGCGATCCAGAACGAGGGTAACCCGCTTCTCAAGACGACAAACGTTGCCGCGAGCGTGAAGATTTCGAAGCGCAGCTTTGGCCCCGAGATCCTCGGGACGGTAGTGTCGTCCAAGATCGAGATGGGCACCAATGAGCTGATGTTCATGATGGACCACACGGCCATCGCGCACGTCTTCCCTAGCCCCGCTGACAGCGTCTCCGTCGACGGCCACTTTACGCCCACCGTGGGCTACGACCTTGTTGACGGCATCACCAAGGTGGGCATTGCGGTGTCGGATGAGTGGATCAACGCCAACATGCTCGGCGGCCGCGGCGTTCTCATCCACAAGCACGAAGACGACGCCGAACTGGTCGACCCTGCCGCCAACATCGGCCCGTCGCCCTCCCTCACCAAGCAGTACTACCAGGCGGTTTCAGAGGGCTCGTTCGACTTTGACTCGCTCAAGCCGCCTGAGGGCAAGACTACCAAGTTCTACGTGATCTACTCGGGATGCAGCGCCAACGTAAAGAACGCACCGACGCTGACCACCTCAGTTGACGAGGGCGAGCGCCACCTTTCGGACATTGTTCCGGCGGTGCGCGACGACGGCGACATCAAGGCCTTCCTCAAGAACGACGCTCTCGTGTACGCGGTAGCGGTTTGAGTGCATCTCATCGAATCATGCACCGGACCAAAGGTGGCCGGTGCCATGCTCTCGCTCTCTGGAAGCAGTGCCATGCGCTATCGGTGAACGGGTTGGTTGGCTGTTGGCTGTGTGTAAATATAGACTGCAACGCACTGGTGTGGTAGGAACAATGTCTGGGGAGCCGGGCTTTGGTAAACTGCACGTGGTAAAGGGCGTGTTAGTTGGAGACGGCCATGAGCGCTCCGATGATTTATATGATGGTGAAGGAGAAGTTGAATTGCCACGGATCCACGATCGAGACGGGCCAGCAAGCCTTGTATCGACAAAGGTCGAGGCACACACCGTTGTGTCTGCGCTCGCCCTTGTCTGTGCTGTTGGCTGCGACGCTCTCTCCGCAATCGACGTGCCACTCGGCGCCGTCGACTGTCCGTCTAGTCTTAGAGTTTCTTCGCTTGTGCTGACCGCCATGCTCGGCAGCCCGCAGATCAAGGGCATTCACGTGGTCGACCAACGTGTCATACTTGGGATAGTTCTTTTGGGGCTCACCTTTAGTGGTTTTCACCAAGGCACGGAGGGGATGCGTACGGCAGACTGCGTGTTTTGCACGCTCGTTCTGTTGATGACGGTGCAGATCTACAAGTCGGGAGGCATCGAGACGGAGGACATCCGCCCAGACTCTGTTCGGGACACTCCCCACAGGCGTCAGACGGTATCTGGACTTTGCGCTGCGCTGTTTGTGTACTGCGGAGCGCGCGGCATCCGGGATGCCTTTGTCTATGGGAGAGTGGCAGCGGACTACATGATAGAGTACCAAATAAGGGGAGGGGTGACTACCGCACACGGATACTCGCACGCCACTCTGTACGTATCAGCGCCTCTTGGATTTGGATACGGAGTCATCCTGTGCTTGGGCATCCTGATTGGGCTCCACGACGAAACGCATCTGACGGGCTCGAGTGCGATCTCGTTCGAAGCGGGTGCCTCTGGTATAACTGCCAGCGTGGCTGCCCTGTGGGCGCTCATTGGACAATCCAAGAGCATCGAGTCAATGTTGATACTGTATGGACCCGGGTCGTGCAGCGGTGGACAAGACGTGTGCTACGAAGCGGCGCGCTCGCGCAGATTGGTCATGGTCAACGGATCAACTGGACCGCTTTGGATTTGCAGTCTGGCAGCCATGGTCTTTAGCTTTGCGGTGGAGAAGCGCTTCCTAGAAAGAAACCCCACTCATGCAGAGAGCATGTGGAAGCGCCAAGGTATGGGGATCTCGCTCGCTCTACTGGGTGCTGCGATCGTGGGCGTGCTGACTAACAGCCAGTTGGACGGCGCTCAGTGGCACACTGAGATTTGCACCGTCGCCGCCTTGCTCGGAGGCTTCTTTTCAAGCATATCGAACACATTGTTGGGCACGACCATATACGCCACCGCGATGACATACGAGCAAGTCCTGCTGCTTCAAAACTATGGTGCAGAACGGGTCCTTGTGCATCTCACACACTGCACGCTGTTTTCATCGTTGGTATTAATGTGGGTTCACGTTGGGTTGATGGCGCTCAAGGACATCTTGCTTGTGAGCTACTTTGAAGTTGACAACGAGTCGGTAATCAACCGCGGACTCGGTATCGTTGCCACGTTTGGCACGTCGCTGACGTTCGGTCTTTACCTGGCCTCAGCAGTGCTGCTCTCCGCGTCCAACGGGCAGATACCCCAGGAGGAGGGGGAATTGTTTCGCGGAGAATCTCCCACTCGGTCAATGATTGCCTTCGCGCTGGACCACTTTGTGCCGCTCTTGGTGTGGATACCGCTCTACGCGTGCAGGTGCGAGGTCAATCTTGTCAACGCCTGGACTCGTTCCATCGCTTGGATCCTTGCCGTCCCACTTCAAGTCGTTCTATACTCGGTGCTTCTGGCAGTCATCGGACAGGCTGCTCCCACCGTGTCGATTGTTCAGTTTTCCGGGGCGAGCGTTGTTGGGTCCGCTTGCGCAATCACGTGGATCGTGGCCGCGTTTGTGTAGCCAAGCTTGTGTCTCTAACCAACATAAAATTTATTGGGCAGAGGCGTCGTTTGTATCACACACGAGTACACGCTCTACAAACTGACCCGCGGGTCGTCGTCGCGCACCACATTCCATATACGCCGTGTTGTGATGCACATCTGGCTCGGAAGCCGCCGCAGAGCTTCTCTCCTAAGGCGCGCAAGTGCCGCATATTGGGGTACTTCTCGAGGAGGTCCTCTGCCAGCACACGTGCACAAATACACAGTACTACGAAACGCTAGCACTCGTCATCGGTCGTCGATACATCGGTCATCTTGTCGAGGAGCTGGAGCTCTTCGATCTGCTCGAGCCACGTGTACAAATCTTCCTTCGGGAGAAATTCGTTCGGATCGTCGCACTCTTCGAGTGACTCGAGGCGGTCCTGCCACCCCGCGACAGTGTAGTCGCTGTAGACTGCCCACTGGATGGAGCTTATGCTCCATTCGAGCGATTTCTTGGTTGCCAGAACGATGCCAGGAAATGCGAGAACGATGCGGATCACTTCGAGCTGTGCCAGCACAAACCTGTCGGCCATGAGCTCGTGCACCTTTTCCCAACACGAGTCACGTCCGCGCTTCTTTGGCGGATCAAGCTCGCCCGCCATGTAGCGCATGTACAGCATGCACTCGTCAACGGTCGGTTTCTTGAGTTCTGTAAGAAGCTTGCCAAAGGCGTTGCCATATTCGTTATCGAGGGCGACCAGGGTGTCGAGCTCCTCCCTGTTGCTATCTAGCACGCGACGGAGAGCACCGACCTTTCGCTCGTCGACCTCGCGGCCTTCCTGCCAGTCCTGTACCGCTTTGTAGTACGCGGCATAGAACTTGTCCCCCGACTCGACGAAGAAGGATTCGGTCGCGAGCTTGATCAGGGCGGCATCCGTCAGGTAGAGCATGATGCTGTTCCAATAAATCGAACACACCCGACGTCAGTCCGGCGCCACGGATGGCACCACAGGAGCGGGTCGTGGTGGCAAGCTTCCAATTGATTCGAAGACACGCACCTTATTGGTTGATTGTGATCTGGGAAGATCTGCCAACGACTGGCGGAGCAACGGTCAGGAAGTCGTGGCGCCGGTACACCGGGCGCCATGGCTCACCCTCAGGATCGGGTCACGCGGCGCGGGTTGCGAAGGGGCGGCAAGAGGCGGGCACTCTCGCGCTCACCTGGAAGTTGATTGTGTAACAGCACCCACTTTGGCGGGCGCGCTATGGGCAGCAATGCCGTGGCGCCGGGACAGCCGTGCATGGCCGGCCATTGTACAAGCTGAAGCCCCCCCGCTACCCTTGTGCTCAACAAACAAGCACCATCCATAGAACACAGGCAAGCAACCTCACCGAAAGTAAGGACCAATAAGACCAGAGCATACCCAGTTACAAATGCCCAAGGGAACCAAAAAGTCAGTGGAGGCACCGGCTGGTATCATGGGCGGTAGCAAGAAGGACGGCAAGAAGAGCGTCAGCAAGTCACAGAAGGCAGGACTGACCTTTCCGGTCGCTCGGATCAACCGCTTCATGAAGGGCAACTCGGGTACAAAGCGCATCGGAGGCAGCGCTCCAGTGTACATGACCGCCGTCATCGAGTACGTGACGGCTGAGCTCATGGAGCTTGCGGGCAACAACACCAAGAAGGCAGGGCGCAAGACAGTGACGCCTGATGACCTCACGACTGCTCTGCGCGGCGACGCCGACCTTGCCAAGGTGTTCGCGGGCCATGGCATCTTTGTGGGTGACAGGATCAACAAGATATCTGAGACCATCAAGTACACCGCCGCCAAGTCGAAAAGGTCGGCTGCAGCAGAGGCATAGGTTCATATCTGTGCGCACGGTCCTTGTAGAACTCTTGAACGTCCGGTGCCATGCTGTACGGACTGCGGACGCGCGCTATGCTCCGGCGCCTTGTGGTGATCGCGTAAAAACGCAGTGGAAGACTGAGTATACAGTTTCGTAACTACAAAAGATAACGATGTTTACTGACGAACTTCTGTGTCCGATGTTCCAAAGAGCCCCGCCCGGCGCCAGTGAGACATACGACACACTGGACAACATCGACTTGAAAGAAAACAGCTGTGTAGAAGCGCTGTTCGAGCTGCTCACCTCGCCGCTCAAGGGCGCGGTCGGCGTGGTAGTGATGGGCGAGAGCGGTCTTTCAGACCCGTCCGAGGGCTACTGGGGTCGCGCAATGCCGCTCTCCACAGGCGAGCACCTGCAGATGCGCATACACCCCCGTAACTCCGTCGGCAAGCCCATCGGAAACGACGAAACGCGCTTCCTGGCCATACGCCGAACGTCGCACGGCACCATACCTCGCGTCGGTTATGGCATCTTCTACCTGCCTCGCCAGCCGAACATGCTGGAGAGCAATGCCCCCCTCAGTACGGGGTCGACCATCGGGTGCAGGGGGGTGCACATCGTGCTTCCGTCGTTGTTTTCCAAGCACGACCCGCACAGGGACAAGTCCACTGGCCACGCACAACTCGACTTTGAAGGCTTCCATTCAATACGCCCTTCCACGCTGTGTCTCACCATCAACCGCGGAACGGCTAAAAGTCCAGACACCAGTTACTCCTTCACCCCCGGCGACGCCTACATGGTGATTGCGAGCCACATGGGTGGAACAGACATCGCGGACCCGCTTCAGAGGTCGTCAAACACGATGACGGACATGGACCACTCCCGGCACATCTGCGCTCGCCAGCGCCGCCTGGTGCAGAGTATGGGCGAAACCAAGGCGGCCACGTACATAGCGTCGTCTCTCACGCTCTGCGAGCTCTTGAGCGCGGAGGGCACGCTCGGCATCATGTGCAACTCGTTCTTCACCGGCGCATTCCCGGACATGATGTACTCGCCGCTCGGGACCCCTCTGGTTATCACGATGGCGGTGCACATTGCCTGCTACCCGGGGCTCTTCAAGCTGCCTCCGTGCACCAAGCAGGACAGCTTTGCCAACCGCGAAATGATACGCACCTTCCGTAGTCGGTGGGACAAGGTCATGCTCAATAGCTTCCGCGCCATAGACGTCGCCGTGAAGTCGGGCTACGACAACGCGATCACGCAAGCCAAAAAGGAAGAGGAGATGTCCATGCGCCTGGAGGACAACCTTAAAATGTGGCAGCGCGTCGGCCAGCGCATCATCAGCAAACTGATGAGCAACCCTGCCGACGAGATCCGCGGAGGCAGCAAGGCCGCCTTCCAGACCAAGTTTGGAGATGCGGAGCTTCTCGTAGACTCGCTGTCGGAATGTAAGTACGCGTCTCTTGCAAATAAGGGATACTACTTGCCGGTGAAAGAAGCCCGCATTGACAAGATATTCACGGCACCGCGAGCAGACGTCAAAACCACACTCTACCGAGTTCAGGACAACACAGAGGCGTGGCTGCGCACTGGTGTGTTTGGCAAGCACAGGATAAGCCGCCCAAACATCAACGTTGCCTCTACGGGCCAACATCGCAAGAACAGGTACCCGTGCGAAATCTGCGGCACGTGCTTCAAGTGCGACTGCACATTGGCCGATACCACCAAGGTTGAGCTTTCATCGTCCTCAAGCGAAAGCGACGATGACGACCACATCATGGACAACAAGATCTGCATGGACGCCATGGAGAGCGCAGCTGGGGCAATGGCCATGTGTATGCTCCACGGAGCGTATGTCATGCACCAGTTCCAAATCAATTGCTACCTCGTTGGCGACGGCTGTAGTAACACCTGCGCCGACTGCGACCAGCGCGTGGGCGTTCTAGAGGGCACGCTGTTCGGGAGCAAGGCAAGTGAGTGCAGCCGCTGCAACCGCAAGCGCTGCTTCTCCTGCACAAGCAAGTCATTGCGCGCGGACAAGTCGCCCGACGAGCACTGCCTGCGCTGCGCTCCCGGAGCGCCGTCCGACTACAAGACGCTTCCGCAAATCGCTCTTATGCACAAAAAACAGGGCGGTAAGAAGTGACACTTGTCTTTCATAGTTGATCGGCGGAAGAGCTGTCCAAGCTAGACACCTTGGTGTTCCTTCGGATTCAGGAGTACAGTGTGCTTGTAAAGGACTGGGTCCCGCACTACCAGGCAATCTACTACAGCGACCCCCAGCGCCTCAAGGTGTTCATGAGAAACAAGGTGGAAGGAGACATCACAACCACGGAGATGCGGAAAATGAGGAACCGGTGACGCTGACCGTCGTATGGCAGAACGAACAGGCCACGAACGGGGAAAGCCATAAATAACAAGCGCGACAAGCGCGTTGTAGGAGAGGATCCCACAACGGCCTCCAAAAAACAACGGTAAAACAAGTAACGTCTTTGGTGGTTACACTTCCGGTGGAGTGCCGATTTGTGCGGCCAAAGTTAGGCCAAAGTGGCACTTCGCAGGTACTCCGACTCCGTAAATACAATATGGCCAGGGGCGTAGGCGCCCCGTCCGGTCTGAGAGCCGGATGTACCTTACGGGGACACATTCTGTCGGTGTACTTGTGTGTAAAACTCCGATAGAGGGACGTGCCACGCGTTAACAAGAGCGCTTATGGCATGTGAAACGTTGCTGTCTCTTAGGGCGTGATAGTGATGCACTCGCACCAAATCACCCGATGGTGAGTCTCGGGACGTGTCTTCTTGAACCATGAAGTCGGTCGCGTCCACCTCCACCATCCCTTGCAATTGAAAGAAGATCAACCCGGACTGTGCCGTCTCTTCGTTGCGACGCTGCGCTATCGCATCTTCGCGTCGCTGCATCTCGTTGGAGATGTTGAGCGAGGCGCAGTGTGCATCGACCGAGTCCTGAAGCCTTGCCTTCCTGCACATAGGACACCGGTCGTCGGCGCGGCAAAAGAGCTCCTTGTCGCACTTGGAGCATACAGGATGGCCACAGTCGAACGGGAAGATCGGATTGACTACGGTATCTTCCAAGCACACGGGGCACTGCGTGAAGCCACCATCACGGTCCTCCTTCTGCTCCTTGGCATCTCTCACTCGCTTTTTCATCCTTGCGCTTACGCAGGAGTGGAACAACAGGCGACGCGCCAAGTCCCTGACTTCTTCACGGAAGAAGATCGTACATCATTTTTAGCGATCGGTTTGCGCGCCACGTGTGAGGAGATAAACTGCTACACCGTCGTGTCCCTAGGCTTGCAAGCTTACATCGCAAATCGCCGCATAGAAAGCCACGCTGCAACCCACAGCGAACCCGCGGACAAATAAGAGTGTAGGTCAGTGTAACCATCGTTGATATTATTACCATCTCCGCTAAGACAGAAATGAACGTTCCTAGGTCCCCGGTGTGGGGGCAGTCTGAGCCGTCCGTAAGCTCAAGAGCCCCCTCTGAAATGGTGAGCAACACACGGACGCCCGGCGCCAGATGCAGACGCATGGCGCCATGCATGCCCGGCCATTGTTCAAGCTGAAGCCCACCCGCTACCCTTATACTCGACAAAAAGCAACACCCATAGGACACAAGAGCAGCACACGCACCCGATACGCTCTGTCTGCTCCCGTCGCCGCGATGTCTGACGACGGCTCAGAGTTTGAACATTCCGCAAAAGACGCCTCACCCCTGCATGGTAACGACCCCCCGCAGATGGAGGAGGAAGATGATGATCTTGTATGTGCCTCGAGTCCGGCTCACGCCGCGGGCGGCGGCGGCGACGACGACGAGGACGAGTACGACGCACCGGAGGAAGACGCCGAGGAGGAACAGGCTTCCCCGCCAGTGAAGACGCCGCTGGCCAAGTATTCCGGGAAGAAGAAGGCTGTCGCATCCGCTCCCACTGCTGCCCCCTTGTGCAATCCTGCTGAGCCTCGCGATCCGGGGGCAGATTACACCGATGCCAAGGACCTGACTGAGGCGTACGTCATGCGCAACAACGTGGCGTACGATGTCGGACTCTGCCAAAATCACGATGGACCCGGACGCGTGCGCGACTTTGGCGACGTTATTGTGGTGGAAGATGACAACGTACTCGGGGCCATGCACAACCCGAAGAACTGGCCGGCGGCGGCGGTCTTTCCTCCGACTGCAATCTGCGTCGTCAAGGCCAAGCACACGGCAGAGGACGTGCTCCGCCCGGTTGCGAGCGAGGGGCCGTTTGGATGGTACGCCCGGGTCGCGACCAAGCAGGACGTTGGCAAGACTGCGCGCAAGAGCGCGAACGCGAAGATACTCAAGCTCATCCCAAAGAAGGTGGTGCAGTCGCTTATCAAGTACTTATCCGGGCACACTCTATATAATCGGTCTTCACTCATCCAGCGCTACCAGCCGGCGTTTGAGAACTCGAAGGCGTTCCGGGTCGACATAAACGGCTGGGCGAAGTGCCCCGGTATCAAGAGCACTGGCGTTGCGCCCAAGAAGGAGGTCAAAGAGGCCGCGTATGCCGTTGAGACCGGCGAGCCTGCCCCGGCAGGCTCGGAAGACGAGGACCTGGAAAACAGTCTCGATCCGAAAGAGACGCGCGAGAAGGGCAGCCCGAGTGCGGCTTCCAAGCCAGTATCTAAGGCCAAGGCACCCGACCCCCCTCCCACCGCGTCGGAAAAGAAGAAGCCAGCCGTCGCGCTTGCTCCGGAGCCGGCTAAGAAGGCCGCTCCTGTAGCGAAGAAGGGAGGTATGCTCAGCTTTGCCAAGTCTACCAAACTTGTCGCGGAGACTGCTCCGGCTCCGGCGGACGCGCCAGAGCCTGCGACCCTTGTCGAGAAGACAACTTCCGCGCCTGCAGCAGCGGCGTCCAATGCCCCGACGCTCCAGAACAAGCCGACCAAAGCACCGGTGGCCAAGTCGATCAACGAGAGCGCGGGTGGCTCCTCGTCTGGCCAGAAGCGCCCGCTCCCGGTCGACGACATCGCCCCAGAGGCCCAGGACGTGGCGTTCAAGCGCGTTCGCACGCTCGTCGTCAACGACGCGGATAAGTCGGTCACGTTCTGGAAGGGCAACACTCTTTACGTTGCGGAGCTTTAGGCCCGGCGCCTGGGAACTGAGGGGAATTGGAATAACACATTTGGGTGTAGAGGGACTTGTCTGGTTGTGTATGAGTGACCGTGTGTGCTCGAGACCGAGTGAATGGCGAACCCACGCACGAAGAAGCTTACAACTTCACACACGACATTTTGCTGAATTTTGCAAGAAGACCACTTCCGACGACTCACAGTTTAGTCGTCGGTCGGATGGCGAGTTCGGGCGTTCCAAGTCTCACTCGGACGATGCAATGTGCTACCCTCATCGCCATGATTCATCCGATTTCGAGTACGAGGCCGCCATAGCGACGTACAACATGCACCGCATGAACAAGCTGTTACATGAGGAACTTGAGAAAATTTCGAGCTTACAGACGTTGGGAGAGATCCCTTTCACGTCGTCTAAAATGGAAGGGATTCTCACATGTCTCTCTACATCAAAGGCTACCTGGGCGCACTGGACAGTCTGGATAGTCGGTACCCAACTCGCAAATCGATGCTACACTAAGAGTCCCGCCGTCCTCACAGCGACCGTTGTTTACAAGGATAACAATCTGGCCGCCCACCACGTGTCGGCAAGTGGAACGCGCGATGGCGAGGGGCGTGCGCGGAGTGGGTGAAGGGGAAGGCGGCGGTAGGGGCGGACTGGGCGGGGTGGGAGGGTGAGGGGGCATATCGGGAGGCGACGGCGAGGGAGGCGGAAGTGGAGGGGGGGTCCATGCGGGCGGTATCCAGTTGATGGCACCCGTCGCCTCCATTAGCACCAGTGTGCTGAGTGCAATAGCAAGTACGATGGCTAAAAAAGCTAATACAATTCTTTGGGTAGAGTTGTTGTCCCCGGGAGCTTTTGGAAGCGCGCCCCCCGCAGTGGTTCGTATGTTCACTTCTGGAAGCGGAGACATGAACCCGGGGCGGACACGAGAGGGATACCCTTTTAGTTCAAAGTGTGGCTTTGGTAGCCAAGAACCCGTGGCGACGCCCCTGGCAATGCTTGCGTGAGGGTTGGACTTCATACCTTTGCCTCGACTATAGGATTAAAGTCTCTGTAAATCAAGGAGTGCTGGTAAAATCTGCGCTAAGACACGTCTCTTTTCTCCATGACAGAGTAACAGAGGAGCAAGATGGCCGAGGTGCTACTGCGACTGTCGAGTCAACTAGAAGCCGCGATACCCCAGCTGTTTGTGTTCGCAATCGTGAGAAAGTTGACCCGCTCGTTCTTTGGAGTCTTGCTGTTTGCGGCGAGCTGTTCGCACGTCTGGCAGCACGAGCGCACCCTTTCTCTGCGGCGACATTATGCGTATGTGGAGCTCAAGATTGACCAGGCATGGGCAGTGTGCTACATGGCACTCATAGTCTATGTGATCACGGACTTTGCGTCGAACATGGACGACTTCTTGAACTGTAGAGAGCATCGCGTTCCACGTCCGATTGGCATCTACTGCGCAGTCGCGCTCTCGTGCTTTGTGTTCACAACAAAGCTCTCAGTGTCTACGATGTCCGTTCTGGTGATGGTGTGTGCAAAGGATATGAATACAGTGACAGGGCTGGCATGTATTCTCAACTTTTCTGTATGGGCCAACATCAAAGGCACTTCCGTGGCCATGGCTACTTGCACGGCTCTGTCGGCCCTAAAGTTTGCATTTTGTGGACACTCCTCAAGCGCCGCCCTCTGTCTCGCGAGTGTAAGCTGGCTGTTCGTGTGGGGGTGGATGGCCGTCATCTCCAGCGCTTTCTGCAACGTCAAGGCCGTGCAAAAGGAGGCCTAGCCGTACATGGCTGCGCGAAAACTTCCGACTCGGCGCCGCAAACCGGCACTCCACCGGCACTCGCGCCGTGGTGGGCACTCGCTCAGGACAGCGCGAGTTCCGGTGAAGTGCCGGTACCCGGCACGTTACCGGAACTCGGTCAGAATGGAGTGCCGGTTTGCGGCGCCAAACCGGCACTTCACCGGCACCTGTGTACGATATGGCGCGGTTCGTCAACCAGATCGCTCGAGATTTCACACTGTGTTGTATATTCACAATGGGTCATCAGCTGTGAATATAGTCTGGTGTGAAATCTCGAGCGATCTGGTTGACGAACCGCGCCATATCGTACACAGGTGCCGGTGAAGTGCCGGTTTGGCGCCGCAAACCGGCACTCCACTCTGGCCGAGTTCCGGTAACGTGCCGGGTACCGGCACTCCACCGGCACTCGCGCCGTGGTGGGCACTCGCTCAGGACAGCGCGAGTTCCGGTGAAGTGCCGGTACCCGGCACGTTACCGGAACTCGGTCAGAATGGAGTGCCGGTTTGCGGCGCCAAACCGGCACTTCACCGGCACTCCGACCCCCTAAATGTACATTGAGGGTAAATGTACACGATTTTCTTTCCGGTGGAGTGCCGGTACCCGGCACATTACCGGAACTAGGTGGTTTGAGCCGACACGAAACACGTTTGGACACTCATGTCCTGAGTTGAGAACAGGAATTCCCGCACTAAATTTCGTGTCCTTGAAACTCATTTAGTCAGCGGACTTGTATTGTCTCCTTCCTTTGTGGCGGGGGGGAGGGGGTCATCTACGTGGGGCACGCTTGCAAGGAAGAGGATGGACCGCTGTCCTCGGTCGTGCGCCTCCCGACACTGCTCCGTCATGGGTAGGTCGAAGTCGCTGACCACGGCATCGGAGCCAACGGTGATCATTCCGTCCTTGCAAAGCTTGATCGCATTAGACATTGAGGCGATTGAGATGGCAACTCCTGCCGCCACCCTTGCCGCAATCACTAGACTTGGCCGCCCATCCGTTGAAGGCGCGGCTCCGTACTCACCTGGCTTGCGCAGCGAAAGCGCCCACGACTCTATCGCGTTCTCTCCTGACGCGCCTTTTACCTTGAGGATATCGGAGATGGTTTGCTTTGCAACTTCGTAAGATCCTTCCGTGACGCTTTCCGCGTCCTTGCCGCTCTTTCGAACTCGTGCTACGGCGCGGGCCGCCTCCTCGACGGTCGTGTCGAGGCTGCGCTTCTTGCTGCGCGATTGCTCTGGCCGTGTGTATGCCGCGTTCACGCTCAACACCAACTCTCCGGAAATGCTTCCCACAAAACTCTTGTCGCCGCACCGCTCGCCGAGTGCAAGCTTTTGGAACGAAAAAAGAGTCGTAAACCCGGTGGTGTCGGAAAGGATGTGTCTGCTGATCTTACCGTTCAAAATAGACCTGCTCACTCTTAGGGTACCCGCCACCGACTGCACGCGCGCATGAAACACTTTTGCCACGTCCACTGGCTGTGTTTTATTTGCCACAGCACTCGACATTCGTTTTCTCACTACCGTTTAGGCACACAGTTTTAACAGTGTCCTTAGCGGCGTCTACAGCTACGGGCTATCAGGAATGTAGACACCCGATGGCGCCGGAAGCCGCGCGGGAGAGGGCGGAGGCGTCTCCTCGGTGATCGACCTGTCCGGCTGTCCGTATGTCTCAAAGTATCGGGGGAGATCTGCTTGCCTGTTCCACATCACGATCTGCGGTAGCGGGTGGGTGGTCGCGTAGCGTTCGGTTGCAAACTCGCTTAGGTCAAACGTGTCCATGAATACTGCCAGTCTAAGGCACAGGTTGCGCAGCTGTTCCCGCCCGGGAGTTCCAGACGATGTGTCGATGAAGTAGGGCTGGCGCGGGTCGCCGCCAACGTTGAAGCGGTGAAGGTACGGATGCACGAGCCGCACAAACTCCTCGAACGCTGCGTTGTAATCGCGAACCCACAAGGCATTGATGCCGTCGGGCATGTACATACCGTGTTCAGACAGCATGCCGATCCACGCGAACGTGACGTAGCCGATCGAAAGGTTGAACGGCTCTGTGAACAGGATTGAGACCAACATGGCGTGCGAGTAGCTAAGCCTATTGTCGCGCAGTATCTCGCCTAGCAAGGTGGCGTGCCGCAAGTCTGGTGGCTTGGGCGCGCCCTTGACCTTGTTTAGAAGCAGGTTGACGATGGCCACGGTTACTTCAGGGTCGCGATACTGGCCGATCGCGTAGTACACGGTATCCATGTCGATAAAGTTGCCGTAGCGGTTTAGGCAGAAGAGCAATTTCTCCACCGAGGCATTCCAGTCACAGTGCATTGGGTGAAGTCGATGTTGGAGGAAGATGATCGCCACCCACGTCGCGGCGACCGAGCGCAGCGGATGCTCGGTGTTGGGCTCGTCCTGCCCCAATTCTTCGGCCTGGACATCGACGAGGTCAACCGCGAGAACGCCGCCTGCGGGCGGGCGCCACTTGCACCATGAATCAAAGATCTCCTTGGCCGTTGACGGACGGTGCAGGCCTTTGGTGACCAGGCTTCGGTCAGGCAAGCGCAGCACGTCCACGATCTGGCACCACATGTCCTCGTTGAACGTCAGGTTGAGCCCTTCAATGAAATTGTAGACGTTGCGGCACAAGTCGTACGGATTGGTGCCGTTGGCGACGTGCCCGAGGATCTGCAGCAGCAGCTCCTCGGGCAGCCGCGCGCCTAGTGGTCCAAAGTTTGTGGTGTCACGCGGCTCGTTATTCACGCCAACGAATGCCGGCGCGAGCGGCGCCCACAAGCGGCTCTCGAGTCGGCTTGCAAGAGGCTTGTATGCCGACTCGAAAGCTCTATTATAATCTAGATTACGTAGGCTCATGGGCTGCTCGCGCCGAGAGCCGGATATCTACTCATGAGTGGCTTGTTTGTGTCTTATCTACATTCTACAAATACCTTGCAGCCACTAGTGCATTCTTGTTTCCAAGCCATACGCAATCACTTTCATTGAGGCCGCTGTAAGAGCTCATACTTTGCGCTTGGTATGGTTACATGTAACCGTCGTACCCAAATTAGGAAACCGATGCCGACGGTTACACTTCCGGTGGAGTGCCGGTACCCGGCACGTTACCGGAACTCGGTCAGAATGGAGTGCCGGTTTGCGGCGCCAAACCGGCACTTCACCGGCACTCCGACCCCCTAAATGTACAAAGGGGGGTAAATGTACGTCCGGTGGAGTGCCGGTACCCGGCACTCCGCCGGAAGTGTAACCACTACCGGCATTTCCTAATTTGGGTCCCGACGGTTACATGTCCGGCGGAGTGCCGGGTACCGGCACTCCACCGGACGTACATTTACCCCCCTTTGTACATTTAGGGGGTCGGGGTGCCG
>Ga0209603_1002509_pt1 | contig 16829 bp, 10 predicted proteins | sample COGITO_mtgs_1206_FD_184812 | JGI IMG/M metagenome (GOLD analysis project Ga0209603, IMG submission 184812) | Pelagic marine microbial communities from North Sea - COGITO_mtgs_120607 (SPAdes) (version 2) | ecosystem: Environmental > Aquatic > Marine > Epipelagic ... | reverse complement strand
ACCTGCTTATGCTATATTGCGATCAATACCTAATAAATTATTAGGTGTTTTAGCTTTATTTGCTGCTGTTCTAATTTTATTAGTTTTACCAGTTGTTAATACATCAGAAGTTAGATCATCATTATATCGACCATTACATAAATTCTTTTTTTGATTACTTGTTGCGGATTACCTTATTTTAGGTTATTTAGGTCAACAAGTTCCGGAATCTCCTTTTATTGAAATTGGTCAAATTGCATCAGTTTATTATTTTGCTTATTTTTTAATTATAATACCGGTTTTAGGTCGTTTTGAAAAATCACTTCGATTTGCTTAATTTATTATGGTAATTTTGATAAAATGCAAAAAAGAGCATTTAGGTTGTTCATCTGTTTCATCAGCAGGAAGTAAATGGTTCGAATCCATTTTTTGCACAAAAATTTTACCATTAAATTAACAATTTATAATTCAAAATATAATTACAAACTATTAAATAAATGTATTTTTGTGAATTAGCCTTAATTTTATTATTTTTCAATTCAAAAATTGTTACAATAATGAACAAAATAAAATAAAAACGGTTTATTGAATTTATAATTAAATTATTAAAATTCGCGTCAATTAATGGTTAAATTGTTTGATTTTTAATCAAAAAATTGTTGGTTCGAGTCCAATCGCGAATATGTTTTATTAGGTTTTCAATTTGAAAATTTAAAAATGCTATATTTTATATCTGATGTTATTAGCACTTATTTTATCTCCTTTGATCGGTTGTTTTGTTTTATCATTTATTGACAAAACTCAGCACAAAATCATACAGCGTTTTTCATTATTTTGATCATTAATTATATTAAACCTCTGTTTTTTATTACTCTTTTTTTTTGATCAAACTGTCTCGGATTTTCAATTTATATATAAAAATAATTGATTAAATTCAATTAACATAAATATAATTTTTGGGTTAGATGGTTTAGGTTTAATGTTAGTTTTATTAACTGCTTTCCTCATCCCAACTTGTATATTATTATGCTGAAATTTATCATTAAAAAATCAAATAAAAAATTATTGTTTTGCTTTTTTTTTACTTGAATCAATTTTATTAGGTGTTTTTAGTAGTTTAGACATAATGATTTTTTATCTTTTGTTTGAAGCTGTTTTAATTCCGATGTTTTTAATAATTGGTTTTTACGGTTCACGCGAAAGACGAATTCGTTCGGCTTATTTGTTATTTTTGTATACATTATTAAGTTCACTTGTAATGTTTTTATCAATTTTATTCATTTTTTTTAAATTTGGTACTACTGATTATTTAATATTAAAAACACTTAATTTTGATCCATTTTCAGAAAAATTATGTTGATTTGCTTTTTTTTTATCATTTGCGGTTAAAATGCCAATTGTTCCATTTCATATTTGGTTGCCGGAAGCTCATTGCGAAGCACCCACCTCGGGTAGTGTAATTTTAGCTGGTATTTTGTTAAAATTAGGTGGTTTTGGTTTTTTACGTTATTCACTTGGTTTATTTCCTGATGCATCAGCTTTTTTTTCACCCTTTATTTTTTTGATTAGTTCATTAGGTATTGTTTATGCCTCGCTTACAACAATTCAACAAATAGATTTAAAAAAAATTATAGCTTATTCATCAGTAGGGCATATGGGTGTTGTAACAATTGGAATTTTTTCATATACTACTCAAAATTTAATAGGTAGTGTTTTATTAATGATTAGTCACGGTATTGTGTCTGGTGCTTTATTTTTATGTATTGGGTTATTATATGAAAGACACCATACGCGAATTATAAAATATTTTGCTGGTTTATTAGCTACAACACCAATTTTTTCATCATTTTTTATGCTTTTCAGTATGGCTAATATTGGACTTCCCGGTACGAGCAGTTTTATTGGTGAATTTCTAATAATTGCTGGCTGTTTTTTTACTAATACTTTAGCTGCTTTGTTTTCAGCATTAGGTATGATTTTAGGTGGAGGTTACAGCTTATGATTATTAAATCGAATAATTTTTGGTAATATTAAAAATTTTTCAATAAAAGAGTTCCAGGACTTAACTCGAATTGAATTTTTTTATCTTCTACCTTACGCTGTTTTAACAATTTTATTAGGAATTTACCCTGAAATTGTAATTTGTTATATTGTTTTCATCTAAATGATTAAAACTATTTATCAGCATTAAATTAACAATTTATAAATCAAACTAAAATTAGGAGTTTTTTTAAAAATGTATTATTATGATTCAGCCCTAATTTTATTTGTTATCAATCAAAAAATTGTTACAATAGTAAATAAAAAAAAACAGTAATTTTAATTTAATTTTTTGTTTTAACATAACACATAACACTTAAAATTGCGTATAAATTAATGGTTAAATTAGTAGTCTTCCAAACTGAAAATGCGAGTTCGAATCTCGCTATGCGCTAATCTAAATTAGATTATCATTCCAATGCTAAATGAATTAATGAATTGATTTTATTTTGTAATTTATGAAAAACTACATAATTTTGAACAAATTGGCGTAAAAAAAACGAAAAGCATATAAATATTATGATTCCAATTAAGGTAAACCTTATTTTCATTAGTTATAACTAAACTAATGATTAAATTTTTTATATTTTATGATTAAAAAAATTATAGTGAATTGAAACATCTAATTAACAATTGGTTAAATCAAATGAGATAATATTAGTAATGGTGAATGAAAATATTGATTAAAAAGTTTTTACTTATATGGTTAAGTGGTAGTTGAACTGCTTATGTTAAAACAATTTTGTTTTAAAACAGAAGACTCATCTTCTGATCAAAAATTCAAAATTGATGAATAGTGAACTAAAACCGTAAGGTAAAGTTGGAAATTTATTATAAAAATCACTATTGTTTAATTAGGTTAAACAATGTACCTTTTGCATTATGAGCTAGTTAGTTAATATTAGCAGCGAGCTTAAAAAAAAAAGCACAATTATTTATATTAGTTGCTAATTTTAAACACGAAGTTGTGTGAGCTATTCAATATTAGGTTGAAAATGAGCTAAATGCTCTTATGATGACCGAACCGGTGTTTGTTGCAAAAAACTCGGATAAATATTGAATTGGAATGAAAGGTTAATCAAACACAATTATTGCTTGTTTTCCGCGAAATTAGTTTAAGCTAAGCGCTGTTAATCAAAAAAAAGGTAAATCTCTTGTTTGATGCGGGTTGTTTATAAGCATTACTAAATCATACAAAAATAAGAATTTTTATTCAGTAGTTAGACTAAAAGTGAAAAAATTTTTAGTCAAAAGAGGAACAACTCACAATGAATACTAAGGTTTTAAAATGAAATGTAAGGTAAAAGATAGTCATTCAAAAATGTTATTTTGTTTGTTGGCTTAGAATCAGCCATCAATTTTAAATAACGTAATAGTTTACAAATTGATTTTTGAATTGCATCTAAAATTTTTAGTAATTAACATTTTAACTGAAGTATCATAATTATAAATAATTGGTAGCGGAACATTTTGTTTATTTTAATTAGAATGTGAATTCTAATTTTCATAATAAAATTTTTAACTGAAATGGTTAATTATAAATTAAATTATATCAAAATTGAAAATGCTAGCATTAGTAACTAAAAATTTATAATAATTTTCATTTGATATTCTGGTGTTTTTTTCGGCTAAAAAGCGAAATTTTAAACGAAATCTAAGCTAAATATTAAGGTATTATGCAATGATAACAACAAGAATTATTAACAACAAAAAATCAAAAAACATAAAATGCAACTGATCGATATTATAAAATTATTGATTCATTATAATGAGTAAATTAGAGTTGATACGATTTTTTCTGGAAAATGGTTAATAAATGTAATTTATTTTACATTATGTTGTGTTCGTAATAAATCCGAAACAGGTGAATTAGTTTAATTAAACTACAATGAAAGAATAAATAAAAAAAAAGGAACTCGGCAAAATTTTACAGTAACCTAGGAATAATGTAAGTTGTTTTTTAACATAAAAAACAATCAATGCTAAAAAAAATGAGCGACTGTTTATTAAAAACATAGGATTAAGCAAATTTTTTAAAACGTATTTAATCCGATTGGTGCTCAATGTTATAATTTAAAATAATTTTTTTTTGAAAAAATTTAAAATTGTATAGCCAATAGCAGTGTTATCTTGAGCATTGTAATGTAGCGAAATTCATTGGCTACTAATTATAGTCCCGCATGAATCCAATATCGACTCATTTGCTGTCTTTTTTTTTAGTTCTGTGAATTTGAATTATTGGTGAAGATTCCAATATTTTAATGTAGGACGAAAAGACCCTTTTGTCCTTCACTTTTACCATTAATTGAAAAAAACAAAAAATTTAATCAGAATAAATAAGAAGCTATGAAATTTTTCTTTTTTGAAAAAATAAGCTAACAGTGAGATTTTATTTGAAATTTTGATTTTTTCTTATCTAATTGAAACATTTAATGGTAATGAGTTTTGTTGGGATGACAAACTACTAAATTGTAACGTAGTTGCGCATTGGTAAACTCAAACAAAAAATTTTGTTTATGAATGGAAAAATTAAATGTTTGCTAAACTGTTAAAATTGATAAATTGAACAGAGATGAAAATCGGTTTTTTTGAACCAATTAAAATGAATGAAATTTTAATTGATCATCAGATAAAAGGAACCAAAGGGATAACAGAATAATAAAAATCAAGCGATCATAGCGACATTTTTGTTTGTCACCTCGATGTCGACTCATCTTTTCCTTTTTGTGTAGTTGCAAAAAAGGGTTAAACTGTTCGTTTATAAAAAAGATACGCGAGTTGGGTTTAGAACGATGTAAATCAGTTTGGTTTCTATCCTCATTAAATAACATAAGTTAACAACTCTTTTTTTTGTATGAAAAGATCAAAAAATGTAAGTCAATTGTGAATTATTGTGATTTCTATTGCATTGTTATGTAGCTACACTTACTGTAATTAAAATTGAAAGCATTTAAATTTGAAACAATTTGTTTAAACTTAAAATAAATAAAAATTATTTTTATTTTTAGTTTTGTTTTAAAACTAAAACATAATTCGTTAGTTAATCTCTATTTGGAAAAAATAAATTAAACTATCAGCGAAAAATAAACTGAATTTCAATGTAATCCCTTTTTTGACAAATAGTTTAGTTGGTTAAAATATCAGTTTGTCAAACTGAATTCACGAGTTCAAGCCTCGTTTTGTCATTTTTTGAATTTTTAATTGATGTTTATATTTGAAATAATTTTATCATTTTTAGCAATAGTTGTTCCAATGTTGGTTGCAATTGCTTATCTAACATTAGCTGAACGAAAAATAATGGGTAGTATGCAACAACGTTTTGGTCCGAACTCAGTTGGTTTTTTTGGTTTGCTTCAACCTGCGGCTGATGGGTTGAAACTATTGTTAAAAGAATCAGTAATTCCAGCTAATTCAAATACATTTAGTTTTATTTTTGCACCGATTTTAACTTTTTTTTTAAGCTTATTAGGCTGAGCAATTATACCATTTTCATCAATTAGTTTTTTTGCAAATATAAATTTAAGTTTAATGTTTGTTTTTGCGAGTTCATCATTAGGTGTTTATGGTGTAATATTATCAGGTTGGTCTAGTAATTCAAAATATGCGTTTTTTGGAGCTATTCGAAGTGCTGCTCAAATGGTATCGTATGAAGTCTCAATTGGTTTGATTTTGATTTCAATTTTAATTTGTGTTAGTTCATTAAATTTTATTGATATCATTTTATTTCAACATTTTGTATTTTTTTTAATACCTTTTTTCCCTTTATTTTTGATGTTTTTGGTATCCATTTTAGCTGAAACAAATAGAGCACCATTTGATCTACCTGAGGCTGAATCGGAGTTAGTTTCAGGTTTTAATGTTGAATACGCAAGTATGGGTTTTGCTCTTTTTTTTTTAGCTGAATACGGTTCAATTATTTTAATGAGTGTTTTAACTATTATCTTATTTTTAGGTGGTTGAATAATAAATCCAAATTTAGTTGTGTTTCAACCTTTTATTTTAGGTATTAAAACAAGTTTTATTTTATTTTTTTTTATTTGAGTTAGAGCTTCTTTTCCTAGATATCGCGTTGATCAATTGATGCGTTTATGTTGAAAAATTTTTCTACCTTTTGCTTTTGCTTTTGTTTTATTCAATTTTTCAGTAGTTTTCTGTTGTAATGGTTTTATTTAATTAATTGTATGATGAATTATAAAAAAAGTTATAACTATTTTAACAAGGCTGAATGAAAGAAATTTTCAAAAAATGAGATTTTTTTTCAAACTTGTTGTTTGATGAAACAATCTCATTTTTCACCAGCTTTGAATTATTATCAATTTAAGCGTCGTTTAGCTTTTATTTTTTTGACAAAACTTCACCATTTTTGTCTAAATTCAAAAAATAATCGATCACTAATTTCAAAATTTAAATTAACAAGACATTCATTTAATCGCACTCAAAATTTTGGGTCATTTACTGGTATTTACAAATCAATGTGGTAATTTAAATTGTAATTTAATTCAGCAAAAATTTAGTTTTAATGTTGAAATAGCTCAGTTGGTCTAGAGCGTTTGATTGAAAATCAAAAGGTCAGAGGTTCAAACCCTCTTTTTAACATTTTTTTTTATTTCATATTATATTGAATATAAAAATTCCAGTTTTTTATAAATTAGTTATTATTGATGCTTTTTTTTTTATTAGATTCATCGGTTGCATGACAAATGAATTTTCAGGATGCAGCATCTCCAGTCATGGAAGGTATCATAAATTTACATCATGATTTAATGTTTTTTATTACTTTTATCTTATTTTTTGTATTAGTTGTTATGGCTCGAACTTTAATTTATTTCAATGAAAATTCACCTTACGCTGGTAGTTCTAGTTCAGTTGTTCACGGTACAACAATTGAGATAATTTGAACGGTTATTCCATCATTAATTTTAATTGTTGTTGCTTTACCTTCGTTTGCGTTGCTTTATTCAATTGATGAAATGATTGATCCAGCATTAACAATAAAATGTGTTGGTCATCAATGGTATTGATCATATGAATACGGTGATTTCGAATCACAATTGGGTGTTATAAATTTTGATTCATACATGATTCCAGAAGATGAATTAGAAATTGGTGAATTACGTTTGTTAGAAGTTGATAATCGTGTTGTATTACCATTAAATACACATATTCGTGTTTTAGTCACAGCAGCTGATGTATTACATAGCTGAGCTGTTCCATCATTAGGTATTAAATTAGATGCTTGCACCGGTAGGTTAAACCAAACATCAGTTTTTATTCTACGAAATGGTGTTTTTTTTGGTCAATGCTCTGAAATTTGTGGGGTTGGTCACGCTAATATGCCAATTGTAGTTGAAGCTGTAACTTCCAATAAGTATGTTAAATGATTAGCTGAAAAAATTTAAAAATTTTCATTTATTATAAAATTTAACGGTAATTTTAGCTAATAACTCAATGGTTAGAGTGTTATTTTGATAAGATAAAAGTTAAAGGTTCGACTCCTTTTTAGCTAATTTGATATGATGTTATTAGCCCCAAAAAAAACTAAATTTTCGAAATCATTTTCAGGTAAAAAAATGACAAAAAAAACAACAATACCAAAAAAATGTTCGTTTCGTTTTTCTAATTATTGCATAATTGCTAATCAAGCAGGTGTTTTGACAAATTTTCAAATTGAAGCAATTCGTAGGTTGCTCCGTCGATTACTTAAAAAAAAAGCACAATTGTTTTTTCGTTTGATTATAGATAAACCAGTAACAAAAAAACCAAACGAAGTTAGGTTAGGTAAGGGTAAAGGTAATGTTAAATATTGAGCTTATTTTGTAAAAAAGGGCGATATAATGTGAGAGATAAAATTCATAAATCAAAACGAAATTAACTCAATTATAAACAATGTTCGTTATAAATTACCAATTGAAATTTTTATTTCAAATCAACAAAAAAGATGAATTTTATAGCCTTAATTTGTGTACCAATTTTTATATTTTTCATTGGTTTAATTGGAATTTTTATAAATAGACGAAATATATTATTAATTATAATGTGTATTGAATTAAATTTACTAGCAATTAATTTTTCATTTTTAGTAACTTCTTTTTATTTAGATGATGTTTTAGGTCAAATTTATACGATATTTATTTTAGTAATAGCTGCAGCTGAAACTTCAATTGGGTTAGCTATTTTAGTTGTTTATTATCGTATTCGCGGTACTATTTCAATTGAATTTCTGAATAAATTACGCGGATAACCATAAAATTTGATATTTTTTGTTTTTTATTGAAAATTTTATTAAATTACTAGGTTTGAAATTTATGAAATTAATATATAATAAAAGTGTAAATAATTTTAATTGAAACAAGCCTCAGTCGTCTAATTAGGTCAGGACTTAATTTTTTCATAATTACAATATCGGTTCAACTCCGATCTGAGGTAATTAATTATTTTTTATGATGAATTTTCAATCAGTGCAATTTACAATTTTTTCATTACATTTATTAAGATTTAGCGTTTGAATTTTTGTTACATAAATGAATAAAAAAAGGGTAAAACAAAATTGAGATAATAGTTGAATTATAACGAAATTAGCTGATGATTAATTATTAAATTAGCTTTCTTATTAGCTCATTTGGTTAGAGCATTCAGCTGTTAACTGAAATGTAGGTGGTTCAAATCCATCATAAGAAGGAAAATTGATTACAATTTAAGTTACATTATTGAATACAAAAAAATAGTAATTTTAATATTAGATTATCATATAATTAGCAATTTATAATTCAAACTAAAATAAAGGTAAAAATAATTCAACGGTTAGAATTTCGATTTGTGATGTCGGATGTAATGGTTCGATTCCATTTTTTTACCTAAAAATTACTATTTTTGTTATTATTATATATGATGTTATTTTCACCATTAGAACAATTTTCAATAAATCGAATTATTCCTATTTTTATTGGTAATTTTGATTTTTCAATAACTAATTCAACAGTTTTAGTTTTTATCTCGTGCTCTGTTGCTTTTTTATTTTACAATTTTGCTATTTCAAATGCTAAATTAATTCCATCAAATTGACAAACAACTGCTGAATTTATTTTTGAATTCATTTATTTTAATGTATTAGCTGAAAATGTTAAAAAAAATGGTCCATTATATTTTCCTATGTTATTTGCTATTTTTTCATTCATTTTTTTTTGTAATTTATTGGGAATGATACCATTTAGTTTTACTGTTACTTCACACATTGTCGTAACATTAGGTTTAGCAATGATATCTTTTTTTGCTATTAATGTAATTGGTATAAAAACGCACGGTTTTCACATGTTATCTCTATTTTTACCATCTGGTGCTCCGTTAGCATTAGCTCCATTATTAGTTGCAATTGAATTAGTATCATATAGCTTTCGAGTTGTTTCATTAGCACTTCGACTGTTTGCTAATATGATGTCTGGGCATTGTTTGCTTAAAATTTTAGCTGGTTTTGCTTGAACAATGTTAGCAGCGGGTGGTATTTTAAGTGTAGTTCACGTTTTACCATTAATTGTAATTTTTGCAATTGTTGGGTTAGAATTATCAATTGCATTTTTGCAGGCTTATGTATTCACTGTTTTATTATGTATTTATTTAAACGACGCTATTAGTTTGCATTAGTTATAAAAAAGCTAATATAGCATAATTGGTTAGTGCACCGAACTCATAATTCGGTTGAAATGGTTCAACTCCATTTATTGGTTTAAATTTAAGCTTGAATTTTTTATTATTCATTTATACGTTTATGTCATGGTTTTTTGATTCAAAAATTGTTAAATAGGTGTAGCTTAGTTTGGTTTAAAGCGATATTTTGCTAAAATATTTGGTAGTTATATTACCACATGAGTTCAAATCTCATTACCTATTTTTTTTATTTCATTTATAATTATAAATTTATAATTATTAAACTAGTTAATTAAGTTTAACTGAAACATTAACTTTTCCGAATAAGATGGCTACATTATCACAAATTATAAAATCACCTAGAAATGTTAAAAAAAAATCAAGTTCAAAATTAGAAGGAAACCCGCAAAAAAAAGCTGTTTGTCTTAAAATTTTCACTATTTCACCTAAAAAACCAAATTCAGCTAATAGACGAGTAGCTCGGGTTAATCTAACTCAAAATAAGACTAAATTGATAGCAAAATTACCAGGTGAAGGAAGTAATTTACAGCAACATTCAACAATTCTGATTAAAAAAGCTCGAGTTCGCGATTTAATTGCTGTAAGTTATGCTGGAATTCGCGGTAAATATGATTTTCTAGCAGTGGTTAACCGAAAAACAAAAAGAAGCCGTTTTGGTGTCAAAAAAAGATAAAAATTGATAATTAATTCCATTTTATTTATGTTTTTTTCAAGTATATGTATAATTTCAGCGTTTTTTGTCATTTTTTCAAAAAATCCAGTTTTTAGTGTGTTGTTCTTAATTTTTACATTTGCTAATGTAACTTGTATTTTATTTATGTTTAATTTGGAATTTTTACCGATTTCATTTGTTATAATTTATGTCGGAGCGATAGCTGTTTTATTCTTATTTGTGTTAATGATGCTAAATATAAAATTTGCTGAATTAACTGAAAACACAACTAATAATTTACCATTTGTACTAGTGTTTAGTTTACTATTTTTGGCTGAAATATTCTATTTATTTAAATTTGAATTTTTTAGTTTACAATTAGCTCAAAATAGCTCGGAACTGTTTATTATTGATTATATTCATTTGTTTTCAATTAAACACCATTTTTTGAATTTTTGTCAACTTTTTTCTAATGTGCAGATTGTTTCATTTGCCTTATTTAATGATTATTTATATTGTTTTTTTTTATCTAGTTTAGTCTTATTATTAGCTATGATTGGTACAATATCATTAACATTAAAAAAAAAATGAAAAAATAAAACACAAAACTTTTATTTGCAATTAATGAGAAATACAAAAAAATGTATAATCTCGTATAAATAACAAAAATTTAATAATTTTTTTTTATAAAAAACAAAGGATATAAACTTAATTGGTGTAGGGCTTTTGTTTTACAAAAGAGGTTATTGGTTCAAATCCAATTATTTCCATTTTTTTTAGTTTTATTTTTTAGCGTTTGAATTTTTGTTACATAAATGAATAAAAAAAGGGTAAAACAAAATTGAGATAATAGTTGAATTAGAACGAAATTAGCTAATTGATTCATTATTAAATTAGCGTTTGAATTTTTGTTACATAAATGAATAAAAAAAGGGTAAAACAAAATTGAGATAATAGTTGAATTAGAACGAAATTAGCTAATTGATTCATTATTAAATTAGCGTTTGAATTTTCATGAAGTGGTGGTATTCATCAATTGATAGGTTGTTCAATTAACTTTATTTTTCCATTAATTAACAAAAAAATATAAACGAATCATTAAATTTATAATTAAGTTAATAAATAAAACAAAAAAAGGATTATATTTAAAATTTTTATAAGATAATGAGTTTTATTTTAGCTCAGTTTGAACGTTATCAAATAACTTTGACATGCTAATTTCATTAATGATAATGAAGTGAAAGCAGAGTAATATAAAATAAGTTTACTATTTTATTTTTTGATTAAATAAAATAAAAACATTTTATGGTATTATGACATAAATGTAAGCTTAAATTTACATTGTCAATGATACCTAGTAGGTTTAAATGAAATACCTACCTGATTGGTTATGAAACAATAACTAAATTTTTAATAAATCGCAGTTAGGAATATTGAACAATGAACAAAAGTTTGATTCAGTTAATTTGAATGTTTGTCTCAATTTTTTTGCTAAAAACGTAATGTAAAAAAAATTGATTTTTATTTAATTAACCTTCTCTAATCATGTGCCAGAAGAGTCGGTAATACATGAAAGGTAAACGTTAAACGGAAAGACTAGGTTTAAATTGCTGTAAAAAAATTTAAAATTTATTAATTAAACATTAGCAATTGCTAGTAATTTTATTTTATTTTAAATAAATGTAGTTAAAACGAAAATAGAATAAACGAAAATAACGATAAAATGTGCTTATTTAGTTTGGAATTTCAACTATGAAAATGGTTTTCAATTAACTAAAAATGGTGGATTAAAATATACCATTTTTTACATATTTTGATCAAGCGAAAGCTTAAGTAGCAACATGTATTAGGCACACATTTAGTTTAAGCTATCAACTCTGATTTTTTTTATTTTATTGATATAAAATAAATAGTGAAAACAAAAAAATTAACCTGAATATTAAAGTCGCAAGACTTAAATTTAAAAAATTAGACGAGAAAAAATACAATTCGTGGATTATGTTGGTTAATTCGACAATTCGCGCGAACCTTACCTTTTCTTGAATTCAATGAAAATTTTAGTTTTTTATCAATTATTAAATTTACCAATTGAACAAATGCTGCATGGTTGTCGTCAGATCTTAATGTGAATTGTTTGGTTAATTCCAAAAAAGATCGAAACTCTTTTTTATTTTTGCTAACAATTTATGAATAAAAAAGGTTGATTTTCATTTATTTTTTATTTTAAATTGAGTACAATATAAACAACAATATTAATAAAATAATTGAAATATTGAATTACGTCTAAATCATTATGGCTTACATGTTTAGGGCTCCAAAATGTAATATAATGAAAAAAATAATGAGTAGCTTTTTTAATGAAATTATCAAATTGAAGCAAAACTTGAAATTATTTCGCAGTTCGAATTAAAATTTGTAATTTAATTTTATGAAGTAAGAATGAATAGTAATGCTGAACTAGAATGTTAGCGTGAAATATTAAATTTTTTTTGTACTTATCGCCCATCATCTTAAAAAAACAGCTTTTAGCTTAAACTAACTAAATTTATACTTAGAAATTGAAAAATATGGTTTATTAGGTGAAGTGAAGTTAACAGTTGTAATTTTAAGCAAGTTGTAACAAAGTAGCCGTAAATGAATTTGTGGCTGGAATAAAATATTTTTTTCAATTAAAAAAAGGGAATATAGCTCAATTGGTAGAGCTTTTGCTTTGCAAGTAAAATGTTATTGGTTCAAATCCAATTATTTCCATTTTTTTTAGTTTTATTTTTTAGCGTTTGAATTTTTGTTCCATTAATGAATAAAAAAAAAGCTAAAACAAAATTGATATCATTTCGGTTTAAGTTTATTTTTCAACTAAACTTATTAAACAAGATGTAACATAATTGGTAATGTACCAATTTTGGGAATTGGAAATTATAAGTTCGAACCTTATCATCTTGTATTACTTACTATTTTTATTATTATTATGAATTAACATTAATTTTGTTGTTTTTTGCTACAAAAATTGTTACACTAATAATGACAAAAAAAAGACAATTATATTCAACTAAATTTAGATGAAGTGCTGGCCTACTTTTCAAATTAAAATTGGTTAATTATTGATCTAGTTAATAAACCTATTTATTAGTTGAAATTTATCTTTTTTAGCATTAATATTAAAATTAGAAATTATTAAAAAAAAATATATTCATTTTAGTTCATTTTGTTAGTAATTAGCTTAATTGGTAAAGCGGATCGCTTACATCGATATGATTAGCAGTTCAACTCTGTTATTACTAAGTTTTGAAGCTAAAATATACAGCAAGTATAACATTTTTATTGATATCATTTTTTGTTCAATTTTAAGCTCGTAACTGGTGAAACTGGTAAACACGATTGATTTAGGTTCAATTGCTTATTTAGCTTAAACGTTCGAATCGTTTGTTGCGAAAAAATATTTTTTATAATAAAACACTGTAATATAATGGTAATATCGTTATTTGCAAAATAACAAATACCAGTTCAATTCTGGTCGGTGTTTTATTAATTAATTTTTATTTAATTCAACTTATAATTTTAAAATAAAATTAAATTAAAATATAATTATTTTGAGTTTATAATTGGTTCAAATCCAACAATTTTATATGTTTTTCTTGCTTTTTTTTGTTTTTTCTTATTTTTGATGATTTTACAAGCTGCAAAATTAATCGGAGCTGGTTTATCAACTATTGCATTAGCTGGAGTTGGAGCTGGAATTGGAACTGTTTTTTCAGCATTAATTACTAGTGTAGCTAGAAACCCTCATTTAATGAAACAATTATTCGGTTATGCTATTCTTGGTTTTGCTTTAACTGAAGCTATTGCTTTATTTGCTTTAATGATGGCATTCTTAATTTTGTTCACTTTTTAAAAAAAAGGAATGTAGCTAAATGGTTAAGGCTTTTGTTTTTGATACAAAAAAGTGTTGGTTCGAATCCAGCCATTCTTGTTTGTTTAATTTTAATGTTAGGTTAACAATTTATAATTCAAACTAAAATTAGGAGTTTTTAAAAAAATGCATTATTATGATTCAGCCCTAATTTTATTTGTTATCAATCAAAAAATTGTTACAATAGTAAATAAAAAAAAACAGTAATTTTAACTTAATTTAAAATTGAAATCCTGAGCTATTTTTAACACGAAAAAGAGTTTAGTTTAATTGGTAAAACATGAAATAGGTTTCACTAGTCTAAAAAATAATACAAGTTCCTAGCTTGAAAAACAAGAATGATAGGTAGCGGGTTTAGGTTTGCCGTTCATTTTTTTATTTCTAGGTGATTTTCAAATTTCACAATTATGGGTTCAAATCCTGTAGCTCTTGTATCAAACCGTATTTTTGTTTTTCAATTAAATTTTCAACTAATTTCAATTTTGCTTTTCTAATTTAATGGAATTAGTTTTTTTTATTTTGATCAATTTAAAGCGTTTTCAATGTTAAACAAGTAATTATTAAATTAGCTTTTCATTTTCATTCAAAAATTTGTTACAATAGTAAATAAAAAAAAACAGTAATTTTAACTAAATTTAAAATTGAAATGTTGAACTATTTTTAACACGAAAAAGAGTTTAGTTTAATTGGTAAAACATGAAATTTCAAATTTCACAATTATGGGTTCAAATCCTATAACTCTTGTATTAAACCGTATTTTTGTTTTTCAATTAAATTTTCAACTAATTTCAATTTTGCTTTTCTAATTTAATGGAATTAGTTTTTTTATTTTGATCAATTTAAAGCGTTTTCAATGTTAAACAAGTATTACATTCATGGATTAAATTTTTTTGATGAAAATAAACAAAATTTGCAAAAAAGCGGATTTAAGAGTTAAGTAAGTTTAACCATAAGACAAGATTATAAATCGAAAAGATAGTCATTTTTAACCATTTATTTAATTTTTTTGTTAGTGCAATTGAAGTTTTTATTTTTGTAATTTTTTACTCCTTGTTTTGTGCACGAAGTTAGCTAATGATTTATTAGATTTATTATTAAAAAAGTTGGTTCGAATCCAGCCATTATTTTAATTAGTAATGTAATTAGCAATTTCAGTTGTATTGAAAAAAGTAAGTGAAAAATAACGGAAAAATAGTAAAAAACACAGTAGTTGAACATAAAACTCATTTTAAAATTGTAATTGAAAGTTAAACCGAAATGCCACCAGGCGTTATTTTTATTTTTGATTATAATGTTAAAGGAAGCTGGAAATGTGGTTTTAAATGAGAATTATTTCAACTAAACAAAATTATTGAAACCAACACAAATACCCACCGAGATAGGACCTTTTTGGTAGCATCAATTTAAACGAAAAACGACTAGTTCTTATTTTGTGCACGAAGTTAGCTAATGATTTATTAGATTTATTATTAAAAAAGTTGGTTCGAATCCAGCCATTATTTTAATTAGTAATGTAATTAGCGATTTCAGTTGTATTGATCTGGAATGAAATCCCAATTATAAAATGATAACATAACCTTCATTTTTTGATTAAGTTGTTTTTAAATTAAAACTTGTGAATTGAAAAATACGATACTTTTTGATTTCGAGTTCGTAGGCATTTAAACGTAACGCATTGAAATTACTAAAAATGTCAAAATACACAAGTGATACTCAGTTATATTAACATTATAACAATTTTTGTAATTTTTTACTTCTTGTTTTATACACGAGGTTAGCTAATGATTTATTAGATTTATTATTAAAAAAGTTGGTTCGAATCCAGCCATTATTTTAATTAGTAATGTAATTAGCGATTTCAGTTGTATTGAAAAAAGTAAGTGAAAAATAACGGAAACCTATTTTTTTAGTCTATTTATAAGGCGCACGCAACGAAAATTAGTGGGTTGTGTTGGTAATTGTTGCATCAATATTAGTAATTAATATTTTTATTTATTTTCGAATGCAATAATTAGAATAAATTTTTTTTTTTTTTTAAGTAGCAAAAATTACTAACTTTTAGCTATGATATTCAAAAAAAATCAAACATTTTCATTACAAAAACGAACTACACCGGGTTATGTTCTGGGGGTTGATGAAAATGGTAAAAAAAATGAACGGCAAAAGTAAATCCGCTGCCGGTCTTGTTTTTATTTTTTAGGTTAGTAACCTAAAAAAACTAAAAACTTATGTTTAAATGTAATTAACTTTTCAAATTGATGTATTTTAATTATTATGATTTTATTGGTTTTCGCAAATCATAAAATCGCTATTATACAAAACTCTAGTTTTTATACTGAATATAATAAAAAAATATTAATAATTAAAAAAAGATTAGTCGTCATGTAGTCCAATCAACTAAATAAGTGTTCATTAGTAATCAAGCTGAGTCATTTAGCTGAAACCATAAAATAGTAATTTGAACGGTTATATGCTTATTTAGATTTAGTTTTCAAGCTAGGAACTTGTATACAAAACTAATGATGAAATTCAATAGCTAATTAGCTTATTTGGACAGAACGGACTGCAAACTAATTGTTAAATAAA
>Ga0209603_1002506_pt1 | contig 16840 bp, 7 predicted proteins | sample COGITO_mtgs_1206_FD_184812 | JGI IMG/M metagenome (GOLD analysis project Ga0209603, IMG submission 184812) | Pelagic marine microbial communities from North Sea - COGITO_mtgs_120607 (SPAdes) (version 2) | ecosystem: Environmental > Aquatic > Marine > Epipelagic ... | reverse complement strand
AGCCGAAGTTATTTTAAGGGGATTACTCAGCAAAAATTAGTGAAAGGAGACATGCTACCTATTCTTCCAATTCAAGAGAATACAGAAAATAGTTTTTCCAGAGTTCGCGTAAGTGAAAAACATTTTAAAACAATGTACTTACCATGCATAAAGGGGCCAGAGTTTTCTAGACTTAACAAGGAACAGCAGCGTAGGTTGTTTACTCCTTTTACAGTATCAGATCATAATAACAGAGTAGGGTATCGTTTAAAAGAATGCTTAGAAAACAACTTGCCTTCAATCCTTACATCGGCAGTAATGCCAGGAACGGTTCAGCTCACTCCATCAGGAAAATGTATTATTTTATTACAAGATTGCCAGGTAACAGGAGGATATCCAAGAATTCTTCAATTATCAGACATAGCAATAGCTAGAGTCAGTCAAAAAATATCAGGTGACAAAATACAGTTTAGATTGGAGCAGCATTTGTAATTCAATAAAAAATAGTTATTATTTTACATTCAAAGCACCAATTCCATAATCCCAAAGTAATTTGTTGTAATCTGGGATAATGGTTTCTATCAATTCATCTGATTTACTTTTTAAAATCATCCATTCTTTATTTAATTCATCAAGTCTATTTTTTGATGCTGAATTTAATTTAGGGATACCACTATCATTCTGATTCATAAGAAAGATGTATTCTGCAGTAAATTTATTTGGAAAATTCTCCACATCGTCATAAGCCTTAGACTTTCGTTGAACCATATCTTCATCCCAAGATTTTAGTTGTTTTATTATGGTCTTTCCTTTAGTTTTTAGCGCCATATATTTTTCTTCCTCAGGGAATTCCTTGATAACCTTAATCAATTGTTCTTGAATTTTTTTCAATTGATTCACTCTGTTGTGCATTTCTCTGAGATTTGCCTCAGTAATTAATTTAAATTGATGAATTTCTAAATATTCTTCTTTAGTAATATCATAAAGAGGATTGGGTAATATTTTGAATGAAACTTCAGCTATTTTATTCTCCAAATTTAATGATGCTGAATACAAATTAGGCATGGCTTTATGCCCTCTGTAAGATCCTTCTATGTATGCGGTAGGTATCCCTGGTAGGCTTTGATATCTCATATCCCATACAAATCGATTAAGACCAGCTTTATTTGATAAAATTGGCTCAGGTGATGGCCCACCTGGATACCTCAGATAATTTGGGTTTGCTTTAGAGCTTATAGTTCTTACCATATTACCACTTTCATCTTTTATTTCTAGAGCCAACTCTTTATTTTTTTGATTAGCAGGTATGAAATAATAAAATACAATTCCATTTGCAGGATTTACCCCCGCTGAATCGTCAGAACCTGAAAAGTTAGTAGAGGAGTAATTTAATTGACTCCCCCAGTTTCCTATAATAGCATCTTCAGGTTTAAGTAGATTAAAAATTGTTTTACTTCCTTGAAACTGTCTAAGTAGTCCTAGGTCATCTAATATCCAAAAAGATCTACCCATTGTAGCTATAGTTAAATCATCGTGACTGATTTTTAAATCTGTAATAGGTGTTATCGGTAAATTTAATTGGAAGGATTCCCATTTTTTTCCTCCATTCCATGAAATATACATCCCTAATTCTGTTCCGGCAAAAAGTAGGTTTTTTCGTTGAGTATCCTCTCTTACCACTCTTGTATAAGCACCGTATGGGATACCCTTAGAAATGTTAGTCCAAGTTTTCCCATAATTTGTGGTTTTATAAATAGCAGGGGTGTAGTCGTTAAATTTATATCGAGTTGTTGCAATATAAGCTGTTCCTTTATCATGTGGAGATACCTCTACTGAATTGATTAAGGTTTCAGGTAGGTTTTTAGGGGTTACAATCTCCCAAGTTGTACCTCCATTTTTAGTGATTTGCAGAACCCCATCATCTGTTGCAGCCCATATAACTCCTGGTTCGTGTGGAGACTCAATTACATAGGATAAAGTACCGTAATTTTCTGCACCAACTGCTTCATTAGTATAAGGTCCTCCACCTTTTCCTTGTTTTTCTTTTTCGTTATTGGATAAATCAGGAGATATTTCAGTCCAATTTTTACCATTATCTGTAGTTTTTAGTAATAATTGCGCTCCATGGTAAAAGGTGTTTTTTTCGTGTTGAGACCAAATAATTGGGGCATTCCAATTGTATCGGTATTTCATGTCTTTTGAATCTCTACCTAAATATTGAATAGGAGCTGCCATAATTTGAGTACTAGCTTTAGCCTCTGTATCCAGAATTTCAATTGTTCCTAAATAACTTCCACCCATTACATATCTTGGATTGTCGGGGTTAAAGGCTATAAATGCACTTTCACCTCCTGCAGATGCAGACCAATTTTGTTCACTTATACCTCTACTCCCCAATGCTAAACTGCTAATCTTTACAGAAGAATTATCCTGTTGTCCACCATAAATATTGTATGGAAATAGATTATCTGTATTGATTCTATAAAATTGAGCAGTAGCCATTCGATTCTGTGGAGACCATGACTTTCCATAATTGTAAGATACAGCTGCGCCACCATCATTGGCAATAATCATATTTTTATTATTTGCTGGATTGATCCAAAGATCATGGTAGTCACCATGTGTACCTGTAATTCTAGACCAAGTTTTACCACCATCAATAGAGCGTTGCGCACTTGCATTTAATACATATAACTTTTCTTCATCAGTAGGATCTATAAACAACTCAATATAATACCATGCTCTTTGAATTAAACTATGATCAGATGAAATTTTAGTCCAATTTCCACCTCCGTTACTAGACGAAAATAGCCCTCCCAATTCTTTGTTGGAATCACTTTCAACTAAAGCATACACTTTTTCAGAATTTGAACGGCTAACCGCGATGGCCATTTTACCCTTCTCTTTTGGTAAACCATTATGTATTTGATTCCATGTAACTCCTCCGTCAGTAGTTTTGTAAAGACCGCTTCCTGGACCTCCACTGATAACTTTCCAAGGTAATCTTTGATGTTCCCACATGGCTGCATACATCACCAATGGATTATTGTAATCTATCGATAATTCTGAACATCCTGTTAAATCATTTACATAAAGTATTTTATTCCAAGTTACACCGCCATCAACTGATTTAAATATTCCTCGTTCTTTATTTGGACCATATAATGCTCCTTGTGCAGCCACAAAAACAATATTTGGATTTTTAGGGTGAATTACTACTCTAGATATATGTTGAGTATTTTTTAAACCTATGTTTTTCCATGTTTTTCCTGCGTCAGTAGATTTGTAAACACCATCTCCGTAGGATGTCATTACCGCTCTTGGTGCATGTTCACCCATTCCTACATAAATGATATTTGGATCACTTTCTGAAACTGCAACTGCACCAATTGAGCTCGTTTTAAAATAACCATCAGAAATATTTTTCCAAAGTTGGCCACCGTCTTCAGTTTTCCACAATCCTCCACCTGTATTCCCCATGTAATACGTCATTGGGTCGCCCACAACACCTGAGGCTGCAACAGACCTTCCGCCTCTAAAAGGACCAATATTTCTATACTTGACCGAATTAAAAATAGAATCTATAGATTGAGCAAAAGAACTTGAGATTAAGAAGAGTAAGAGCAAAGAAAAACCAGTTTTTTTCATGTAAGTAGAGATTAAATAAATTAAAGTAATAACCTATCAAATTTAATAAAAATAATAAACTCTCCATTCGAATTAAATCGAAAATAAATTCATTCAAAAAAAAAGCACAAGAATGATTTCTTATGCTTTTTGAAAAATTGATCTCAGGGGATAATTTTTTTTAATAGCTTAATATATGGTTGTACATAATGTGTTATTTTGCTGAAAGTTAACAGCGACAACTTCATTATTAATTTTAATTTGAAAGCAAATTTAAATACAAATTACTTTCAAATTGTAATTAATTTAGTCCAAAAAGTATTGATAAAAGATTAATTTGATTGGTATTGTTTTGGAGTTTGACCAAATTTCGTTTTGAAAGCTTGAATAAAATTTGAAAGAGTTTCATATCCCACCTCTAAAAAAATATCTGAAGGTCGTGTAGCTTTGTTTTGAAGGAGAAAAGCAGCATGTTTTAATCTTTTTTCTTGAAACCACTTACTAGGTGAACTTTTAAAATATTTTTTAAATTCTCGCTTAAACTTAGACTCACTCATATTGCATAAAAAAGAAAGTTCTTTAATCGTTAATTTATTTAAATGATTACTTTCAATGGTTTGAATAAATTTTTGATTATGATTTATATTACTGTTTATAATTGAATATAAAAAATCAACCCCTCTAACTTCTATCAAGTAGAGCATTATTTCTTCAAATTTTGCATATAATATACGAGACTGAAATTCTTTAGGGTGTTCAGAAAGGTCTAAGAGACTCTCTGCAAATTTTTTAATAAATGAATCATAATTAAATGAATAGGTGGAGTAGTAGGTTTTTGATTCTGGTGGGTTTAATTCATGTTTTCTAATGAATTTTAATACATCTTCATTCGAGAAAAATAAAAGAATACTTCTGTAATATTCTTTTACATGAGAGAGCTTTTCTGTCATTAGGCAATTTCCAGACTTCATTAGTAGAAATTGGTCATTATTTATGGTAAAAGTTGAATCGTCGAAGAAAACTTTTTTTGTACCTTCTTGCAAAAAGCTAAAAGTATTTTTATTAAGTAAAACCTGTTGTTTAGATATTTCTTCGGTCGTCTTATAATTGTATATTTTAAGAGATAGCGCAGAATTAATAGCTAATTCATCCGGGAGGGTAATTGTATTCATTTTTAATTGATGTTTATTATACTATCAATCAAATTAAACCTCGGTTTACTGTATCAATACAATTGACAAGTGAAAAGCTAATGTATTAGGTAAATGAGGGATTAAATTGTTGATAGATTGAGGGGTTAATATTTACATACAACTAAATTAGTAAAAATAAACCTATAAAAAAAGCACCCAATAGGGTGCTTTTTTTATAGGTGTAAAAAAACTATAAATTTAGCTTTCTTTTTTTACTTCAATTTTTACCATTTTCGTGGTTTCTCCTTTAGAAGCATCAATTTTAAAGTGAGGTTTTCCGTGAACACCTTCACCTTTTAAAGCTTCAATTTTCTTTTCAACTTCTTCTAAAGTTCCTTCAATAATTTCATCTTTTGTAGATTCAACACCATCAACTATATAGGTTGTAGTAATAGTAGCTGTAGCCATTTCGTTAGCATCTGCATCCACAGTTACTTCTAAATGAAGTTCTTTATTTACTTCCTTATTTGCATGGTTTTCAACAGCATGTCCACCTAAGATAGGAGCAATTACTAAACCAATTAAACACGTTAGTTTAATTAAAATATTCATTGATGGTCCAGAAGTATCTTTAAAAGGATCCCCAACTGTATCACCAGTTACCGCAGCTTTGTGAGCTTCAGAACCTTTGTAAGTCATTTCTCCGTTAATCTCAACTCCAGCTTCAAAAGATTTCTTAGCGTTATCCCAAGCACCTCCAGCATTGTTTTGGAAGATTGCCCATAAAACACCAGAAACAGTAACACCTGCCATATAACCACCTAACATTTCTGCGATTGCTAAATTGTCCATTCCAAAAAGCATGGGAACAAAAGCAATTACTAATGGGAAACCGATTGTTAATAAACCAGGTAACATCATTTCTCTTAAAGAAGCTTCCGTAGAAATTGCCACACACTTATCGTATTCTGGCTTTCCAGTTCCTTCCATAATTCCAGGAATATCTCTAAACTGACGTCTCACTTCATTGACCATTTCCATGGCAGCTTTACCTACTGCATTCATTGCCAAGGCAGAGAATACTACTGGTACCATTCCTCCAACAAATAACATAGCTAAAACAGGTGCTTTAAAAATGTTAATTCCATCAATTCCAGTAAAAGTTACATAGGCAGCAAATAATGCTAACGATGTTAAGGCAGCAGAAGCAATTGCAAAACCTTTTCCGGTTGCTGCAGTCGTATTTCCTACTGAGTCTAAAATATCTGTACGTTCTCTAACGATAGGTTCTTGTTCGCTCATTTCAGCAATACCACCTGCGTTATCAGAAATAGGTCCGAATGCATCAATCGCTAATTGCATCGCTGTTGTTGCCATCATAGCAGAAGCAGCTAAAGCTACTCCGTAAAATCCTGCAAAAGCATAGGATGCCCAAATTGCACCTGCAAATAAGATTACTGAAGGGAACGTAGAAATCATACCGGTCGCTAAACCAGCAATAATGTTTGTTCCTGCTCCTGTACTAGATTGTTGTACAATTTTTAAAATTGGAGATTTCCCTAATCCTGTATAATATTCGGTTACTGAAGAAATGACAGCACCAACAACCAAACCAACTAAAGTGGCAAAGAATACACTCATTCTAGAGACTTCTTTTAATCCTTCTCCAAAAAATTCCATATTCATAGTTTCAGGAAGCATAAACATACACAACACATAACATGAAACAGCTACTAGTACAATTGAAGTCCAGTTTCCTATATTTAAAGCGCCCATAACTTGAGCTTCTTTTGCGTCGTTGTCGTTAATTTTTACAAGCATAGTTCCTATAATAGAAATGATAATACCTGCACCAGCAATTGCCATTGGTAATAAGATAGGTCCTATTCCTCCAAAGGCATCTGAAATACTCCCCCCCATGTCTTTAATGACGTAGTTACCTAATACCATTGCAGCTAAAACCGTTGCTACATAAGAACCAAATAAATCGGCACCCATTCCGGCAACATCTCCAACATTATCTCCAACATTATCTGCAATTGTAGCAGGGTTTCTTGGATCATCTTCAGGAATTCCTGCTTCAACTTTACCAACTAAGTCAGCACCTACATCTGCAGCTTTTGTATAGATTCCTCCACCAACACGTGCAAACAATGCAATAGACTCAGCTCCTAAAGAGAATCCTGCAAGTGTTTCTAAAACAATGGTCATTTGATCTACAGAAAAAGTTCCTTCTGCTCCACCCATAAAATAATTATAGAATAAGATAAAAAAACCTGTCAACCCTAAAACTGCTAAACCAGCCACACCTAAACCCATTACAGTACCACCACCAAAAGAAATTTTAAGTGCATTTGGTAAGCTTGTACGGGCAGCTTGTGTTGTTCTTACGTTTGTTTTTGTAGCGATCTTCATTCCGATGTTTCCTGCAAATGCAGAAAAGATGGCTCCAAAGATAAAAGCGACTACGATTAACCAGTGTGTAGTTGGAACTACAAATGATACAATCGCCAATAATATACTTACTATGACTACAAAAATAGCAAGAAGTCTATATTCTGCATTTAAAAAAGCTAATGCTCCTTCATAAATGTGGTCTGAAATTTCTTTCATCTTTCCATCACCAGCGTCTTGTTTCATTACCCATTTTTGTTTGACTATCATGTAGACTAGTCCTAAAAGCGCCAAAGCAATTGGCATGTAAATCATCATTGATTCCATATTATTTTTTATTTTAATAATTTGCTCGGCAAAAGTAATAAAATAGAGCCAAATAGAAAAGCCCTTTCATATAGAATATGAAAGGGCTTTAATAAATTTTAGATTCAAGCTTTTTTTATTTTTTTATTAATTTTTTTATGGTAAACACTCCTTCATTTGAGTATATTTTCACCAAATACAATCCGCTAGTTAAGTCTTCAATATTATACACTGATGTATTTACATTGTATTCTTTTAATTTTTCACCTAAGAGCGAGTATATTTCAACTTTGTTTAATTCAATTTGGGATGAATTAATATCGAATGTATTTGAAGTAGGATTTGGGTATATTTTAATGTTATTACTCCATATACTATCATCCAAACTCAACGAACTACAATTACTTCCAACTTCGTAAGATAAATATTTAGTTACTGCTAAACCTCCTGCAAAGGCAAATTTACAAGCATAACTGATGGTTTGCCCTTCAGTAAAACCACTTAACGTTTTAGTGAATATTAAACCTGATGAATTAGTCATAGGCGTTTCAATAAACGGATTTTCTTGCCACAAATATGCTATTACCCCAGTTCTATCTGTATCTAATAATTCAAAAGTGAAAATCACATCTGTTCCGGAAGTTTCAAAACTGTAATTGTAACCCGTATTGAATTCACCTTGTGAAGCTTCAGAATCTGAACCAGAACATTCTGTATTTTCGTCTGGTGTCGTACTTATTTGAATAACAATTGGATTATTGTCTGCTTCATTTCCAGATAAATCAGAGGCTTCTATGCTAAATTCATAAAGGGTATCTGGAGTTAAATTGTTAATGATTAAAGATTCTTCATTACCTGAACTACCCGTTGCTGTTGCTGTCTCAGAACCATAACTTACCTCGTATGAAATTGTTCCTGAATCATCATTTGCATTTAAAAGTAACTCGATAGTTCTCGAAGAAACAGTTCCTACAGATGCAGTAAAATTTGTAGGACCTTCAATATCATCTTCGCTTGAACAGTCATTTCCAACAACATAGCTGAAGTATTTTGTCACAGCTAAGCCACCAGCAAAAGCAAATTTACAAGCATAACTTATAGTTTGACCTTGAGAGAGCCCATTGATGGTTTTTGAAAATGTTAATCCAGACACTTGTTCCATTTGAGTTTCTGTGAATGGATTTTCCTGCCATAGGTAAGCAACCACACCGGTTTTATCTGTATCTAATAATGTAAAAGAAATGGTGACTTGAGAACCTACTGTTTCAAATAATACTTCGTAACCAGTTGAAAAAGATCCTTGTTGAGCTTCATTTGAGATTTCTGAACAAGACATTACTTCGTTAACAGTTACAGTTACAACCTGAGAAGTTCCTTGGTCAGAATTATTATCTGTTGCAATAGCAGAGATTTGGTGCTCTCCAACTTCTGCGTTAGTCAAGGTAAAACTAAATGGTTCAGAAGTGTCTTCCCCTACTTTTTCTGTTCCATCATAAAATTCCACCAATGTAATTGTTCCGTCTAAATCTGTAACAGTAGTAGTGATGTTAATATCTTCACCTTCTTGAAAAGATGATCCTTCATTGGGTGAAGTTATAGATATTGATGGGCTTGAATTTCCTGTTTCAGAAACAATAACTAATACTTCATCAGTTGCATCATATGTTCCGTCACTTACAGTTAATTTAATTTTATATATTCCTTCAACTAAGTTGTTAATTTCAGGAGATACTATTGAATTATCTGTAAAACTAATATTTGAAGGGCCATAAACTTGTTCCCAATTGTAAGTGATAGCTTGGTCTTCAGGATCATTACTCAACGTTCCATTTAATGTAGTAGAAGTCTCAGGTATGATAACATTTATATTTTCTCCTGCATTGGCTACAGGTGGAGAATAGGGGAGAGGACTGGCATAAGAAAATACCATTTCACCGATGTTAAACTCTCCTTCATCGATAAATAATCTCAATATTTGTTCACCTTGCCTTAGTTCTATATTGGTCACATTTTTAGTAGACCATGAATTCCAATCATCAGTGGTTTGCATATTTATGGAAGGACTTACAGTATTTCCATCAACTTCAAAATGAAAAGGACCTCCTCCATTTGAATTCCCAGAAGCATATCGAAAACTCAAATTATACAATCCTGCTGTTTCAACATTAATCGAGTATTCTAGCCATTCTCCTGAATTGTTCCATCCTACAGTAGCTCCTTCATTTGTATCTGAAACCGCATCTACATATTCATTGGTTCTAAAATCACCTTCATTAATTTGAGACATGTCTAAATATGAAATATTCTGACCAACTCCTCCTTCAAATTTGTCATAAAATCCGGCTTCAATTGTACCTGGAATTTCAAATGATGTTCCAAGGTAGGGGACTTGTTCTCCTACTTGAATTGTTACAATATTTGAAACATTAAACTCTTGGTTTACATATACTTTTGCATACATTCCGTGAACACCAAGTAATAAGTCATCTGCCTCAATTTCATATGGAACAGTATCGTCTTGACCAATTAATGTAGAGCCATCATAAAATTCCACATTAGTTATTCCTGAGCCTGTAACCTCTAATGAAAGGGTTACGCTCCCTCCAGCAAATGCTTGGTTAAAATTAGAAGATAAAACTCCATTGACATCAATATCTCTACTCGTTGCCATCTGATTTGCTGGAACATCGAGCATAAAATTATCTGAAAAAGTTACTGTAATTGGGTTGTCTGAGTAATTGTGTGCAACATAAGTTAATTCACCATTATTTGAAAAAGCTGCAGATATCGGGTGATTTGCTGTGATTGAAGTATCTATTGTTCCAAGAGTATTCATATTATGCAACCAATGATAGGTTTGAGCATCTGATATACCAAATTTTAATGCTCGATTTGGATATGAGTTATATAATTCTATGGCAGCCTCGGCGTCAGTTAATGAAAGGTATTTCCAATAGGTGTCATGCCATAAATTAGGGTTTTCTTCATTATTAAGTATACCTGTATTAGATGTCATTTCATTCCATAATGAAGTTGCGTAGTCTTGATGATGACCTAAATAAAGCGACCCTCCATGAATTGGGTATAACTCTATTCCGTAGGAAGCTGCAATGTCCGAGGTCCAAAAAGTTCCATTGTCAAATGAATTCCCCCAAACTCTAGAAACAAGACTATATTCCTGCGTAAACGGTGCTGTAGAAGCAGCAAAATTTTGTTGATATATATCAAACCAATATTCCTCTACCGCAGTTTGTTCAGTGGTGTAAATATAAATCCCTAAGTCTCTAATTTCGTCATTTTCTGTGATACTTCCCCAATGAATTAATGAGGATGCAAATTGCATACTTTCTGATGTTGATTCTTGATCATTTCCACCCGGAAAGCTTGCAAATCCATTAGCCCAACTATGACCAGCATAAGGGCTAAAGTTTCTTAAAAAAGGAAAATCTTGATCATCTCTGTCATAAGAGGCAGCGTCTCTAATTAATAGATTAATCATCTCCCCCCATTCGTTAGCCCAACCAGGCTCAAACTGTTCCATAAATGCTGCTGCATGTATAAAGTATCCCCAATGGAAATGATGATCATTAATGTTATTATCTTGGCCATGTCCGGCAGGATACCCTATCATTGTAGACCAATCATTATTGTAATAAAAAATAAATGCAACTTCTCCAGATTCTGCTTTAAGCCAATCCTCTAAACGTTCCTTAATGGTTGAAACCATTTTGTCTCTAGCTTCAATATCTCCAGTTTGATCAGCAATTCTAGCTGTTTGAATCATTCTATTCATCATTTGACCTTCATTGTATGAGTCTGTCCATGATGCTAGGGCATCGTTTTCGATTTGTGAAATTTTTTCATCCATATCAGAGGGGCTAAACCCCTCACTGTAATTTGCCAAATAGGGAAGTGTAGGTAAAATTCCTTTAAAAGTATTTTCAACCACAAAACTATTTCCGTTAAGTGTCTTCAAATCTCCTCTTACAGAACTATACGTATATTCATTAGGTGTATTCGAGTTAGTCGCTAAATTATTCCATTGATGTGGTAGTAACCCCAATAGCATCGTCGTATTTGATCCTTCCTTTACTTCTGTAGTTACAGCAAAAGTTGTCGTAACCTTTCCATTGCTTTCATTATAATCCCAAGAAGTTGTTGTATTTGAAGGAAAAACATAGGCGAATTGTTTGTACTGTTCAACCAAGGAATTTATACTTGAAGTTGTTTCTGGTAGCATTGCCATAGACCAATAGTTTTTTCCATTCAATGATGAACTGAAAATATTTCCATTTTGGGTCCAAGTACTTCCGGTGGGCGCATAAAAGACAAAATCTTTTGTGTTAGAGGCATTTTCAATGATAAGGACCTCGTCAGATACTGTTGTAGTTCCAGAGTTGACTTTTATTTCTACAACATCTGCAGAACCTTTTGTAAAGTATAAAAAAGGCATTCCAATACCAGAAATTGAACTTAAATTATGAGTCCCATCGTTCCAGTTCATGGTTACTGTCCAGTCTGAATGATCTGATACAGTTGTTTTATTTGAGTTTAATCCTGAAACACCAACTTCAATGGGAGATGAATCACCAATAACACCCCAAGGAATATGAGTAACAATAAGGCCATCATTTTTAGTCTTCAAAGTCATGGGATAATTGAATAAATTATCCGCATGATTTTCTTTAATTAATTTAGACCACCAATCATTTGTGGGAACGGGTTTGTTGAGTGCATTACCACTTAATTGAGGAGTTCCGCTGGGGTATTCATTTCTACCAGCACTGTCTGTACCTGGAAAAGAATTGGTATAACCTCCACTTCCAACAGCTGTAATTTGAGAATTACTTTCAATGCTGTAAAAACAAAATATTAGAATTAAGATTTTAATAAAATAACTCGTATTGAATTTCATTTAACTTGTTTTAAGACCTCAAAATTAATAGAATAATAATCTAATATTCATTTTTTAACCAATACAAAAACCAAACAAACCGTTTAATTTTGAATAAATATTCGGTCACACTCCTTAAACTAGTTATAATGATGGTTGGAAAAATATGGGATATTGGAATATCAAAGTTAGTTTTATTAAAAAAAAATCATCGACAGAATTGCCGATGAATTTTAGTGTTAAATTGATTTTATTTTTATTTTTTTAAAACTTCTTTTACAGCTTTTATTACATCTTTACTATTTGGAATCCATGCTTCAAGTAAAACTGGAGAATATGGGGCTGGTGTATCAGCTGTAGTAATCCTTTTAATAGGAGCATCTAAGTAATCGAATGCTTCATCTTGTATTCTATAGGTTATTTCTGTAGAAACGCTTCCAAAAGGCCAGGCTTCTTCTAAAATTACCAAACGATTGGTTTTCTTAACAGATTCTATTATGGTATCATGATCTAATGGACGAACAGTTCTTAAATCTATAATTTCAACAGAAATCCCTTCTTTAATTAATTCATCTGCTGCTTTGTAGGCCTCTTTTATTATTTTTCCAAATGAAACAATAGTAATATCTGCTCCAACTCTTTTAACATCTGCAACCCCTATAGGTATAATGTATTCTCCTTCTGGAATTTCCATTTTATCACCATACATTTGTTCAGATTCCATAAAAATAACTGGGTCATCGTCACGAATTGCAGCTTTTAATAATCCTTTTGCGTCATATGGGTTAGAAGGAACAATTACTTTTAATCCTGGTGTATTGGCAAACCAATTTTCAAATGCTTGAGAATGAGTGGCACCAAGTTGACCAGCTGAACCCGTTGGTCCTCTAAAAACTATTGGACAGTTAAATTGTCCTGCAGACATTTGTCTAATTTTTGCCGCATTATTAATAATTTGGTCAATACCTACTAAAGCGAAATTAAAGGTCATATATTCTACTATGGGTCTATTTCCATTCATTGCAGAACCTACAGCAATTCCTCCAAAACCAAGTTCAGCGATTGGAGCATCTATGACTCTTTTTTCACCAAACTCATCTAGCATTCCTTTACTAGCTTTGTAAGCTCCATTATATTCTGCTACTTCCTCTCCTATGAGATAAATAGATTCATCTAAGCGCATTTCTTCGCTCATCGCTTCACAAATAGCTTCTCTAAACTGAACTGTTTTCATGTAATATTTAGTTGTTGTTTATTTTCTTGCACAAAATTAAGCATTTTAAACCTAAAATTTATGCTTAATTGCCACATTAGTAAAACTTTTCGAATTCTTAAAAATCACTAAAAATACTTTGTCTTTTATTAATTTCAAATCCTTTAATTTTAGAAATATCTAAAATACTGTGAAATAGAAAATCTGTACTAAATTTTTGATGTTGATTATTTAAAAGATTTTTAACGATTTCAGGATTATTTATTTTAAAACTTTCTGAATACCAAACCAACATTGCAGGATTTTCTGAGGCAGTATTATTTTGAGCATGAAACCATTGCCCATTTTCTCCTAAAATTTCTCCATGATCAGAAAGGTAAATTAATAGTGTTTCTTTTGAAGATTTTTTTAACTTTTCAATCAGTGAATTTAGAAAATAATCTAAATAGAGAATTGTATTGTCATAGGAGTTAATAATTTGCTCTTCAGATAAAGCTCCAACATATTTACTGTTTGTAACAGGTGTGAATTTTTCAAATTCTTTTGTGTATTTATTATTGTAGTACCAATGACTCCCAATCATGTGAATAGTAGATATTCTATTTTTATTGTCTACAACATTTAGATTAAATTGATCTAATAAAGCCAAATCTTTCTTTTTCTTGAAACTTAAAACAGAGTGAAAAGGATCTATAATTGTTACTTTTTTATTTGTATTTACAATAGTTTCGTAACTTTTTTCTATCGTTTGATTCCCGATCCATTCTGTATAAAAATTAGCTTTATTTAAGATGGAGTATAAACCATAAAATGATGTTATTGAATTATTAGTAATGGATTTGTTAGTTAAAATTTGTGGAACACTTATAGCTGTGTAGGTTAGAGGAGTAAAAATATTTTTAAAACTAACTATATTATTTTGCCCATAGAGTAAAGGAGTTGTTTCTCGATGATATCCATTAATAGATATGTGATCTGCTCTAACAGATTCTCCTAAAACAAAAATAATATTTAGGTTTTCTTTATCTGTAGATACATTATCTTCAGGAGTTATTAGTTGCATTTTAGGCTTTTCTAAATATTTTTTTACAGCAATAAAACTGCTATAGGGTAACTTTCTTTTTAAAACTCCAAAACGATGATTTTCAGCAATAAAATAAAGTAAAATAGCAATAACAGCTATTATTAAAAGAGGAGATTTTACGTTGTTTTGTTTAAGTTTTTGAAACTTTTTCATTAAGAAAAGTGAAACAACAAAAGCTGAAATCAAATAAAATCCAAATGGGATACTTAGTGTATCTATAGCAATATCAAATTTTGTTTCTAAAATTGCTTGAATAATACTTGATTCAACTGTGATATCTTGCGTGTAAACCCAAAAAGCCAACGCGGATAAAATAGTAAATAAGATAGGGAAAGTCAGTCTAAAAAACGTTTTAAAAAGACTATAAACATATAAAAATCCAAAAAGCGTAAATTGTAAAATAAAAAAATGAATTGCATAGACAAAAGCTCCTTTATAACCCCCATAAGGAATATGAAAATAAGACGAAAGACTAATAAAAAAAGCTACGATTACATTTAACAGTGCATGGAAACTTATTTCTTGCTTATATTTTTTTATTTTTTCCATTTAAAATGGGAGTATATTTATTGATAAAAATAAGTATTGGAAATAAAATAATGAGTTGCCCAAGAGTTAAAATTACTTTTTCAAATTCTGTGAATTCAAAAATAGATAATCCCAAAATAAAAAATAGAAAAAGTTTAATAAAACTTAAAGCTCTGGCTTGCAAAGCTAAAATTGGGATGGTGTTTTTGCCAAAAAAAACTAAAAATTTTAGAGATAAAAAGCTTTTAAATAAAGATCCCCAGAAAAGAAACCCAACAAGACTATTTGTCAGAAATAAAATTTCGTTACCGTAAGTAGACCGATACATGTCTATTTTTTGTAATAGAAATAAAGAAGTCACTAAATGTATGACTCCTAAGATTAATAAAAAAGGGACACCTTTTTTTGTATTGGATTTAATAAAATCTTTTGCATAAAAACCAAAGCTATAAAAGAAAAGAGAAACTAACGCAACATCTAAACTCCAAAATAAATTCACTTTGTAAAACTTAGCGATTAAAAAACCCAAAATAATACTTACAATTAAGACAAAATATTGTAGCAACTTATTTTTAATCTTTAAAATAAGGCCAAATAAAATAAAAGTTAAAAATATTGTTGGTAAAAACCACATTGGTATACCCCAATTCATGTAGTCAATATCCCCTTGTGCAAAGAAAATTCCGATAAAGTTTTTTGTAATGGATAAATCTGAATGTACAGACTCTCCAAATTTTCGGCCAACAAATAGCCAAAAACCAAATAAAATAAAGCTCCATAAAAAATAAGGAAGTAAAATTTGTTGAACTCTTTTTTTTATAGTTTGAATGTTTATGTTATTTGGATGAAATATTCCAGCTATTATGAAAAATAAAGGCATATGAAAACTATAGATATACTCCTCTAAGACTGGGAAATTATGCCCATATACCATTAAAATAATACCAAAACCTTTTAACTGATCTAACCAAGCAATTCTAGTGTTCGTATTTTTCTGTATTAAAGGCAAGTTTTTAATTTTTTTGAAATATTTGAAAAAAACAATATTAAACATAATTAATGTAATTACAATTTATTTAGTGTTTTGTTAAATAAATTAAAATTTACTATGCATGCATAGTATTTTAATTTTTTGTAGTATCTTCGTATCATCAAAATCAAAATAAAAATTAAATGAAAATACTAGTATGTATTAGCCATGTTCCTGATACCACTTCAAAAATTAACTTTACTGATAACGATACGAATTTTGACACTAACGGTGTGCAATTTGTAATCAACCCGTATGATGAATTTGTGTTGACAAGAGCCATGTGGTTTAAAGAAAAACAAGGAGCTGCGGTAACAGTTGTAAATGTTGGATCTGCTTCAACAGAATCTACATTAAGGAAAGCCCTAGCCATAGGAGCAGACAATGCTATTAGAATTAATACAGAACCTAAAGATGGTATGTCTGTGGCAAAAGAAATTGCTGCTGTGGCAAAAGAGGGTGCCTATGATTTAATTTTAGCGGGTAAAGAATCTAGTGATTACAATGGACAAATGGTTCCGGGTATGATAGCGGCTCTATTGGGTTATAACTTTGTAAACGGATGTGTTCAAATGGATGTTGATGGAGCTCATGTAAAAGCCACTAGAGAAATTGACGGTGGAAGTGAATCATTGCAAACTAGTTTACCTTT
>Ga0209603_1002501_pt1 | contig 16857 bp, 17 predicted proteins | sample COGITO_mtgs_1206_FD_184812 | JGI IMG/M metagenome (GOLD analysis project Ga0209603, IMG submission 184812) | Pelagic marine microbial communities from North Sea - COGITO_mtgs_120607 (SPAdes) (version 2) | ecosystem: Environmental > Aquatic > Marine > Epipelagic ... | reverse complement strand
CTGACATAAAAGAGCTTAGCGTATCTGCCAAAGACTCTCAGCTGCTCGAGTCAAGAGAGTTTCAAATCACAGATATTGCGCGCGCTTTCGGACTTCCTTCGTTCATGGTAAACCAGGAACAAAAGAGTACATCGTGGGGTTCTGGGATCGGCGAAATTGGATTGTCATTTGTTCGATACACTCTTGGCCCTCACTTAAATCGATTCGAGCAAGAAATAAACAGAAAGCTTTTCCTCGGTTCAACATTCTTTGCTGAGTTTATTACGTCTAATTTAATGCGATTAACGCTCAAAGAGCGAAACGATTCTTATCGTCAAGCAATTGGCGGCTCACAAGGTCCTGGTTGGATTGCTATAAACGAAGTTAGAAAGCTTGAGAACTTACCTCGTATCGATGATAAACGATATGACCTTCCATACGACCCAACTATAAACAACAAAGCGGATTAGCCCTATGAATAACAGCAGAAAGTTAATGGCCCTGATTAAGGCCAATTGCAATAACAGATCTGAAACCGATTTTAAGGTAGTGAAGAACTCACCACTTGCGGCAGATAATGATAATCGGTCAGCGATATTAATCTACGATGTTATTGATCCTTGGTGGGGTGTTTCAGCTGAAATGGTTAAAAAAGCTCTGTTAAGCATTCCAGATGCAACGGACATTGACGTATATATCAATAGTCCTGGTGGTGACGTATTTGAAGCAACAGCAATCTACAGCACACTGATTGCTCACCCTGCAAAAATTCACGTTCATATTGACGGTGTTGCAGCAAGTGCAGCCACTCGTGTCGCAATGGCCGGTGATACTATCGAGATAGCAGAGTCAGGCATGTACATGATTCATTATGCTTGGACAGTTGGCTTTGGCAATGCAACTGAACTTCGAAAAACAGCAGAAATGCTAGACAAAATTGATAACACTATCGTTGCTGATTACGTCAACAATACAAGTGTCGATGATGTTCAAATTAGAGAATGGATGGAGGCAGAAACTTGGTTTACTGCGCAAGAAGCAGTAGAGCATGGCTTTGCAGAGCAAATCATTCAACGAAACACCGGTAGCAATAACATTGCTAATAAAGGCCGCAAAAATTGGGACCTATCAGCATATGAAAATGCACCAGAACCTCAAGAACCTGAAGATCCATTTCCGCAGCGTGAACGCTTAGAAAGATTCGCGAATATGTTGCGGGTAACAAGCTAGCTTGCGCTGGCAAACAACCGACCGAGGCACCTTTAAGGTGCTTTTTTTATATCTAAAAATCAAAAGGGATAATTCCTATGTCAATCCAGCAAAAACGTGAACAGCGCAAATCATTGGCTGTCAATCTCAACAAGCTAGTTAAAGATCACCCTAAAGATCAAGCTTGGGATAAGTCTCACCAAGAAAAGTACGATACTTTAGTTACTGACATCGAGAAGTTAGATGGCGAACTAGAACGTGATCAAAAAGTATTAGATTTAGCATCTAAAACAAAATTGAACACACAAAACCGTGCTGACCGTGACGGCATCTCAACAGATGAAGCAGAATCTCGCATTGAAAATGAGAAGAAAGCTTATGACTCGTGGATGCGTGGTGGTATGTCTGCTCTTAATGAAGAGCAACGTGAAGCCGTTCAAAACCGCATCAACTCACCACAAAACACAATGAGTACAGGCAATGGTGCAGAAGGCGGTTATTTAACGTCTGACGAAATTGCACCTGGTATTTCTCAAGCGCTTTCTGAATACGGTGGTATGCGTGAATTGGCAACAGTTGTTCCAACTGAGTCAGGTTCTCGTATTCCATGGCCAACGTCTGATGCCACGTCAGAAACAGGTGAATGGCTAAGTGAAAACGGCACATCTGCAAACGAAGATACTAACTTTGGTGTACGCAACATCGACACGCATATGGTTAGCTCTAAAGTCATTGCTGTTCCGTTCCAACTACTTCAAGACTCTCGCTTCGACCTTGAAGGTTACATCAATCAATTGATTGGTGACCGTATCGGCCGAACAACAGAAGATGCATTCATGAACGGTACCGGTACTGACCAACCGCATGGATTATTAGCTGATATCACTGCGGGTAAAGTTGGTTCTTCTGGCCAAACATCAATAATTACCTTTGATGATTTAGTCGATTTAGAACACAGCGTTGATCCTGCTTATCGTCGTAGCGGCCAGTGTGGTTTCATGATGAACGACTCAACACTTAAAGTTATTAAGAAAATGAAAGACAACCAAAATCGTCCTCTTTGGTTGCCTGGTATTGAAAGCGGCGAACCGAATGCGATTTTAGGTCGTCCGTATGCGATTAACCAGCACATGCCTGTAATGGGAGCAAATGCCAAATCACTTGCCTTTGGTGATTTCTCTAAGTACATCGTTCGCGACGTCTCTCAAATGTTGCTATTCCGATTCACTGACAGTGCGTATAGCCGCAAGGGCCAAGTTGGCTTCTTAGCGTTCATGCGTTCAGGTGGTCGTTACATCGATGTGGGTGGTGCGATTAAGTACTACCAAAACAGCGCTACCTAATCGTTAGGTAAATTAATAAGTGCCTGGTAGCAGGCACTTCAATTCTATTAGTTAGGAAATACCATGGCTAAAAAAACTAAATTATTAGCAGCTCGAGTACTGGTTACTATTACTTGTTGTGGCTTAAAGTTCGAACCGAACGATGTCATCGAAGCGTCAGAGAAGGTGCTAAAGCCGTTTCTAGAAAAAGGCGAAGTATCGACCGAAGACGAAGAAGTGGCATATTGTGTAGCGCAAGGTGCTGAGTTAGTTACTGTCAATGAAACTAGCGAACCGTCAAATGATGAAAATCAAGATGATGATTCATCTAAAGACGATTCAAAAGGCAATAACAACGATAGCGAGAAATAATCGTGAATATGCTCCGTAAAATAGTAAGTGCACCAAAAGCAGAGCCGGTAACGTTAGAAGATGTTTATGCTCATACTAATAGTGACAGCGATGACGAGACTTATTTAAGTACTCTAATCCCTGCAGCAAGAAAACGCTTCGAAACTATGACGGGCCGCTTGTTAGTAGAACAAACATGGCAGCTTGCGCTTCCTAAATTCACTACTGACATTTGTTTACCTCTTACCCCTTTGCGGAGCATAACTTCGATTAAATATATTAATGGTTTAGGTCAATTAGTGACTATTGATCCTAGCGAATACAGAGTTGTATCGCACGGATTAACCGCTGTAATTACACCTAGACTTGGTGGCAGTTGGCCAGCAGTTGGCTATAAAGTCAGTGATGCAGTTCAAATAGAGTGTGTCTTTGGCCATGCAGGAATTGCTGCAGATCAAATTGACGCAGCTTCTATTTCTGACGAAGACAACTACAAATTAGCTAAACAGTCGATTCTTATTTTGATTGCAGATTGGTTTCGAAACCGAGAAGACACTGCTCCAGTGCAACTTTATGAAACACCAAACGCATTTAAAGCTATTTGCTCAGAACTATCGGTGCAATTGCTATGACTAGACCCGCAGCTGGCTCGCTCAATAAGAAAGTTTTCTTCGAAAAAAGTACTTTATCTGATGATGGTTACAATCATCCAATCTGGGAAAATGACTTTTCTAAATGGGCAAAAATAAAAGCGGGCAAACCTTCTGAGTCGGTGAAGAGCGGACAGGTCACCGGTGAAATAAATTATGTAATTACTTGTCGTTATTCAGCAAAAATAAAACCGACTCACCGAATTAATCACAAAGGCCGAATTTTTGAAATTATCGGTAAACCAGTGAATGTAGATGAGGCTTTTGAGTTAACTGAAATTCTCGCAAGGGAGATCACTGATGCTTGATATTGGTATTGACGTCAAAGGCCTAAAAGAGATGGAAAAAGCTCTTTTGGAAATAGCTAAAGAAGTAGGTACCAAGAAAGCTGCAGGAATGATGACGTTGGCGCTTAAAGATGGCGCCAAGAAGTATGAAAACAGCATGAGACGTAACGCACCCGAATCATCTGTGACTCGTTTTGTTAAAAATAAAAAAGGTCAAAGAGTCACGATCAGACCAGGCTTCCTCAAGTCTCGAATTAAAATAAGAGGAATGACAGGCAAAGGAAAAGTCACAAAGCGTATAGGTGAAAATGTTGTCTCTCACGTAAAAGTCGGGGTGTTTAAAGTCCCTTACATTGTCCCTATCGAATACGGTACTTCTAAAATGGATGCTCACCCATTCATTCGCAAAGCATTCAGCACACGAACCAAGCAAGTACTTCACGTTATTAACGACAGGCTGGCAAAGCGAATAGCTAAAGCGCAGCAAAAAATTCAAAAGAGACCATCAAAATGATTGAGAACTCTATTCGTCGATACGCAATGTTGTCTACAGAATTAAAATTACTTATTGGTAATAATTTTTATTTAACTACGAAGCACAATACCAAAAGCAATTATGTCTTGTTACGAATAATTAGCGATAACCCTGATCTTGATTTGCATATGGATGAGGGACAGAACGACGCAACTGTGCAATTTGATTGCTACAGCAAGGACCCACTAACAGCTTCTGAAATCGCCAAAACAATTGATAGTGTATTTAACACTGTTTCGTTTAAAGACACTCTAATAAAAGTCCAATTTGCACTTAAACAAAACAGAATTCCAAGCTATGACGAAGATGCAAAAAAGTATCGCGTTTCATTGGATTACGCATTTTATTACAACACAATAAGCAACGGAGCTTAAACCATGACAAGTCCATCAGCAGTAACAACTCCAGCATCAGAAACGGTTGATTCACATAAGTCTACACTTCAGTTTTGCACAACTGGTGTAGGAACGGCCGATACCTTTTTGCCAGGTCTAGATGTAATTCCTCAAATTAATTCAGGTGAGCAATGGGACGACGATACTGACATTGCAGCAGCGAATCGTTCTTACAGCAAAAAGGCTTTGCCTGAAGATCAAGATTTTGAATTGGCGTTTCGTCATAAGCCGGGTAACGCTGACCAAAAAGCATTTACTGATTTAGTTAAAGCGCGCGAACACATCACTCTAAAAGTCACTCGAGCAAGTGGTGAAGTTCAAGAGGTTGTCTATATCCCTCAAGATCACTTTAGTGGTGAATCAGGCAAAGAGTCAGGCAAACAAATGTTTGGTGTTATCGGTAAGTTGCAGCAAGTGCAGTTCACTACTGTTTCTGCGGCATAAAGGAGTAAGGCATGATTACTGCTGAACAAATAATGTCAGGCGGCTTGCCAACTTCTAAGCGTGAGTTTGACGTGCCTGGAGTGGGTAAGATTTTATTGCATAGATTACCAGCAATTGATGAAACCGAGGCACGACAGCTTTTTAGCAACCAAGAAGCTGACACGAAGGAATTAGAAAAGTTAGCTCAGCGCAACACCTACTTCATGCTATTTGGCAAGTTCAATGACAAAGAAGCCAAAAAGCTGCCTAAGCAGATGGATGTTTCTCAGTTAGCAATGATCCATACGACTGGCTTGTTTTATACAAACATGTCGCAGGATAACTTGGAACAACTTGAAAAAAACTAACAAAGCAACCTGAGCTCGCCGCGCTCTGCAATCTAGCAGACAACTTGGGTTGCTCCATCTATGAACTACGCCAACGTTTACCCGCTGAAGAACTCGAACTCAGACTCGTACATCAAAGCATGAAAATGGGATTGACGTTCGACAGAAGTGAACAAAGAAAAATAGAACAAGAGCAGAAAAGGCGCGATGCGGAAGCCTTTTTAAACAATTGTCCTTGGCGAAAAACAAAAAGAAGAGCATAAATGGCATCTATCGCAACGCTGACAATAGACTTAATAGGTAAAAGTGCAAAGCTTACGGCTGAATTAAAAAAAGCCAATAAGAGCACTAAATCTTGGTCTGATAAAACGCGCCAAATGGTTGGCACAACCACTAAATTTATGGCGGGCTTTGGTACAGCCGGCGTTGCAGCATTTACAGCTATTTATGCTAAAAATGCAGCATTTATAGATCAGCAAGCGAAAACAGCTGATCGTCTCGGCATAACGACTGAAGCTCTTTCCGGCTTGCAACATGCAGCTCAACAAACTGGCGCATCCACTGAAAGCTTAAACATGGGCTTGCAACGGATGACAAGGCGAATTGGCCAAGTTGCAGCAACCGGTAAGGGTGAAGCAAAGGTTGCTTTGGATCAGCTAGGTATATCGATTGATGATATTAAAAGCAAAAGTCCTGATGAGCAATTTGCACTTATCGCCGAGAAAATGTCTGATGTAAGCGATCAAGGCCAAAAAGTATTTTTAACTCAAAAGCTATTTGATAGCGAAGGGGTAAAGTTACTTAATACGTTAAATCTTGGTGCTGATGGCATTCAAACAATGATGAATGAAGCCGAAGCTCTGGGACTTGCAATCAGTAGAGTTGATGCGGCCAAAGTAGAAATTGCTAATGACGCTTTTGATAGAGCTCAGAAGTCGACACATAGCTTTGGCCAAGCATTAGCGACAGAAACCGCCCCACTTGTTGCTGCAATTTCTGACATGTTTACAGAGTCTGCAATAGAAGCCGGTGGGTTTGGTCAGTTAGCTCAAACTGTTGTAACAAAAGTCGGCAAAGGACTTGGTTTCTTATCTGATATGGGACGTGGCTTACAAGTCACATTCTTATTATTAAGACAAGCCGTTGCTGAACTAGGCAATGGTGCTGTTCAATTGTTTAATGGCCTCTATCAAGCCGGTGGTGGCATGCTTGAATACCTGGGCATGGATGTCAGTAGTACCAAAGATATGCAGGCTTTTGCAGATGGTTTTTCCGGTACCACTGATCAATTAGCTGGCGAACTAGAAGACCTACTTGCCGCGCCTATGCCATCTGAAAAGATTGGTGCATGGATTGCTGATGTTCAGCAAAAATTTGAAACTCAAGCTAAAGCACAAGTTAAGAAAGGGAAAAACGATTTAAACCACTTATTGCTTGGGGACAATTCGAGTAATAACGAAAATGATTCAAGCGGTAAAGTTGATGCTCTAGTTGAAAAAGCTCGTAGCCAATACCAAAAAATATATGAAGCTCAACTAGAGCTTGAAGGCAACGAAATTGAGTTGGAAAACCGTAAATACAACCGACTCGTTGAAAAGATGGACGCTGAGATTCAGCTACTACGTGATAAAAATCTAGCAACTCAAGAGATAGAAGAAGAGTACCGAGTTGCCAAAGAGCAGCTCGAGTTACAGCATAAAGAACGCCTAGGAGAGCAAAACAATGATTTTTGGTCTAGCTACACAGAATCAGTAAGAAACAGCTCTGCAATTACCGATGAGCTATGGGCCGACACGTTATCAAACTTCTCTCGAAACGTTTCAAATAATATAACCAATTCAATTTTCGAATGGAAAGGCTTTGGCAACTTAGTTGAAAACATTGCAGTAAGCTTTGGTAAGTCGATGATCCAAACGCTTGTTGAAATTGGAACTCAAAGAACTGTACTTTGGGCCCTAGAGAAAACTATCGGCAAAGCAAATTCAGCATCATATATAACTCAAGTTGCAGGTCAGGCCCAAGCCGGTGCGCATTTGGCAGCTATTAATGCGTTTGCTTCAACAGCAGCCATCCCAATTGTTGGACCAGCTATGGCACCAGGTGCGGCGGCATTAGCGGAGGCTGCAACCCAACCTTTAGCAGCAGCTGCTATTGCTTCCGCCGCATCTTCCCTAGCGTCCTTCGATGGAGGTGGTTACACCGGAGATGGCGCCAGAATTGGTGGTGTTGATGGCAAAGGTGGAATGTTCGCAATTGTTCACCCAAAAGAAACAGTTATCGATCACACAAAAGGCCAAAGCTTAGGAAACAAAGTTACTATTAACTTAATTGAAGATGCATCAAGAGCCGGTCAAAACTCTAAAAGAGAAATGTCAGGAGAGGATGTTATTGATGTGTTCGTTAGTAACATTCGAGAAGGTGGCTCTGCTTCTGGTGCACTTGAAAGTCATTACGGATTACAAAGGCAGGGTTTATAATGGCGTTAATCTCATATCCAAAATCACTAAAACTTCCGTTAATTTCAAACTATCAATTATCTCAACAATCAAATCTTTTAAGAACACCGATGTCATCTGGCTCAGCTCGAGTTAGAAAGCGCTTTACTTCAACACCAACTATTTTCCCTGCTAAGTGGAAGTTAGACGGCAACAGCGCTATCGCATTCGAAGGGTTTGTTGTCCATGGCACAAACGACACCGTTAATTGGTTTGTGATGCCAATTCGTACACCAGAAGGTGTAATCGAGCACGAGGTTCGCTTCATAACGAACCCTCTCGAATCAGTATCGTATGACGATGGTTATTGGAAGTACTCCGCAAATTTAGAAATTAGAAAACGCAAGGTGCCAACAGAAGAAAGCACAGTAACAGAAATGTTAAAGCCAAACTCAATAAACGAATTCGTAACCGGCATCTCAGATGCCTTAGACTCTTACCAGGAATAATAATATGAGCAGCAATTTTTTTAGCTTAATAAGTCAATTAGAAAATCTAATAGATAGTTTGGATTCAGTCTTGTCAGGTAGCGAGTCTGAAACGGTCAATATTAACGGCCAAAGTAAAGACACGATTTCTAAGGCTATTAAAGAGAAGTTTTCTTCAATACAAGCAATGGTTCAAGGACGGTTGAGTTACGAAACAAAAGCCGAAATGGATGCAGCAGGTGCGCCACCAAATGGCGAACTTGCCGAGGTATGGCATGATACAACAGAGTTAAATGGTCTGTATGGTTATTCAAATTCAAGCTGGAACAAGTCAAGTTATGATCCTTTTACTGCTTTTTCAAATCGACTAAAAGTATCAGAAGGTGCTTCAACAGTTGTTACCCCACTGTCGAACCAAATATTTGGTCTAACTGTTTCAGAAAAACAAAGAGTGTATAAAGCCGGAGATGTAACCAGCAGTCGTGAAATATATTCAACATTCACAGGTTGGGCAGCACCCTTTAATTGGGATGGTTCTGTGTTCAACCTAATTAAAATTTATTACAACATAGAGCATGCTGGATCTCCGCTCAGAGTCAGACTATGGTCATCAGACAAATTAACTCTTTTATCGGAAACGACAGTTATTACAACCAACTCAGGGTTTAGCTGGGTTCCATTAAACAAAGCAATAAGCACAGAGCATACGCCTGCAGGCATATTATATTATTCAATGGATGTGGTTGATAAAACATCAAGGTTGATGCCTGATGAAATAGCGGGATATATTAACGTAAGTGACCCAGATGCGTATCGTCAAATGTATTTAACGAATGGTCCTGGAAACGATTTAACGTCATGGATAAATGCATCTGTTAGTGGTAACTATTACCCCCCATTAGAGCTTTTCAATATAAGTAGCGTAAATAGCCAAGGTTTTATTGATTTTAATAATATCGACGCCGACCTAAAAAATATAATGAACTCGTTTGATATCACCACAAAAGTTGGATATTCAAATATTCAAATATCTAATGGCGCCTTTTCAGAATACGAATTTGTTGTCAGAGGAATTGAAGACGGCATTTCTGGTTATGGGCAGACACTACAAAAGCAAATAGGTAAATCGATAAATGCCGTTAGTATTCCTGGCATTCCTACTTCTATATCAGACGATAGCAGGTTTATAAGTAAAGTCTATGCTGAGGTTAGGGAGCTTAACTCATCGGGTGAAGTATTGGCCGCTGGTTCTATTTCGGTAAAAAAAGGGAAAGAAATTGGCGCATTAAAAATCCCATTGAAATCTTTAGATGGGAAAAGCTATGTAACCTTAACTGAAAACGATTTACCAAATGTATATTGGGTTGGATTTTGGGTTGAAGATGAATTTGGACAACCTACTGCAGCTGGAAATGCCACAGCTTCGGTAACTGGTTTTGATGGAAGCAGCCAATATAAGACATTAGCAAACGAGGCTTGGGCTGGTTATTCCGGAAATAAGAGTCTTGCTATTGAGACAGAGTTTTTATCTGACATAAATGTAAGTGATGAATATGTTTATAACGGAGATTTAAAACTTTCAGAATCAGAAATCAATAAAGATTTAAAAAATACAATATTAAAAACTTCGACCATAAAATATGACTCAAGAAAAAAGGAAAACACTGTTAATGGCCCGGGCTATAGACGCAGATCAAGTCCGTTTTGCGGCTGGGGTGCTGATATGGATATCATTACCGGCAGCTTTAACTCGGTTAGATTACCATTTCTGGCTAGAGAATCTGTTAGCTCTGAAGAAGACCGCTGGCACAAAATAAAAGTTGAAGTTAAAGATGGAAATTGTCAAACCGGTACTGTAATAGCAATCGCAGAAATTGAAGTGGACTCAGACCAAGATATTTTAAGTGACTTATACTTTTTGTTAAAACATCCAACGACAAATGAAAACATAACTATCAGCTCGAGCGATTTTATACAGAGTGTAATGGGAGTTACGTTTCGAGCCGTTAATATTAATGGCGGCCAAGCTGCATGTGGAGAATCAACAGGGTTACCAAATAATTATTCTGGCAATTCTTACCATTCAGTCAACAATGGAGTTAACTGGATATCAACGACTAATAATCCACCTTTAGGAATAGAGCTAGTTACTCTAAACAATGCTGTTATTGACTATAAATATAAAATCCGTTCTTCAGTTGAAATACCTACCAAGCTAGATAAATTGACAATTCAAATGTATGGACCTGATTTGTTGTACGCAATGGAGGGCCATCAAATAAACTTATATTTTGATAATATAATTGCCGAAGATTATAAACTTTATACTTGGGATGTTGCCTGCTCTCAAGGACAGCATTTAGATGAATGTTTCCGTCTAGAATCCACCGATAGATCCAATAAAAACTTAAGACTGCAATTATATGACTCACCTACAATCAGTAATGTTCTGGCAGAAAAGGAATTAGAAGTTCGGGTAGCGGGTGCAAACTCTGGTTCAGCAGTAAACCGTCGCTGTTTATTTATTGGGGATAGTACTACTGCAGGGGGGCAATACATTAACGAATTAATAAATTTATCTAATAGTGATGTGATGGATATTGAGACCATTGGCACGGTGGGTATTGGGAGCACAAAACATGAAGGTAGAGGAGGTTGGAGAGTTGATGATTACACTACGGCAGGTCGTGTTTTCTACCGATTTAATGTCTCTGGTGTAACAAATGAACCTGCAATAAATAGTGCAGTTTATTCTCATAATAGTTGCGATTACAAAGTACAAGAAAATCACTTAGAAAACGGAAGTGGTTATATTATTTTTGAAAAAATCAATGGGACTAGTGAACCAATATCTTCCGGTTCGATGATAAAAAACTTTGGGTCAGGGGAAAGCACAATAGGTTTTGATAGTTGGCAATTAGCGAGCGGTAACCCATTTTGGAATGACAATACTCAAAAAATAGATTTCTCATCTTATTTGGAGGAAAACAATATAACGATTGGTTCTTCTGACTGGATTTTTATCCACCTTGGAATTAATGACGTTTTTGGTCAATCGAGCGATCTTGGTGCGACAACGGTTGCTCTTGATAATGTTCAAAAGTTGAATGGTTTAATAGATGAAATCCATTCTCATAACTCTGCAATTCGCGTTGCGATTATGACAACAATACCTCCATGCAAAGGGCAAAGTGCCTTTGGTCAAAACTATGGTAGTGGTCAATTCAGGAACAGATATAAGAGGAACATACTAATTTACAATCAAGTTATGGTTGATTCCTACGCTAACTTAGAAGACCAAAAAATATATGTATGTCCTGTGCAATACACAATAGATCCAATACATGGTTATCCCAACATAATCAGCAATGTAAGTAGTAGAAGTAATTCTACCGTATTTAGAAATACTAATAGTGTTCACCCCAATGATAGCGGCTATTACCAAATGGCCGATGAAGTTTGGGCGTTCCTCAAGTACTGGGAATAACCATGAGCCAAGTCTTAAAACAGCTATACGCCTCAGCAGGAGGCGTAATTCACCACACATTGGAAATTAAGCACCCTGCTTTTGCTGTAGAAAATCACCCGCCTGGCAGGATTTTATTCTGCCAAGGCTTTGATGATTTAACGGCAATGACAGAGGAACAAGAGTCTGTGACTTTTAAAGCTTCAGGGTTTGGTGTTTCTTTACCAAACCGGACGCTTAAAGGTCAACAGAATCTAAATTTCCAAATTGATAATGTAACCGGCGAAGCACTTCATGCCTTAAATGCAGCAGTTGAAAGCGGGGGTAAAATTCACGTTATCTATCGCGTTTATGCAGACTTAGACCTGAGCGAACCGGGTGCAGCTCCCTATAAAATGGTTGCCGTATCCGCAAAAGTAACATCTAGCAGTATTCAAGTTGTTGCAAGCTTTAATGATCTTGTCAATCGTGGTTGGCCAAGACGAAGATATACACCATCCTTTGCACCTGGGCTAAAGTATTTTGGTTAACGAACATTGGGCCAACTCTTATATCGAAATTCCGTATATAAACGGAGGTAGATGCAAGAAAGGCTTTGATTGTTGGGGTTTGGTGCGTTGGGTGCTGCACAAGGAAATGGGAGGTCCACTTCTAGAATCCTACGGACATGTCAACGCTGACGATAAAGCAAGCCTAACAAAATCATTTAAAAGTGAAGTTGAACATTTCATTCCATTCAAAGCCGAAGAGTTCTCTGTTGCAGCGGGCTTTCGAGGTCCTCTTTTATTGCATGTCGGCATTTGTATCAAAGTAAATAATAAACTGATGGTTTTGGAGATCAGCAAGCGCCATGGCGTTTCGATAACCGAATTAAAAGCATTTAAACGAAAGTATTCAAAAGTAGAGTTTTATAAATATGTCAGCAAAATTAAGAGTGTACCCAGACAAGTTTGATAATAAGTTGTTTGAAGAAATTGATTTAAGCTTAGGCCATAGTTTTGAAGATTACTTATTAGAATCTATACCTGATTATCACGCCGGTATCATGAACAATAATAATGAAGCAACAAAACTTTTCTCAGCAAAAATAAATGGCATTGATTTTCCCGAGGTAGATTGGGCTTCATATATTTTAAAGGAAAATGATTTGGTTGAAGTCGTTGTTGAAGCTAAAGAGCCAATGACGATTGCTTTTATAGTTGTTGCTGTTGTAGCAGCTGGCGCAGCAGTTTATGCAATGAACCAAATCCCAGACAACTATAACGAAACCACGCCAGATGGCAGTAGCATTTACAAAGTGAATGCACAAGGTAACCGCCCGAAATTAATGGGAGTCATTCCTGAAGTTTTAGGCAATCACAAAGTTTACCCTGATTTACTTAACCAGCCTCATTACGAATACATCAGCAACGATCAATACTTATCTCTGTTTATGTCTGTTGGAGTAGGTAGTTATGAAATTAACGAAAGTGAAATCTATATTGGTGACACTCCTATTAATAGATATTCGGGCGACTACGATTTAGATATTTTTGAACCAGGCGAGAATGTCACATCGCATGATGCTCATAGGAATATTTATACATCAAAAGAAGTATCTGACGTCGAATTAGAAGGCGCTGTTGCAACTAATACATCAGGAAGTGAGAGATACTGGACATTTCAAAACAAAACTCTAACAAGTAAAATTAGAAGATCAAACCCAAAATTCGAACCATACCCTGAAATATCAAGATTTCCTTACAGCGTTGGAGATATACTTTCAATCGATAGTGTAGGCGAGCCAAATGATGGGCTATTTAAAGTAGTTTCCAAAGATGAATTTACAGGCACGATGCAAAAGGTTGATGCTCAAGGTGATGATGACGCAACGTGGGTAGAGTTTACTAGTCAAAATGAAGTAGTTGCAGACATTGAGCCATTAGATGGGTCAGGAGATCATGCTGGCCCCTATTTTGTTTGTCCAGAAAAAGAGAAAACCAATAAGTTTTATATTGATTTTGAATTACCTCAAGGTCTCGGTGAACTCGATGACGATGGTAACTTTTTAAGTCGAACCGTCAATGTTGAGATTCAATACAGAGATGAAAACACATTGGAATGGACAACCGTCACCCATTCCTTCACCAATTCAACTAATGATCAGCTTGCAGAAACGTTAGCAATAGATTTATCAGAAAGTATTAGACCCGAGGTACGGATTAAACGCACTTCAGCATCGGTCGACGACACTAGAATCTATGACTTAGTTAAGTGGACACGATTGAAATCAGAGTTAGAAACAGTAGATAGTTATGACGACATTACAATTATTGCTTTAAAAATTAAAGGTACCAATAATTTATCAAGAAATGCTGAAAACAAACTAAATCTATTAGTTACACGTAAATTGCCTACGTGGGATCCGGAACTGCAAAGCTGGACTAGTAATCAAATAACAAATGACATTTCACCAGCGTTCGCGCACATCGTAAAAGACGTCGGTCATTCTGATTCAGAATTGGATTTAGACTCATTAAGTTTATTGGACCAGACCTGGCAAAACAGGAATGACAAATTCAATGGCGTTTTTGACAGCCCAAGCACACTTTTTGATGTACTAAAAAGAGTACTGGCGGTTGGCTACGCAGAGCCGACGCTCGATTATGGGCAAATAATACCGGTCAGAGATGAGCCTCGAGAAGTATACGAGCAGATGTACCAACCTCAGAATATGATGGGGAAAGGTTTAAGCCAAGATATCAAGTTAATCGATGAAGATGAACCGGACGGTATTGAAGTAGAATATTTCAGTGATCAAACGTGGAAATCTGAAACAGTAATGTGTCTGCTCGATGGAGATGAAGCAATCAAACCAGAACGTGTACGCGCATTTGGTATCACTAACAGAGACAAAGCGTGGCAGTTCGGCATGAGAAAACGACGAGCTAAGCGATTTAGACGAACAGTTTATAACTTTAAAACCGAAATGGATGCATTGAATAGCAGCTACTTATCTTATTGCGCATTAGCCGACGACATACCTGGCTTTAGTCAAACCGGAAAAGTTTTAGAAGTGATTGGCCAAACAATTAAAGTAGACCAGGTTCTGGATTGGTCAGACGGCCCTCACTTATTAGCGATTCGTAAACCTGATGGGGAAATGTCTGGTACGTACACTGTAACCAAAACATCAGATGACTTTGAAATAAGACTAGACCGACCTTTAGATTTTACCCCCATATTTGATGGAGCCACAGAATTACCATTATTTATGTTTGGGACGGTTGAGCGATGGTGTTATCCAGTTTTAATTACTGACATTAACCCAAGCGGAACAGATAGCGCGACAGTAAAAGCAATTGCCTATGATGAAAGAGTTTACTTAGACGATGACAATCCAGCTCCTATTTAGGCAGTTTTAAAAACAACGGTGATACAATAGGGATACACGTTTTTAACAACTCCCGACTTAAAAGGGCTAAGAGCGAATATCCTACCAATCAAGCATTGGCGCTACGCAAAAACGGCGGTCTAATTTAGCAACTGACGACATAAAAACCCTAAAAATTTTAAAAATACGAACATAAAAAGCGTAGTTAATTATAACACTGCCAACCAGACCTCAATAGACTTTCCTAGCATTTTGCTTTGTTATTTAATTATGTTCTAAAAAAACAGAATTTAGGGTTCAGTATTATTAATTGTCGACAATTGGAATCTGATTCTACCATTTACGAGCTAGCTAAATATAAATTCTATACGGAGGAAATAAATTAGCTAAATTAACATCAAGCCTGATGGTTGCAGTTCTTATTCTCAGTGGCACTTTATCTAATGACTTTTCGTAAACCTTTTAAATATGGGAACCGTTTGGAACAAAACATCAACCGAAGGTGTTTATGAAGGTAAAGATCGTAAAGGTCACGTTTATCGTGGCCTTTTTATTGAACGGACTTTAAATATTGTTGAGTAGTATTACTATTTTCTTGCATACGTTCGCTATAACGGTCTACCAAAAACTCTGGTTGTACCTAACTAAATAGGTAAATTTTATTTATAGATGGTTATAGCGCCTTCTTCTTTTTGTAACGCTTCTTCACAATAAAAGATTGGTAATCTATTAAGTCTTGGTAACTAGACTTTGTTATACCTTCTATAGGTGAGTGATAACTTACATCCCTCAACCACTCTATATTATATGGGCATTTCTTAATTAACCGACGAATGACTTTTCGAGTATCTATATAGTTTGTATCTTTTAGTTTATAAAATAGGGCTTCTGCAAACATGGTGGGGGTCACACAATAATAGTTGTTACTATCTGACTCTAAGAATTTAGTATCGAAAGAAGATACCGCTAAGTTGGAATTTGGTTTAGGTATGTGAATAGTTACACTCCCCTTAGTTAATGTTTTACCTGTTTTTTGCGTAAAACCTAGGGACTCAAAAAATGAAATAACATACTTGCGTTGGCCAATAGAAAGCACATCATAGTCATTCCTAACAAAAAAATTGTCATCGTATACCGTGATTAAAGGTAAGCCTTCTAAAGCATATAGATTGTTGTCTCTGTTTAGTGCTGAAAAGTCGATCATTTACGCTGCCTTAAAATTCATAACGCTCTTAAAGTTCTTCACGCTATTTGTTCCATCTATTATTACGAGTATAACATCAGATAGATCATAGAAAGAGGAAGGTAGAAGGTCTAGAAGGGCCACATTAGTGAGCGTGGTCATTGTTTTGCTGAATTCCAAACGTAAAAAGGTGTTAAGAAGAGTCAGGTGTTAAATTCCAGGCAATAAAGAACCCCTCGCACCATGTGCAAGGGGTTAGCATGGGAGCCTAGCGGTCGACTGCATGGATGCAGTCGGTTGATTGCGTCGGGAACGAGCAATCTAGAGCGTTAGCGAGCCGCCTTAATTGTTTAAAGCCTAGAACGAAAAAATCCCCCGCACTTACGTACGAGGGATTATTCAATTGGGAGCCTG
>Ga0209603_1002498_pt1 | contig 16870 bp, 17 predicted proteins | sample COGITO_mtgs_1206_FD_184812 | JGI IMG/M metagenome (GOLD analysis project Ga0209603, IMG submission 184812) | Pelagic marine microbial communities from North Sea - COGITO_mtgs_120607 (SPAdes) (version 2) | ecosystem: Environmental > Aquatic > Marine > Epipelagic ... | reverse complement strand
TAACTGGCCTTGGGCCGAGTCACACCGCACGAGGCAATGGACGGTTGGTCCGTAGCCAGAACGTGATGAGGGGTGACCTCGCCCAGGTGCGCACACAACCTTCCCCAAATCGCATCTGCTGCCGTGACCGATATTTGCTGGCCAACAATTGAACGAACGAGCGTCTGAAACAGGTCGTCCCTGCTACTGATTCCAGCGGGTCCGTATTCTTTGACCACCGGTCCAAGCAATTCGTCGTTGAGGAGGACTTCGTGAGCTTCGTCCCACCAAACCGGTACTCGACTCGCCATGTAGGTCCATGCAAGAGATGAGGTTTTGAACCCATGCTTCAAGGCTACTTCATGCGAGATGAACTGATGGCGCTCTTGGAATTGAAATCCGTTATGCGAACCGGATGGGTTCGTGCTGGTGTGGACCAACCTGAATCAGTGGCTGCACATTCATGGGGAATGGCGGTCCTCGCCTTACGTCTTTGTCCACCCGAATTGGATCTGCAAATGGTCCTTACCTACTGCTTAATTCACGATTTACCCGAAATCATTGTTGGCGATCTTACTCCCGATGATGACCGCAGTACGAAGGCCGAAGATGAACACGCTGCAATGGGTAAATTAGCCCCCCAGTGGCTTGAGATGTTTGAGACCTATGAACGCCAAGACACTCCGGAAGCACAATTCGTGCATCAACTTGACCGCTTGGACATGGGCCTACAAGCGCACGTCTATCAGAATCGCTCCGGTTTGGACCTCAATGAGTTCCTGAAAAGCGCAAAATCCGTGGTAAGCGACCCATCGCTCAACCGGTTGCTTTGAGTCTTTTCGTCAATGACAGCCGACAAGGCCAAAAAGCAAAAACCATCCGGACGGATTACAGCCCGATAGTGTAGGGGTCCATCATGGTGGGTTTTGGTCCCGCCGACCTCGGTTCGAATCCGAGTCGGGCTACCTCTCAATTCTCTTGAGGAACAAACCAAAGCCCTGCATGGACGATTGGCGCAAGGATGCTCATGACCAGACCGAACCAAAAGGCACCTGCGTAACCAAACATGCCTACGTCGAATTGACCCATGCCTATTGGACCCGTAGCTTCCGGTGCGAGAATCATGTGAAGTATGATGGCTAAGAACCACATGAAGCATCCGAAATAATAGGCGCCTCTGCCTGAAAAATGGACCACAACAGCCGCTTTCACTGGCATATCGATCACATTCCTCTCATAGAGCATAAACGTCAAACTCAAGATGGGCGTTAAAATCACCGAAATTAATGCAATCAACATCAAAAATTGGTAGGTGTTGCCAGCAGAATCCCATCCCTCCATGGCTTCGATCATCCCCTCAATCCCTGCGCATTTTTCTCCTGTGTAGGTGACGCATTCTTCGTTTTGCTCAGTTAGATGATCGATAAATGATGTGTATTTCTCTGTTCCACCCATGCCATAGATGTCATCCGCCGTCATCGTGTCTGCAGAATATAACCACTCGTCATCCTCGATTGAAAGTGTGTACAACGGATCCGCCGTAAAGCACATCAACAAGACGATAAATGAGATGCCCACGATGGCACCTTGGACAACGGCAATCGGTTTGATGCTTGATGCATCAAAAGTAAAACCGTTGAGGTACCCGCTGGAATCCTCCTCGTCAACGTTCCATTCGAAATCTCCATCGCAATGAGGGCATGAAAATTCTCCCGATGCATCGTCATCCAGTGCAATTTCTTCCTCACAGTGGGGGCAAAGGATCTCGACCATGCTGTAGACTCGTTCACGAACTTTTAGTTCTTCTTCCGTCACCATGATTTTTCACACGCATCTTCATCAATGCGTTCCTGTTGGATTCGGTTAGGTGAGAACATGATTCAGAAAATAGGTGTCATTGGAGCAGGACAAATGGGCAACGGTATCGCACAGGTGGCTGCTTGTGCAGGTTATGATGTCGTCATGGTGGACATCAAGGACGAATACGTCGAGAAGGGCCTCGGAACGATTCAATTTTCACTCGGTAAACTCGTCAGCAAGGAACGCATGACCCAGCAGGAAGCAGATTCAGCCCTTGCACGGATCGTGACTGGAACCGACCGTTCGGCGTGCGCAGACTGCGACCTCGTGGTCGAAGCAGTCCCTGAAATCCTCGAGTTGAAAACCAGTATTTTCTCAGAGTTAGATGGCCTCTGCAAACCAGAAACCATTCTCGCATCCAATACATCGTCCATATCCATCACCACCATCGCCGAGTCAACAAACCGTCCAGACAAAGTCATTGGAATGCATTTCATGAATCCAGTCCCCATCATGAAACTCGTTGAAGTCATCAACGGAGAACATACCAGTACGGAGACCAATTCAGCAGTGAATGAAGCTGCTGAAAAAATGGGCAAGATCGCTCTATCATGCAACGATGCGCCTGGATTCGTCTCAAACCGTATTTTGTGCCCTATGCTTAACGAAGCCATTCTAACGCTTCAAGAAGGAGTTGCAGAACCAGAAGCCATTGATGGAATTATGAAACTTGGAATGAACCACCCAATTGGTCCACTTGCACTTTCAGACCTCATCGGCTTGGATACTGTCCTCCACATCATGAACGTTCTTCACGAAGGCTTGGGTGATGACAAATACGCTCCTGCTCCACTCTTAGTGAGCATGGTGGAAGATGGCAAACTTGGTCGGAAAACCGGACAAGGATTTTACACATATTAGGTGTTCAATTGCTTCTAAAAGACCAACTGCAACGCTGGGCGATTGGTCGCTTTCTCATAGAGATTCAAGATTCCGATGAGGTCCACATACAGGACCGACGAATGGCAGACCAGCGGTTGGACCTTCTCCATCGTCTTTCCGTCTTTAGGGCTGGTCTGTTCGGTCTCATCTCCGGTATGTTCGTTGTCGCCATTGCGCTTTGGCTTCATGAATGGGAGGGTTCTGACGGCTGGAACAGTTTCACGTTTTTTGGTGCTGTCGCTTTTGCAGGATTTCTTTCAACCTCCCTTGAATTGGTATTCATCTACGGTGATTCGTTGAAAACGGCTGCTCGAATGGCCAAGGTACTCGGGATTCCGGAGGATGAACTCCAGAAGTTCGAGTTGGAGGAGTCAATCCCGCACTGGTTGATCCATGCTGCTTTGGGTGCACCTGGATTTCAAGGAACGATGTTTGGGATTGACCCGCTTGCACGTATCGGTAAATTGGGTATGCTGATTCGTAAAATATTGAAGAAGTTCCGAGTCGCAGTAAGCGCCACGCTGTTCAAATCGATCGTTCGTCGGATGTGGGTTCAACTCATCGGTAGGACGGCCTTGCGGGCGTTTGTTGAACTTGTGTCATTGCCCTTTTTCGTTCTCATCAACGTTGTTGGAATGAACTCGATGATGCGTGATATGAGGTCTCGACTGGTGGGCCATGAGTTGACGCCCTCCTTGATTGAGCACACTTTCCCGGAAGGAGTGGAGCACCTGACTCCCGCCTTGCATCGCGCCATTTACGATGGTATTCAGGAACAAATCACTTCGGCACGTTTCATTCACCCCAATCAAATTCGAATTCTCAATATCATTGGTGATCCTCCTTCACATGCCCAGCCCATCAATTCCGACGAGCAACGCCGAGCAAGTCGTTTCCTCCTGGCGATGTTTGCACTTTCTGGTCGTTTGAGTTATCGTTGCAGGCGAATTATGCGTCGTCTCGAATCCAATCTTGGCAAAGAGGAAGTCGGTCTGATTCAGGATGAAATTGAGGCTGCAATCTATGATCTAGAGCCGTTTACCCGACCTTGGATTTGACCTCAGCATTCAGTCGATGAACGGTTCACATTCTGAACCCGTTGGCTAAATCGGAGAACCAAATGAGAAGGCATCCTCAAATGATACGGCGATTTCAAGGGTCCATGGGCGCATACTTGGTGACCGGTGCATCAAAGGGAATTGGGAGATCAGTGGCACTGTTGCTCGCTGAGCATGGTCATCAAGTGATCCTTCTTGCCCGTGATTCGAAAGAACTCAGAACTACGCTTGCTCTGGTGAAAAAGAGCTCAGAGAACTCATTTTCTCTTCCTTGTGACCTTGCCTCACCCTCTCAGATTTCAGAAACTGCTCAGAATTTGGTCAAGTCCATTGAAGGCCTTGACGGATTGGTTCATAACGCCGGTTCCATCCACCCGGTGCAACCGATGATGGACGCAGACGTTTCACAATGGTCCCGTAGCATTCAAGTCAACCTCATTGGAGTTCAGGATTTGACTCAACGGTTGTTTCCGTTGCTCAAGGGTCCACAGCACAGCCGGGTCACGACCATTTCCAGCGGCGCTTCATTGCGGCCGATCGGCTCGTGGTCAGCATATTGTACGGCAAAAGCAGGTTTGGACATGTGGGCTCGTTGCATGGCTGAAGAAGGTAGGGATCACAACATCAGTGCAATTTCTGTAGCTCCTGGAATTGTTGACACGGGTATGCAGGAGGACATTCGTGCTGCAGACCCAGCTGAATTTCCCTCTCACGAGGCGTTTGTATCCTACCACACCGATGGGCATCTGACTGACCCTGATGATGTCGCGTCCCTCCTTTATCCACTCATTACCGAGCACACTATGCAGCAATCAGGACAGCGATTTGATGTCCGAGATTTGTGAACTTTCAAGCCCTGTCGCCCCAATAGTCATAAGCACAAACCTAGACAGAAGGAATGAGGGTGAGGTATGCCAGGAACAGACCGAGTTGAAATTCGCACGCTAAAAGTTGGACGATTTTGTGTCGTAGACGATGAAGCATACAAAATTTTGAGCATCTCGAAATCAAAGCCAGGGAAGCACGGTTCGGCTAAAGCCCGTCTCTCCCTAGAAAGCATTTTCACCAAGAAGAAGATCTCTCACGTCGGAACCGTTACCGACAGCATTAACGTACCAATGATCGAGAAGGGTACCGCTACAGTGACCCACATTGAAGGTGCTGAAGTCCATGCAATGAATGACCGAGATTACTCCATGATGATTCTCCCCATGCCCGAGGCTGACGAAGGCATGAATGTGGAATCGGGTAACAAAATCATGTGGCAAGAAGCCCTTGGTCGTTACATCATCATTCGTGACCATTGATGGTCAAAACGAACCTCATCTTAAACGACTTCATTTCTGATTTTGTCGGAAATGATTTCATATGCTATGTCGTTGCTCCGGTGTTATGGAGAACCGTATCTCGCCATCCGATAAAGACGAACGCGTCCGAGGTTACTGTGCCTACGACTGGGGTAAAAGTGCCTTTGAGACATCCGTTACAACCGCTATTTTTCCAGCATGGTTTGCTTACCTCTTCATGGAAGCAAACGGAATCTCGATGAAGTTGCTTGGTTCCGAGTGGACTGCTGACGCCATGTTTTCGGCTGCGGTCATGATTGGAGCTCTGTTCGTCGCGATTTGTGCTCCGTCACTCGGTGTTATCGCAGACCGAAGAATGATCAAGATGTGGTGGTTGAGAGTTTTGACCATTCTCGGTTCAGTCTCATGTATACTGCTTGCTCTTTCACCGTATCTCGGTGTATCCATTGGTTGGATATGGGCCATGATTATGTTCATGGTAGCCAACGTCGGGTTGAACGGCGCTGGAGTGTTTTACAACGCATTGCTCCCTCACATGGGCGATGAGTCTGAAATGGATTCTATCTCGAACAAGGCCTTCGCCTCTGGTTACCTCGGTGGTGGTCTTCTTCTTCTCGTTCACCTCCTCATGGTGACGTTCATTGTTGACGAGAGTGGCTCAGTTCAGAGCTGGGTGATTCCCTTCGCTATGGCCAGTTCAGGTATCTGGTGGCTCGGATTTGCTCAAATGACCTTCAAGATGGTTCCCGAGCCTCACATTGAGAATGAAATGGAACCAATAGGTCTCATCGCTTCGACAAAGATGGCACTTGGAGAAGTCAAGAAGACGCTCATGGGTATCAAGGAATTCAGAACGCTTTTCATCTACATGATCGCTTACTTTTGCTTTATCGATGGAATCAACTCTGTCACCGCACTCAGTGGTGTGTTTGGAATCGTGGTCCTTGGACTCACAGTTTCGGGTCTCATTGCCACCATTCTCATCATTCAATTCGTTGCTGCGCCCGCAGCCATTGGATTCACCAAATTAGCAGAAAAATGGGGCACGAAGCAAGCACTTCAGTTTTCTTTGGTCTGTTGGTGCTTCGTTATCGTAGGGGCACTTTCGTTTGCTCCTCTTGAACTGGAAAACCACGAAGAATACGATATACAATATGATTGGGATGAAATCAATGGGACCTACATTGCAACAGCCCGTGAAGGTGTCAACAATATTGCAGCCCTACCCGATGACGGTGAACAACAATGGGCTATTGAGCATCAGGCAGTTCTACCTGTCGTTCAAAACGATGATTACAAGGACGGTTATGCTGTGGAATGGGCGTACGAGAAAAACGGAACTGCAACGGCTATTGCAGTTAGTTTGAATGCTACTTCCTTGGCCGCTCTTGAAGCAACAATGGATGAATCCCGATTTTCTTACAGCATCGTCAACGGCCCACTTGGTAATGCCACAAGCGTGGGTGTTGAGCACCCAACGAGCCTTGGTGATGGAAAATTGGATTTCATTCCTAAGACGGCACGTTCCCTTGTTTGGGAGCCTTTGGGCATGTCGGTGTTCTTCCAATTCCTTCTCTTGGGAGTCTTTGGTGGAGCCCTACTCGGTGGTTCACAAGGACTTGCCCGCTCAATGTTCGGTCAAATGGTTCCTGAAACACGTTCGGCTGAATTCTTTGGCTTCTTCGGATTCTTTGGAAAGGTCGCAGCGCTCTTGGGACCTCTCATCTATTCGCTGATGACCGTTTGGTTCGATTCCCGTGTTGGAATCTTTGCCATATCTTTGCTTATCGTTGCTGGAGCCATCATACTTCGCAAGGTCGACGTTGAAGATGGAATCGCAGTTGCTAAGGCAGAAGACGAACGCAACCGTGCATCCGCTTGAGGGCTCAATTTGGGCCTTTGCCCAGAACTTGGTAGCGTAAGCGTCTTGAAGTGGCTTCACACCGTTCAGCATAAGCGCTAAGGCTTCGGACGGTGAATGTCATGACAGAAAAGAAACTTTCTTCTGCCAAAACTGTAACCAAATCTGCGTACCGGCAGCCGGTAACTCCTGAAGGTCTCAAGGCCATCGAGGCTGGAACGTTAACATGGCTCGACGACGAGATGTACAACAACCTCAACACCGGTGTTCTCGAACAGTACCTGGAAGAAAAGAATCTTCAGGAGTCCTTTGAAGTGTCTCACTGGAGCACTCCAAAGGTCATGATCGGGATTGGAATTGGTGCCATCTTCTCAGGTGTCACTGCCTACATTGGACTCAAACTTGGTCTTGCCATCTCTGCGGCATGGTACATCGCTTACCTTCTAGGAATGGCGCTCAAGTGGTCGCCATCAGAAGTGAACATTGCAACTTCAGCTACCACCGGTGCAACTCACGCATCGACAGGGTTCATCTTCACTTTTCCTGCCATTTTTCTTCTCGCCAGTCAGCCCGATTATGCGTTAGCATCGGGTCCATTGGTGACCTTGGGCGAGGGCGATACATTCCGACTTGCATTTGTCGGAATTGTAGCATCCATGTTCGCAGGGTTCCTTGGCGTGATGTATTTCATTATTTTTAGAAGGGTTTGGCTGGTTGAAGACCCACTTCCTTTACCTGGATTTGAAGCGACCCTCAAGATGCTTGACATCTCATCCGATGTGAGCACGGGTGCTGTGGAACACGCCCGTGATTCGTTGAAAACCATTGGAGTATGGACCGTACTCACCATGGTTGGACTGTTCTTGGTCGAGTATCCATTGATTTGGATGAACGATCGAAAAATTGCCTTGATGGATTTCATTGCAGAAAGCATACATTACGGCGACATCGGCCTAGCGAGTTTTTACTCGAAAGGAAAAATCCATCAACCCTCCGGTACAGACGACGGTATCTCATTGGGACAAACCCATTGGTCTGCAGAAACGGCTTGGAATCCATTTGCTTACACCTATGTAGGTGTTGCTTTGACGCCCTCGATGTTTGCTATTGGATGGTTTATGAAAACCCGAGTGGCCTTCCTTGTCAACCTCGGTACAATCGTCGGTTGGTTTTTCCTGGTCCCTCTTGCAGTTATCTTGAATGTCCCTATCTACGATGCAGCACAACAAGCAAACATCCCGATTCAATCGTATGCTGACGGTGGTTCAGAAGCCCTTCAGATGATTGCCTTCGGCAAAACCGTACGAACAATTGCCATTGGTTCCATTGTCGGCGGTGGTATGTTTGGTCTGGCCAAGATGTGGCGAACCTTTGCGAACATCTTCACCGATATCGGAGCGGCTTTCACAGGTGAAGGCAGTCAGGAGTACATGGAAGGAAAAGGCTGGTACGAGTGGCCTTTGAAGCATATTCCAATCTTCATGGGTGTTACCTTCTTTGCAATGATCTTGATTTTCACCATCGGTGGATTTTCTCCACTCGCCTCTCTGGTCTTTGCCTTGGTCCTCATTCTCACCACGTTCATGCTTGGAGCCATCGCAGTCCGTGTTATGGGCGAAACAGGAATTGAACCGGTTTCGGGAACTTCCTTTATTGTCCTCTTGATGCTTCTTGGGGTATTTTTGAACGCCCAAGAATTGTTGAACCTCAACACACAGGATGCCGTTCTTTTGGGGCTTGTAGGAACCACGGTCTTTGGCTCTGCAATCTCAATGTCGGGTACGGTTATTGGAGACTACAAGAACAGTCTTTACATCGGTAACCGTCCGTATCACATCTCAAAAGGAAACATCATGGGCGTCGTCCCAGGTGCAATTATTGGAGCCGGTGTTGCGATTTTCCTCTCCATTCAACTCGCCGAAGGCCGCATCGACCTCATCGCTCCACAAGCCAATGCATTTGCAACCTTCTCGGTAATCTTCGCTGAAGGAGAAGGCGACTTGATTCTCCTTGGACTCGGCTTCCTTCTTGGGATGTTTGTCGAATGGGCTACAGGGATGGGTACCTCGTTCGGATTGGGAATGTACCTCGATGTCCCTCACACCCTACCAATGCTCATTGGTGGTGTTGCTCGTGATAATTGGGAAGATAAGAAATTGGCCCCAAGAATCGATGCCCTCAAGGAAACCGAAGGTACGACCGCTGCTGAAAAGCAACGTGCTCTCATCTTACTGAGTACGTTCATGGTGGCTGCTGGTTTACTCACTGGCGAAGCGTTCTTTGGAACAGAATCAAGTATTCTCTCCTTCATTGACTCAATTTGGTACGATGGAGCAGGGGATCCACGAACGGTCATGGGCGTTAAGAACTTCCCAGATTCAGGCGCATGGTATGCTATTCGTATGTTTGGATTGATTTTGATCAACGTCATTGTAGGTGTGGGTATTTACCTGCTGTTCAAGAGAGCTGGAGTCATCGGTGGCGACAGCGAGGATGCAGTCCTACAGAATTCATGAGCGTGACATCATGGCCCATGAAGGTGCTGTGCCGACCTGGGTATGGGGTCTCCTTATTGCTGCAATATGCGGCGTTTCTAGTGCCGGTGCCCTCTTTCAACACGTTGAGGAAATACCCCCGCTGCTTCGAGCATCATGGCGCCTTCAATTGACATCAATTGTTCTTGCACCCCTGGCTTTGTTTCAGTGGAGAGCAACTCCCGACGATGTCAAGTCAATGTTTTGGACCAAAGAAAGTTGGCTCTTGCTTCTCGCAAGCGGTCTTGCGCTTGCCGCCCATTTTGGAGCCTGGGTTGCTAGTTTAGACGAAACATCGCTTACGCATTCGCTGTTGTTTGTCACCGCCCATCCGCTTGTCATCGTGATCGGGATGCTCGTGTTAGCCAGTTTCCACCCCAGTGTGCGAACGCCTCACAGAACTGAGATTTACGGGGCGATGGTTTGCTTCCTTGGTGCTGGAATCACTCTTCTTGACAACGGGGCATCACAGGGAGACCAAACCGTCACGGTGTTCGGCGATAGTCTGGCATTCCTCGGAGCGGTATTTGTAGTGGGTTATATTGTCGTTGGACGAATTTTGCGAACATGGATGCCGATTTTTCTCTATGCTTTCCCGGTGACCTTAATCGGAGCAATCGTTCTCCTTCCGTTCTCTTATGCATTGGAGACGGGTATTGCTGATTTTGGAGCGGTGGGTTGGGTGGATTCTGAATATTTCATCTGGTTTTTGTTGCTCGCCTTAATCGCGGGTCTTCTTGGCCATACCGGATTGAATACATGCCTTCGTTACATCTCTCCTTTGGTAGTGTCCACTGCAGTAACGTTTGAACCGGTTCTTGGTTCTCTGATTGGATGGCTCTTCTTCGATACAGGAATCCCAGGTACCTGGACATGGATTGGAGGATTTATTCTTATGACGGGGCTGGTTTTGGTGGTTTACACGTCCGAACGTGTTGCTTTGGAAAAAGCGAACAATCAAAACGCTGATGCTGCGGCTTTGGATTAGGTGGAAGAATGTCTGAGAACAGAGGATGGTTGTTGCTTACCAATGATGACGGTATTGAGGCTGAGGGCTTCCGCCTTTTGGTACAAGCGCTGCATCGTGAAGGGCATAACATCGTGGTTCTCGCTCCTAGCGAGAACCATTCAGCAGCAGGCATGCGCATCAATCTCATGAAACCCATGGGTCTACGGGAACGCCCAGACCTTGTTGATGCGTGGAGTCTCAATCCAGAACATGCGCCTGTCCATTTGTTTGAACTGGATGGAACACCTTGCGATACCGTCATAGTTGCCATGGACGGCGGATTGGAACATTTGGTACCCTCGGTCAAACCGCAACTTGTCGTTTCTGGAGTCAACCTCGGCCCGAACTTATCCCAAGACTCGTACCACAGTGGAACGATGGGCGCTGCTCGAGAAGCAGGCCTTTACGGAATGCCTGCAATCGCTTCTTCATTCACATCGTTTGACCCTGAAGGGATGGCTCGTTCAATCGAAGCGACCGTCATTCTGGTCGGACGAGCAATGGACGTCCTCCCCAAAGTAGCCGCCAATGCAGGCCGCCCCCACGATGCAATGGACACCAATTACTTCACGTCGTGGCCCACCGCTGGTAACGATGAAAAGTGGGTTCAAGACCCAAACAAAGCTCTACTCACTGCCTTTAGAAACGGTGACCTCATGCTCAATTTGAACGTTCCACCAACATGGGATGGCACGTGGGCTTGCACTCGATTGGGTGTTCGCTGGTACCGAAATGCTGTACGCTTTGAAGGCGCAGGAGACGATGAAGTGGCGACGTTCACCATCGGTGCATCTTCCGTTGATCACAGTGAAGTTTTGTACGGTGATTGTGATGCTGTGGAAGAAGATAAAGCCAGTCTTTCATGTCTTGCTGTTTGGCCTCAGAGTCATCCATTCGCCATGGATGAAGATCTGCTTGCCAGTGTATTGATGAACTCAGCGGACGGATGGCCCCATTGGCTCAATCCAAATTAAGCGCTACGCCTTCATCAAGAAGGAAATGAACGACGCCAATGGCCATGTGCCCCTGAAGCCATTGTTCGCCCAAGGAACGTTTCATCACTCCATTGAGGCCCTCTTCCTCGAGGGGTTGGTCATCACTGAGGACAAAACCAATGTCAACATCATGTTGGTTGCTTTGTTCCGGTAAGTGCGCATCAGGGTTCCATAGACGTGGGGCGTTAGCATCAAGGGCAACTACTGGGAGTTCACCCCATTGGCTTAGGGTCGTTTGCAGGTTTCCACCACTGTGTTCAATTCCCCTTGTGATGGGTTGCCAGTGTCCAATGGGCGGGAGGGGGGTTGCGATGACTTTACCGATTTGCCCCGCTATAGAACGCTCTTCAGCGTGGACGCCTACCAGTTCACTTCCATCAAAACGTATCCTTCTTGGAGGTCCAGGGCCGCCACCCAGATGAAGGATAATTTCGGTATCCTTTCTCAAGCCATGACTGGTCAATAAAGCCGCCATCATCGCTCGTACGAGGACGTCCATTCTACCGGCGCCTCCTGCTAAATCATTGAGGGGCAGTTTGCCTTTGGACATTGCACGATGGCCGACGATGGCGAACCTACGCATGCTTATGCCTCCGAGCCACGTTCAACAAGCGTGATGATGGCATCATGGAGGTCCGCTGAGTTCTGCAATACAAAATGGGCGCCAAGTGAATCGACGAGGTATCCCCTGGGCTTGGTTGCATCGTCCAAGTCCTCCAGCCGATTTGCGATAACTGCAGTCATTCCTGAAGATTCAATCTGAGCAATGGCTCGGTAGATCAAATCTTTTTGTTTAATTCCGGATTCAAGTTTGAATCCAATGCGTACACTGCCGTCGCAATCGTCTTTGAGTTCCTGAATGTGTTTTGGACTTTCAACAAGGTCAAGAGATAGGCTTCCTTGCTGGCTTGCAATTTTACCCTCTGCCGGTGAATCGACGACGTAATCCAATACGGCAGCTGCATGAATCCAGGCATCGATTCCATCGTTAGAGAGCGCTTTGCATTCCTTGAGCATTTCACCAGGGGTTGGCGTACGGATGATGAGCGGAAGCCAATCTGGTGATGGAGATGTTGTCAATCCTGCAACACAAGTGACATCGTGACCGTGTCGATAGAGATGGTCTGCAAGAGCCCAGCCCGTTGCACCCGAACTCATGTTTTGCACGTGACGAATATCATCAATCGGAGATGAAGTGGCGCCGAGTGTGATCACAATCGAACGTCGCTTGGCCTTCTTTTGGTTGATGAGATGGCCCAACTTTGCACAAATTGCATTCGGAGTTGGCGTTTTTTGTTTCCCTTCTTCATTCGGACCCCATTCCACTGAAATTCCTTTGTTGCGCAGTTCAATGACGATGTCTTCCGTGACCGGGTCTTTAGCAAGGTCTTCGTGCATGCTTGGAACCATCATGATGGGCGTTCCTCTGCTTCTTGCAACGGAGAGGGCCATCATCAACGGGCCGTGCTGCAATCCATGAAGGTGGCTCGCCATCACGTCTCGGGTGGCAGGCGCTACCAATACTGCATCGACTTCATCTAAGGCGGATAGGTCGCCATCCCAGTCGGTGATGACATCAGCTTGTGAGGCCCAACGAACAGCAAGTGGAGTAATAATTCGCTGAGCCGAAGGTGTCATGATGACGATAAGTTCTGCGCCGTGTCGCCTTAATTCTCTAGCGACCTTGACCGTTTCCACCGCTGCTATTCCACCGGTGACGCCCAGAACAATACGTAAACCACGAAGCGAATTTCCCGACGCAATGACATCGGTATCACGGGTGGCCATAGCCATCCCACAGAGCGGTCTATCATGACTTCTTCGCTTCTTTGCCATCTTCCGCAGTGGCCACATGTTTCAAGAAGGTCCCACCGCAGGGGAAGACATGAGCAACACCAGAGCGGATGATTTCGTTTTGGCGGGTTCGGCGCCATCAGCATCAACGGCTCGTGACCCCATCGCTCATGTTCACCGAGGCACTTCGTTCATCGTATTGGTCGATGCTGGAATTGTGGTTTATTTGCTCGCAACATTACTGCTTGCAACGGGCTTTATGTCGCCATCCACATCAACAACCATCATCATTGCATTGGCCTTCGTCGCCCTAAGCGTCTACACCAGTTACCGTCAACGACGTCAATGGGCGTATTGGCCAGCCGTTGGTCTCTTGATGACGGCAAGTTTGATGTTTGGATTCTTAGCATTCCTCAACCTCATTGCCGTTCTCTTTGGTGAACGTTTAAGCGGACTTTTGTTTGTTTTCCTCATGGGTTGGGCTGCCTTTGGTTCCGGTCGAAGAGCATTGTTTCACTGGCATCCTGTATACCGTTCGGGTTACAGTAGCGATTCGTTCAATCCACTGGCTGACCTTGAGGAGGGGGAAATGCTTGCAGCATGCCCCTCATGCCTTGCTGTGTTGGCGATTCGCCCGCTGATGCTTGGAAACAACGACCGATGCCCCCACTGTTCAAGTTTGCTTGTTAATGAGCGATTGTACGGTAAATATCACGATGAACAAGAATGAAGTTTCATCTTGAAAGAGCTGAATTTCTTCTAAGGAGGCTTCTTGAAGGGAAGCGTTCACGCAGATACAACGGAGGCGGCAGAATGGCAACGACGAGTGAACGGCTTCAACAACTCCTTGATGGAGAACTTGACCCCGCTGATATCGCAGATGATCCGACTCTTGTCAGTCTTGCAGACCGTATTTACGGTATCAAAATCGCACCAGTCCAGCCCGTTAAGGCACGGGATATTAACCCGTCATCCACTCCTGGCATTACCGAGGTTGCTCCGCCAACAGATATGCTGATCGAAGTCATCGAATCTGAAGTTCCTGCAATTCAAGCCCCATTGCCGGTTCTTGATATGCCTCCTCTTTCTCAACCTGCCCGAACCCGTCGCCCTTGGTTCTCCCTCACGCTCTTGGGAGTGAGCGTTCTGAATCTTTTTGGCGTATTTGGATACCTTTTTGGAAGCTTGTGCGACCCGAACGACCTCTGCCCCAGTGAGGGATACAATCGTCTTAATTGGGCCTCAGTTCATGAGATCACGAACGGAAACGCATGGAGCCTCACCGTTCTTGACGGTAGTTTTGGAATACCGGATATGGTCGCCATCATCGCTTCAGTAATTCTCGTTGTGTATTTTAGCGGCCGGAAGTGACCGTTTGTTTACGCTGTTGAGTGAAGCCATCGCATACGTTGGTATGGCCAGTATTCTGCTTGCCTTTCTTTTGGAGACGCGAGATGTACTCCACAGCAAAGAACCGGTATATCTGTGGCTGATGGCATTTGGTTCAGGTCTTCTTGCAGTTCGGGCATTTCTTATCAGTGAATGGGCGTTTTTGGTTCTTGAAATCGTATGGTGTGGAGCCGCTCTTGCGGTCCTCGTTGCTGGCGGAAAGTCATCACATCAGAACCCTATTGAGCCGTCATCTTGATGTGAGTTAAGCCAGCCCACAAACCATGGGCCACGGTAAAGCGAAGCGAGGTATTCCTTCGAAAAGCGAAAATTTCAATGAATGGTATCCGTTCATTGTTGAAGCAGCGGAACTGGTCGATAAACGATATCCAATCAAAGGAATGGACGTTTGGAGACCTTATGGCTGGAAAACCATGAAACTCATTGATTCCTTGACGCATACAGAGATGGAACGCACGGGACACGAAGAGGTCAATTTCCCGTTGTTGATTCCAGAAGTCCTTCTTGAAAAAGAGAATGCATTGGTGGCTCGGCTTAAGCGGGCCCGTGAAGAAGGCGTTGACCCCGATGACCTGCGCGATGAAGACGAAGAGGGTGGGTTCAAAAAAGAAGTCTACTGGGTAAAGCATGCGGGTGATAACGAATTGGATATTCCAATGTTTTTGCGTCCTACCTCTGAAACTGCCATGTACACCATGTTCCCCCTATGGATTCGGTCTCACAAAGACCTACCACTCAAGGTCTATCAAATGGTCAACACGTTCAGATACGAAACAAAACAAACTCGGTCCTTCATTCGTGTGCGCGAAATTCACTTTTTCGAGGCACACACAGCGCATGCTGATGAGGAAGATGCATCCAATCAAATCAAGCAAGATTTGGAAATTGTTGACAAGATCATGCATGACCTCTGCCTCCCGATCATCAAAGCGAAGCGCCCACTTTGGGATACCTTCCCTGGTGCTTGGTATACCATTGGAATTGACGCCGTTATGCCCAACGGTCGAACCTTACAAGTAGCCTCATGCCACCATTATCAGGACCAATGGGCCAAGGCCTTTGACCTGAAATACGAAAATAAGGAAGCCAAACAATCCTACTGTCACCAAACCACGTACGGTATGTCCGAGCGATTGCTCGGTGCGGTGGTCGGAATGCACGGTGACGAGAATGGCCTCATTATGCCGCCTGCAGTGGCTCCGTTCCAGGTTGTTATCTGCCCAATGATCCGCAAAAATGCAGAAGTCGATACGGTAGCGGTCGCCCACGAACTTGCAGGAACCCTTCGTTCTCGTGGTTTGCGAGTCAAGGTTGATGACAGGGATATTCATCCCGGACAGAAGTACTACGATTGGGAAATCAAAGGAGTGCCTTTGCGTCTTGATATTGGGCCAAGAGACATTGCTCAAGGAACGGCATTTGCGGCTCGCAGGACCGGAGGTAAGGAACCACTTGCAATGGATGCGATCGTCGATGAATGTTATCGAGTTCTTGGTGAAATCAGTGATGAACTTCGTTCACGAGCCTCTCAACATATGGGCGATGTTGTTCAACCATTGCCTGAATTTGAGCACCATGACGGGGAATGGGTCATGAACGGTGAGGTCAAGGACGGCCACATCTACGAATTGGCTTTTGATGGAACCGATGCCCATGCTGAAGCTATTGAAAGAACCACTGGATTTGCCTTCCTTGGCGATGCAACGGAACCTTACGAAGAACCTCGGCCGTGTCACATGACTGGCGAACCAACCGTTCGTCGCGTACTTCTTGCAAAGACGTACTGAATACAGTCGTTTGGTTCTGGACCTCAGTTGGTTGAACAGCGGTGCTTGGATATGGAACGCAAACAGTTGGGTTTTCTTTTCATGATTCTATCGTGTGCACCTTATGCTGCCCTTTTTGCGATACCGTTTACTTCACTGAATGGCTCTGAAAGCGCTGTTGCGGCGACAGTGTTGATCGTGACTGGCGAATCACTGTTTGCTATCGGCGGATTGCTGGCCGGCAGGAGCCTGATGGAACGGTTGCGCCGAAAGATCATTCCTCAACGATTTCAACGGAGAGAAGGACCAACGAATTCTGAAGAGTAAAGGGTATTGCAGAAGCGGTGAACGGTGAGAGTTTGATAAAGAACGTCGCATTGGGATAAATATGACACCGAGCGACGGGCCAGGGGTG
>Ga0209603_1002497_pt1 | contig 16870 bp, 31 predicted proteins | sample COGITO_mtgs_1206_FD_184812 | JGI IMG/M metagenome (GOLD analysis project Ga0209603, IMG submission 184812) | Pelagic marine microbial communities from North Sea - COGITO_mtgs_120607 (SPAdes) (version 2) | ecosystem: Environmental > Aquatic > Marine > Epipelagic ... | reverse complement strand
GTGTACATTTGAAGTTTTTACCGAATCATTGGTGTAAAAATCTAAACCACTACGTGATGCATCACCAGTTGGACATTGTACAATGTAGGTTAGTTTTAGTGGCTGTTCATAATACTCTGAATAAGTAACAGTAAATATATCAGTTACTATGGTCTTTGTTTGTGCAAAAGTGGTGAGTGTAAAAAACACACATACCACTAACCATATATTATTCTTCTTCATCAAACTCTTCACTATCTTCAATTTCATCATAACCATTCATCTCTTCATAAACCTCAACAATTGCGTGGTTCTTCAATCGGTCACATATGTCAAATAGGTTATCGTACATTTCTTCTAATGCCTCATCATAATCACCCTCTTCTTCATAGTCATCATAGTTAGGCCACTCCAATGTTTCTTCGTGAATAATCATCTCACCTTTGTAACAAGCACCACCACCAATCGGGTCAAGTGACTCATCTTCATAGGTAAATGCAACACATACCTCTTTATCTACCTCTTGTAGAATCTCTTGAAGTCTACGAATTGCTCCCTCACAAAAATACCAAGCAGATACAGTTGTCATAGTAAAGTTTTCATCACCTCGGTCAATGTCATCTAACCAACACCACTTTGCACCCATTTTCTCGGTGTAATCGCCTCGGTCATAATCCTCATTGTCATTTGGGAAATCATACAATCGGTTATACAACCACATAGTGTGACCCATTTCATTGTAGTCTGCATCTCCAAGTAATGCTTGGAGTTTCTTAAATACATCGTTGTTGTCTGACTTTACTTCGATGTAAGTTCTTACTTCATTTGCCATTTATATATTATTTTTTAGTTGAACTCGTTGTTTCAGTTGGCATTTCATCCCAATAGATGAAAATTTGGTCGTTATTCATATGTCTAATATACAAAATTATTCTGAACTATCCAAACTTTTTTTGTCTTCTAACAAAATTTGTTCTTCTTCTTTAGGTTTTAGGTCTTCTGGCAAATCACTCTCTTCAACATCCCACCCAGTCTGATGTTTTATAGTCTTAACCACTTCGTGTCTTGCATTTGTATCACCAGTTCCCCATTTCCAAGCAAGAGTGGATTTTCTTTGTTTGATGGATTGTTCTAACTCATTTAAGTTTTTTTCAAGTATTTCAATGTCATCATCTTCCACCTCGTAATTAACTTCATACTTACCTGCGTAATTAAGTAATGTTGCTAAGTCCATTTTTGTAAAAGCATCATTGACATCTTGAAACTCCTCCTCAGTACCACCTCGGTCTGGGTGAGTCTTTGTTGCAATCTTCTTATATAGTCGTTTCAATCTATCAGGTCGAGATTTCATCTCTTCTATTCTCTCAACCCGCTCTTGCTCTTTTTTCTCTTGTGCTTGTTTGTTTTCCTCAAACATATCTTCGAGTGAGGTTTCGGGGGCTTCATATCGAACTTCCCCCGTCTCCTCATTCACCCAAACGTGTCTCTCGTTTGCAGTAGGAGTTCCTTTTTTTGGTTTTTGATAGTATTTGTCAAAGTGATTTTCAAAATCCTTAACAAATGACCAAAAGTCACCCTCTACATCTTCACTTTCAAGTTTAAGATACTCGTATTTGAGATTATATTTTTTAAGCCTTCGATTCACTATCTTCTACCTCATTCACAATCATACATTCCGTAGTTAATAATGTAGATGCGACTGATACAGCCTTTTCAATAGCAGTTCGTGTTACTTTGGTTGGGTCGATTACACCTGCTTCCAACATATCACAATATTCTTCAGTCACTACATTGTAACCATAATTAGGTCGTTCTTGACCATCAGATACAAAATCAATACCTGCATTTTTCAATATTGCGTTAAATGGAGCATAACAAGCAGAACATACGATGTTGAAACCACCCATTTGGTCTGGTGTTAACTGGCCATCATAAAGTAAAACATTCTCACTTGCGTGAATCAATGCCGAACCACCACCTGGAACGATACCTTCTTCAACTGCTGCTTTGGTTGCGAGTAGAGCATCATCGATTCTATCTTTCTTCTCTCTCATTTCAATCTCTGACTCAGCACCTACTCTAATAACTGCAACCCCACCACTCAACTTAGATAGTCGTTTGTGTAGTTTCTCTTTCTCATAGTCTGAACTTGACTCTTCAATCTCGTGTTTGATTTGGTCGATACGAAGTGTAATCTCTTCACTCTCACCAGCACCACCAATGATTACTGATTTAGATTTACTTGATACCACTCGGTCAGCAGAACCTAAGTCATCCATAGTGATGTCTTCTATTTCTTTACCAACACCACCAAATAATGTAGCACCAGTCAATGCAGCGATGTCTCTCAACATTTCACTACGTTCGTTACCAAACCCAGGTGCTTTTACAGCAACACATTTTAGTGTTTGTCTTGCCGAGTTTACTACCATAGTAGCAAGTGCTTGACCTTCTACCTCCTGTGCAATCACTACAATTGGTTGGTTCTTACTTGATACACTTTCAAGGATACCAACAATGTCATCCATATCTGAGATACGACCATCATAAACCAAAATCATTGGGTCTTCCAATTCAGAAGTCAATTTCGTTTGATTGTTGATAAAGTAGTGTGATAGATACCCTTGCTCGAATTCCAAACCTTCTACGATAGTAAGTTCATCCTCACTTGAGTTTCCTTCTTCAACCGTGATTACACCATCACGACCTACTTCTTTCATTGCATCAGCAATCATAGAACCAATTACACTATCACCATTTGCTGAGATAGTTGCAACTTGTCTGATTTGGTCGTTAGTTTCTACTTTGGTTGATACTTTGCGAACCAAGTTATCTACAATACCTTTTACTGCGATATCCATACCACGTTTCAACTCAATTGGATTTACACCATTATCAACTGCTTCCAATCCACGTTTGAAAATCTCACGTGCTAATACAGTTGAGGTAGTTGTTCCATCACCTGCGTTATCAGCAGTTTGTTGTGATGCTTCCTTAATTACCTTAGCACCCAAATTCTTACTTGGGTCTGAGAATTCAATAGACTTTGCTACCGTCACCCCATCCTTTGTAATGTGTGGTGTAGTGTCAGTCTCGATAATCACGTTACGACCACGAGGACCTAATGTAACTACAACTGCATCTGCGAGTGCATCTACACCTTCCAAGAGTTTCTCTCTTGATGTCTTTCCGTAAAATACTTCTTTACCCATAACTTATTTATCCTTCTTTTTTTGTTTTTGTTTTTTTCTTGCTTGTTTGATTTGCTCTGCTCTCCATTGAGGTTGTCTACCTCTGATGTTTCCTCTGAGATTGTGGAAACAATTATAACATAAGAATCTAATGTTCTCACGTTTATGATTGGTCCAATCATCATCCATATGGTCTAACACCAATGGAATGTTACCATCCGTAATTCTACTTTCGTTATACCCACAACTATGACATTCGTGGGGAAAGTCCGGCATCTTATGTGCATTATTGATTAACCTCTTCTTTAAGAAGTGAACTCCATAGTCTGGATACTTACCATCTAAGATGTCTTGAAGTGCGTAGATACCTTTATCAACATTGTATGGTTTCTTTACACCCACACCCTTTTGGTTTTTGTGTATCTCATACAAGGTCTTACCACTATCCTCATCCACATACAACTTTGCATATTTCTGATAGGTGGTGAATGATACATTGAGGAAACGTGCTGCTTCGGAGTTAGATTTAGAGTTCTTCATTGCATAACGGATTTGTGCTTCAGTTAAGTTGAGTGGTGTTCTCCCCTTACCTAAGACATAACCATTTGGCAATTTTGTTCCTTTTTTATAACTACTCATTTGTTTCCATTTTTATATAAGTATCATCGAGAATACTTTATAAATAGATTTTCCAAAAATTGGAGGTCTCTGCGTCTTAAAAGTTGCTTCTTAGTACGTACACGTTCTCTTAAATCCCACAATTTCTTCTTATCTCTATAAGGTGATTTACCACGAAGATGTATGGGGTTTGTGTATACGACTTCCCATACGTGATTAACCATCATTAAATGTCTGATAAGTTCTCTTTTGACTATTTCCATAAGATTTGAATTGCGATGATTACAAAGGCAAGGATTAGTGATATTGTAGTCTTCGTAGTAATGCCCTCATTTAATAATACAAACGTAAGTCCTGCAAATATTACAATACCACTTGCTTGTGCAATGAATCTACCGGGCCATAATTGTCCATCAAAATACTCTGCCACATATGCCGTTGCTTTAATAAACATATAACTAATCCCAGTTCCTGCGATTAAAGATATAGCAAGTGGATTTCGTTTGAACCAAGGGTAAATGAATTGACCATTAGTTTGAAACCAAATTAACGACTGACCTATTACGAATAATAATAACCCTATGAATAGATTTCTCATCCTACATCTTGACCTTCAGTATTATCGTATGCATTTGGCGAGGGCATACCTGCGTAGTGACACCAATAGTCATCATCTACGAAGTCAGCGAAGTCTTCTATACCATCATCCAAAAGTTTTTCAATCTTACTCATTGATAACCATTAAGATTTCCTGCTCACGATACATATTGTACTTCTCACCATCCAACTTCATTTGGATACCAGTGTTTGGTACGATTACCATATCACCTACATTTAGGTTCATTGGAATTAGAGTTCCATTAGCAGTGTAAATACCATTACCTACTGAAATTACTTCACCTCTCATTTGCTCTTTAGCATCTGATGGTTTGTATAGACCACCTTTGGTCTTCTCTTCTTCTTTAACTACTTTGACTAACACATAGTCGTTAAGTGGTTGATACTTCATAACTTTTTTTCCTTTATTATTTACTAATATACAAAATAATTCTGACATCACCAAAACTTTTTACCATTGACAAAATCTTTTTGTTTGTCTATTGCCTCTTTAAGTCCTTCAACTTTCTGAGTTCTCCGATTAGAAGTCCTGTTGGGTTGTGACTCAACTTTAGTTTGCTGGCCGGTAGAACGTGATTTGACTCGTTCTTCCTCATATGTCTTGATGCGTCTAATCTCTCCATCTGATAAACTCTTTGTTAGTGTTGATGATATATAACAATATGGGTCTTCGGGGTCATCTAACTCCAACCCACTATAACTACATCCCACATTACTAATAGACCTCACTTTATAGGTAGCAATTCCATTTTTTGTTGTATCCAACTCATCAATCACTGCGAGTTGTTTCTCACCAATCCATTTTACTGCCACGAAGTCACCTACTTTGTAGTGGTGTTTCTTCTTTTTACGTTTACCTTTGTTTACGTTTCTTACGTTTGGTAATCTCATTTCAAATTGTTATAAATCAACTCCTTTAGTTGCCATAGGTCACCAGACCCTTTAAATCTAATGTTTGTATCAAATACCTCAACATATAAACCATCAGTATCCCACTCATCAGATGCGTTACTGATTAAATCAATACCATTCCAATAGGATGAATAGTAGTACCAATCCCCAATCTTAGGGTCAGTTTCATTACATCTCTCGAATCCAAGTTCGATTAAGTCTTGTTCACTCATTTGTTCTCCTTATCGTAAAAATATCTTAATACTTCTATCATACCATAAGTAGATGTACCACCAACTATTCCGATAAGTATCATTAAAGTCCAATCCATAATTTATTAAATTTATTCTACATACCCAAGCAATCCGTGGTTCTTACCAACTTCAATAGCAGTAGCACGTTTCTCTTTTGGGTTCTTGAGACTCTTGTTGTTGATGAGGATACGTTCACTACGACCAATACCCATCACAAGTTGGTGGAATGGAATCCCCAACAAGTCCATTTCTTGAATGGTAGTGTCTCGTAAAGTCTCTGGTCGAGCAGTAGTCAGTACGATGTGGTGACCTTGTTTGAACATCTTCGTTAGGTATTCAACTGCACCTGGCAGTGCCTTAGAAGTGAAAGGGTCAATGTTTTCGAATTGTACTTGGTGGACTAAAGTCCCATCGATATCGCTGAAAATTGTCTTTTGTTTCATAGTTTATTATGTCTCTCTCATTACAGGTGTAATATACGAAATATATCCGACATACACAAGTTTTAATGTTAATTAATTGTTAAGTTTGTAACCACAAGTTGTAGATGGTAGTGTAACTTAATCGAAGTTGTTTTGCCAACTCCTCGAAAACTCGTTCTCTGACAATACTATCGTGAGCTCCAAGAAAGTCGTACACATCACGTTTGGTGTGTAGTATATGAAGCAACCCAACGAAACTTGAGTTCTCATTAATCTCGTTACCCATATCATCACTTGGGTAGTTCTCTAAGTAAAATTCTTTGATTGTCATAACTTTTATCTCTCTCATTATTACATAGTAAATATAGTGAAAGATGTGGAGTTATCCAAACTTTTAATGTTAAAGATTTGTTAAGTTTGTCGTAATCTGTGCTTAGGGTTTAGATACTCATCCCATATGGATTTCATTTGAGTTGATGTCAGTCGCAGTCCTATTGAACTTAGTGTGGTGGTAGCAGACTTAAAGTCTTTGTATAAATCCTCATACCATATGAGTGTAACATTAGATGACTTAGTGTAGAAGTCAAACAACCAACTATAATTACCACTTACATAATCAATTGACTCATAGGTAATGTGGTCAACTGGTTTATAGTTGTGAGAATACCCATACAATTTAGCATTGGTATGACTGATAAGAGTCTCTCGTATATTTGCTCTGAGTAATAGTATGACTACATCGAACTTTTTATAGTTAGAAATCACCCAATCGTTATTAAACCCAGGACCACTAATTGTTTTAAATACTACATTATCTGGAATATCATCACCTTCGTTATATGGTGGGGGTTGGTTGTAAATACTTCCCCACAAATGCTCATTAAATGGTTCTATTATATTGCCCATTTGAAGAACATCAGACAATCCCAGTTGCAATGAGGTACTACCACATCTACCGTGACCTAACAATAGTATTCTCATCCAACTATATTTCTATCACACCAATATTCATCTGAATCAATTGGACTCGGTTCGGATGTAGGGATGTACTCCCATGCTAAACTATAACGAGTCCTATCCGATACATTAGGGTAACATCCGTGGACTAAGTTTATATCAAAAAATGCAGCATAAGGTGCCGGTCGCTCAAGGTCAAGTATATTAAATTGTCCTAAATTGGATTCATCAATCCACCTAATCCAAGGGTCTACATCAGAAACTACATCGTGTCCGATTATCCCTTGCCTATGTGAGTCTTCTACCAGTCTAAGACACCCATTCTCCTTTGAAGTATCTTCTAAATACACAGCACAACTTACCATCTTACTTGGGTCACCTTGGAAATAGTAATTATCTTGATGCATGAAGGTAGACATACCAACCTCTGGCATCATAGGAAAGAATTTACTGATATATACATCTAAGGTATCTTCAGTTCCAAGAATTTCTTTTGCCCTACTTACAAGAGCAGGGTGTGATGCCAACTTGAGGAATTCAGATTGGTAGTTACAAGCACCATTTATCTTGTTGAGATTACCAGGTGAGTTCCAAGAGAAACTTGGGTGGTTTGTGATTGAGGTCTCATTGTAAGTATCATCACATACCTTCAAGTAATGTGAGTGTTCCTCATCAGTTAAAAAACTTTGAACTATCTCGTAACCATCAACCATTACCAATTTTCCTTATCCTTTTCTTCTTCAGTATCAATCCAACTAAATAATCGAGTATCTTCAATGTCGTGTAGTAGTATTGTTTTATCGGTGACTACATCATCATAGAAGTATTCATACCCAAAGAATGCCATATCTGGACCACCATTTTTGATAAGTGCATCTGAAAACATTCTACACCCATTTGCCCAATAAATATCATCATATGTATCTAAGCAAACTTCAATACCACGTGAATTTGGAGCAGACCCATATATAGTACAATCAAATAAGGTATTATTATTTTGACTTGGCTTCATTCCCGAAAAGAACGTTTGATTTTCATTTAGTTGATTTAATACCAAGTTAAATGACCTAATTGGATTGCAATCCACATCACAATAAATACCACCATAGTCTCTCAATAAGAGCAATCTAATCCTATCACAAATAAATGCCCATTTATAAACGTCTGGATTTGAGGTGTATTCTATTAGGTATGGGTCATCTTTATAAAGGTCTTCAAACACCTCATTACCCCAAACTCTGTGCTCATAGTCGGGGTTTACTACTTTCATTTTATTTACGAAGTCTTGACAATGGTCCGGCATCGGATTTGGACCTACCCACAATTGGTGGATTATTTTTGGAATCTTTGTTTCACTCATAGTAACTTATTTCTTTAAATATAAATATGTCACTCAAACTTAATTAAGTGACAAGTTTATCATCTTTTCTGATAGTCGTTTCATATGTTTACAAGGGGTGTATCTACGGAACTCTCGTGCTTTACATTCACAATCTACGATTCTCCAATCTCTAACCGTAACTTTGTAGTAAGACAACTTACCACTCTTTTTGTTACGAGAACCCATCTCTCTATACTGCCACTCTTTCATTCATCAATGATTTTAGTTCATCTTCTAACCCACCAAGTCTATCTGGCTTTGACCATTGGATTTCATAATCACGGAAGTCAGCACGACACGAAATTGAATTCCACTTACCCAACACATTTTTAATGGATTGGATAACTTGAGACTCCTCAGCGTAGATGAGGTAGTCTGAGTCGATTGGCATCAAAAACGAAATACCACCTTTGGGTTTCCAATGTGGAACTTCACCCCATCCCTCAGCTGAGACATTGTAGTTTTCGTAATACTGACAATTTACTAATAGATTAACTTTCATACTATTTGTTTTTTAATTCGATATTTAGCAGTGTTAACATCCCCATCAAAATCGTGATGACTGCAAATCCAATCTCATTGAGTGGGTCTGCAAATGGAATTACCTTTTGAACCTCACCCATAATGGTGAGAACTCCGATACCCATAAAAGAAAGGGCGGCTAAAATGTAAAGTAGGTTTTTCATATCTCTCAATCTTACAGTACTAATATAGGGAATAACTTTCAGACTACCAAATGTTTAATGTTAAGAAATTGTTAAACTTTAGATTGAACCAACAACATTAAAGTATTGATTTCACCTCGGTCTTGCCATCCCAAAACATCATCATTAGTATCTTCAGGGAAGAACTCACGTGTAAAATCACCATCAGGAGAAAATACTGCTACCTCAAATGCTTCAAAATCATCAGGACTATCACCATTTTCACGAGGCATACTGTAAGCCAACCCACCTGCGATTACACTAATTGAAAATCCATTATCAAAGTCTGTTCGACTATTGATACCACCTGTTCCATTTTTATGGAATACTAAATCTCTAAATGTTTTCATAAACTATTTAATTTTATTTCACTTTTTAATTATCCAACCACAAGTCGTAGATGGTAGTGTAACTTAATCGAAGTTGTTTTGCCAACTCCTCGAAAACTCGTTCTCTGACAATACTATCGTGGGCCCCAAGAAAGTCGTACACATCACGTTTGGTGTGTAGTATGTGAAGTAACCCAACGAAACTTGAGTTCTCGTTAATCTCATTACCCATATCATCACTTGGGTAATTCTCTAAATAAAATTCTTTGATTGTCATAACTTTTATCTCTCTCATTATTACATAGTAAATATAGTGAAAGATGTGGACTTTACCAAATGTTTAATGTTAAGAAAATGTTAAACTTTTGTAGGGAATTCTTTAGATGGTCTTTGCTCTAACACAGGTTTTGGACTACAATCCCATAAATGGTCGTAGTTATCCCATTTACCATACTCCAAATTATCATAGTCTTGTCTGAATCTATTATATACTAACTCACGAAGTTCTTCTTCATCCCAAGTAGTACCAATGGGTATTTTTGTAGGTCTTCGATTACCACGGGTGAACTCAATTATTACATCATCACCTACGAATGGAAGTTTACGAAGGTCTTCCTCTACGGACTCAGCGTGGATGATATAATCAATTCGCTCTTCAAATTGGGTTACAATTCTCCACTCCGACCAAGCAGTACATCTTTCATCAGTTACTAATTTTAAAGCAGTAAGTGGGTCTTTAGCAGATGTATCCAATTCATTTACATCTACAAGCCCATGTTTCCAATACGAAACCCACCTATAATATGGGTGTCTTACATTTACAATGTGTAAATAGTCCCTCGGACACTCTTCAGGCCACTCATTTTCATGGGTGAATATCATACGAGGATTGTCCGGCATTGGAAGATGTAGATTTAAATCGGAGTGTTCTCTAAAAAAGTCAGCAGTTGCCCTACTAGCTACTTTGAAAGGGGCATGCCATACAAACTTATGTTTGTGGGAGTGGTTCAAAGTTCAGTATTAAAAAAGAATGTCTGAAATAATCTACCATCATGAAGGTCTTGACCAAAATAGTCTAAAGACATATGGAAATGGTCACCACGATATAAAATCAATCTATTGTAAACATTTGCAAGTCGGTCTACCATTTCCCATTTAGTCATATCTTGAGAATCTTTGTAGATTTGTTTTAATAGTTCTTGATTGTAACTACCATCGGCATTCTTTGGTGCCATTGTAAGACCAGTAGCTTTGTGTTTGAACAGACCAGTACCGGCACTCAAAGGAGCGTCCGGTGTCAAGTAACATACACCAGCCCATTTTGTAGTTTGGTCTGCGTGAATCCAACTTCTATCTCTCGAAGTTGTGTATTGATAAGCACCCGTATATTGGTCATCCGACCAATAGGTTACATTACCATAGAATGGCTTTACAACATTCTCAATTGTTTGTTTGATTGAGGGGTTCAAGAATGAAATAGTCCGTGGGCCAGGATAGTTACCACGAACGGAAAACTCTTGTTTTAGAGCTTGTTCTCTAACTGCGTCTACATCTCCGTAGAAATCATCAATAATGTAAGCTGAAATTTGCATAACTTTAATTTTATATTTTAGGCCATATTTTTAGTAATCGTTTCAGGTGCGTTTTGTTTCACCCAATCAAATAGTGTGTTCTTCCACACCTTTTCAGGTATGATACCACCACCAGCTTTCTTTACAGGAAGTGAAAGAAATCCTTTAGCAATACCTTTTACGGAATTACCATCAGCATCTTTATAGAATACAGTATGTTGTGGGTTGTTTAATACAACATCAACTCTACCATTCATTCCCTTTGGAAGTGCTCGTGTAACCAACGACCAAACAGTATTGGCAGCACCTTCGTGAGTTTTCAATAGAATATCTTCAGGAACCATTCTAGCTCTATTTCTATTATTATCCATTGCGGTCACATAATTTGTAAGAACCCAAGTCAAGTGAACATTCTTCGGGTCATACCCTGCGGCTTTTAATTGAGGTAAAACATCGGTAATGTCACTCAAATCTTTTGCAGTAATATCAAACATAATATTTGGAAGAACTTCTGGATTATTAGCAGCACCCAACATATTAGCAAGTGACTTGTCTTTAATACCCATTGCTTTTACCAAAAGGTGAAGAGCCATAACGTGGTCTGAATTTTTAAGATTAAGATTCTGAAGAGTTACCTTCTTACCTTTTTTAGTCTCTAAACCAAATACTTTGTTAAGGTGTTCCATATCACTTGGTTTGATACTTTTACCATATTTTCTTACGATGGTTTCAACATCAGTTTTACCCAAACGATTTAGAATCTGAAGTTGTTTCTTCATCTCATCTACATCACGAACTTTGAAACCAGCCGAATCCAAGAAGTGAGACCCTGCGAATCCTTTACCAGAACCAGCACCACCAGCTAAAAATACCACTTGACCATATGGTGCTCTATTGTTGTATGTAATCAACTTTTCATCGAGTTGTTCCTCGGTGATTACTTCCATTATTAGTTTCTTAATTTTGCTGAACATCATTACTCCTTGGTTGGGAAGGTTTTTGATTGTCTACTTCCGTTATATGGAAACATTTGATTTAACTTTTCGCGTCTTGCCGCACACCCACAATCATCAGCACCAGCTGCTTTTGCAATTGATTCTGCGAGTTTATCTAATTTTGTGGCGGATGTGATTTTAGCAACTGTATCACCCAATCCTTTTGATTTACAATTAGTGCAAGCCATAGTCGTTTTCTATTTTTACGTTAAAACCTTCTTTAATCAACATTTCTTTTAAGAGTTCTAAATCTTCAAAGGGCCCATTTTTGACTTCACACCTACCTTTGGTATGAACAATCTCTGCAATTGATGCTCCTTGAAGAGTTGGATATCCTAAATATCGTTTGAGGACAAACACTACCTCATCAAAGGAGTGAATGTCATCATTTAATAAATATAGTCGTGAGTCCATTAAAGGTCAAAGTAAATAGTTTCTTTAATATCGTATTCTGATTTGATGTTCTCGATGTGTACATTAAGTTCTTTTTCTGAACATACTCTTGCGTGAATTGATGTATCGGTCTCGGTTTGTACATATAGTATAAAATCAGCGGAAATGGATTCTACTTCATCACTTATTCTTTTTATTATCAATCTCATTCTTTTTCTCCATAACCATCTTTAATTCGTGAAGGTTCTTACACTTTTCATAATCTTCAATTTCAGTATAATATCCCAACAGGTTATCTATCAAACTTGTTTTAACTACGTTATCCACATCGGGGTTGTACAACAAAATGTCGTAAACTTCTCCCATTGCAAGGTGTTCGTAGTTTTCCATAAATAGTTTAGAGAAAGTTAATAAAATTACATTGGCATTACGCCTGATAAAATCCATCCGATAATTCCGACCAAAGCGGTGAAGACAATCCAAAGTGCTTTGGTTACTCCATCTTTCCAATCTTTCATCTTTTCAAACTCGGTTACGATTCTATCGTAGTATTTTTGTTTTTCTTCGCGTTCTTTTCTCCAATCGGAGTTTTTGTTGACACGAACAATGATTCCATCTTCTGGATTCAATAGAGTGTATTTAATATCAGACACATCCTCTTTCAATGTAGTGTAATTATCACGAAGGTCATGAATTGCCTCTTCCATGCGTTTCAGTTCCCCATTAGGAAGCTTTGTCTTCATAGTAGCAATTTCAGAAAGAATAAGTTCTAATACTTCTTTTTGCGTAGCAGCCATTGTGAAATCCTATATTTTTTGGAACAACTGATTATAAATATGATGGAGTTACCACAAACCCATCATGTTTGTTATACTTTTCAGTTAAACCAAGGATATCTTCGGCAACTTCTACGGCTGAAAGATTGTAGTAGTCTCTTGGATTATGGAACGACCAAAACAATCTCCAGTTTCCATACGAAATATACCCAAATCTATGTTCATAGTGATTATCACCATACCAAAAATTTCTACCTACCCAAAAAGTTTTATAGTATGGGCTATCAAATGACATTGAATCAAATGAATCTTCAAGGGTTTGTTTAGTTTCTTCAAAATTTGGAGAATTGTATATTTTAGTTTGAATTGTTGGGTTACAGCCATTTTCTTTAATATACTGATTTACACTTCCAATCATCAACTCTTCTTCGGCTAAACTTTTTGTATTCAATACAAATCTAACATCCTTACCTCGGTCATCATATACATCTCGAAATATTTCATAATGACCAATTTCATCACTAAATCTAATTACTCTAATTTCAAATTTACCATAGTAGGTAACATTGTATTGAAATATAGCCCCATTGGGTAAAAGATATGACTCTAAAAGGTATGGTATTGTGTTTCCTTTGTAGTATTCAAAAATTTGAACAAGAAATACCTCATTGTTATTATCACCAGTAACTTTTACTAATGGCCGTGGGTCGTAAGTCCACTCAATGTTTACATCATTATCAACGGTAGTATACATAATCTTCTATAACTAATTTATCAATTATACCATTATTTAAGTGAACGAACGCATGCTCTGGAGAATCAATAATTGGTTCATTATGAGCATTAAACGAAGTATTCAACAATACTGGAATATCACTTAATTTACGATACTCTTCAAGTATTTCCCACAACATAGGAACTCCTTCTTGAGTCACAACCTGTGGCCTTGCGGTTTTGTCTGACTTTTGTATTACGGCTGGGATTCGCTCAATCCATTCATCTTTTGTATCGTAACACAAAGTCATAAACTCTGCAGTATATTGTGATTTTTCCTCTACAAAAATTTCATTAAAGTATTCTTTCATCACAATAGGCGCAAACGGCATTGTATCATATCGTTTAAGTCGTGAGTTCAATTCCTTATGAGTATCATAATCGGTTGGTCTAACAAGAATAGAACGTGCTCCTAAAGCACGAGGGCCAAACTCAAATCTACCCTTAAACCAACCTATAATTTCACCATCATTTAAGTATTCAGCCACCTCGGATGGAATATATGGTTTACGTTTAAAATCATAATTACTAGCAAACTCTTCAACTTCTTCATTAGTATATGATACTCCAAGGTGTACGTTTTTTAAACGGACTGGCATTTGGAATCCTTCACCCAATTCTCTACACTTTAGAATAGCAGCACCTGTTCCAAGACCATTATCACCCATCGCAGGGAAAACATAGATTTCATCTACCCAATCTAATTGATTTACTTTTTGGTTTACTTTCACATTTGCAAATACACCACCCGCAAATGCAACCTTTGTGTACTCCGGATACAATTTGTGTAGGTCATCTAAAAACTCTAACACCAAATCTTCAGTCAACTTTTGTAGGTTGTGTGCGTACACTGCGATACCCTCATCAGTATCAAAGTATCCCATTCTCCTCATAGATTCACTAATTAATCTAGCCAATCCAATTGTATCTTGAGGGAAGAACTGAAGGTTTGAGTAGTTTACTGCTTTACGAAGAATGTTGTAAACACGTTCATCATAATAACCATCAGGAGCCATTCCCATCAACTTACCTTCATCTTTACAAAACTTCCAAACAAACCCACCTTTTTCAGCATCGTATCCTTTAATTCCGTGTAACGAGTATCCCCATAGTTGTGCTATTTGACCATTCAAATAAAACTTGTCTTTTAGTACACGATTTATTTCACCATTTTTTCCAAGGTAAACTCCAAGAGAATCATCAACACCACCACCATCTAAAGTAACAACCAAGGTTGGTTCTTGAAACCCACTTGTGTAGTATGCGGCTGCCGCGTGGCAATCGTGGTGGTCATAGACATTAAACTTTTTAGGTTTTAATTCCGTTTTGATGTATTTTCCGGGAATTTCGGAAGCAAACACCAGATGGTCACAATCGTTCGGGCCCACTCCATAAATTTCTTGAATTTTTGCAGCAGATAACCTTGGTACTGAAAAATAATTATTACCGGCTTTGATTCGGGTCATTCGTTCCTCTTCAATACAAGCAACGATTTCACCATCAATAATTAAACAAGATGCGGCGTCATGTTGGCCACCATTTAATCCATATATTGTACTCATATAACTTCTTTACTTTTAGAATAAATATATCACAACAAATTAGTAAATCCTTCTGAAATGTAATTTTCTAACAATTCTTTTGTCTCATCTTGTGAAAGATGTTCTACTGCAAGTACTGACTTAATTCTCACATCAGGATATTTCTTTTGTAGATTACCAACTGCCTTTACATTTTTGATTGAATCATCCATAAATGCGATATCGGTATATCCCTTTTCAATATGTTTTTCAATCCAATCAGCTTTTGCTTTTGGGTCGTTGTTCCCTAACCCAACTACATAAACATCCAAACCCAACTCTTTTTTGAACCAATATCGGATTGGAAACGCCAACTTTCTTGCGGTCAAGATAGTCACCTTTTTGTCACTACTTGTCAACATTCGTTGGAGTAGTTTAAAGTTCTTTTTGATGAGTTGTGGTTTATTCAACATACGATTGAAGTCTCTGAAGTCGTATTCATCACCTGGTTTAGCATCGTATTTAGCATACTCTTCAGGAGATAAGGTACTCTTTGTCCCATCTTTATGGTTTACATAGATGTACGATACACTCTTTGCGAGTGTGTCATCAAAATCAAATACTCTTAATACTCTAGCCATATTACTTTAGTGTAGGAAGTCCACCAATCTTTGGGATTCGGGTTTTCCAAGTTTTATAAATCAGTTGTCTATTCTTTGATGTAATAATACCATCATCTACCAATGAATCCAAATAATCATCAACCACATCTTGATATGGTTTCTTCATTGTCTTTGCTTTAGAGTACAATCCGTGGATGTTTGCATCTACCTCTTTTGGTAGTAAGAAGTATTTGTAGTAATTCTTTTCATTACCACGAATCTTTGCTCTCATTGCTTTATCACCTCTCATGACCTTGGATGGTTTAAGAGCAGCTGAACCCCTTCCGTGAGTCAAGTGTTCGATTTCGTGTCTTACCAAATCACGAAGAACTGGTTGAATCTTTGATAGTATCTTCTCACCATCTTCAGGATGGATTGCAATATTGACTTCAATAGATGGATAATCTTCATCTGCTTCAGCTGAACCATCAATGAAGAATGCACCTTTTTTTACACCATCTTCACTAATAGCAAACTTCAAGTCTACCTCTACATCAACCCCACTTACATTGTCTGAAAACTCTCCAACATAGATGGTTCGTGTTTCACTTTGGAATAGGTTTTGCATTGATAGAGTTGGCATTGGGTCTTTACGAACTTCATACCCTTTGTACTTCTTTGGTTTCTCTTGAGTACCACTACCTTTGATAGCGTCCTTAACTTTCTTGAAAATAGCTTTATTGATATCACCCGTGAGTTTATCGTACATTCCCTCTAATATTAAATCTTTTAGCTTCATTACAAATATACGACTTTATTTTTTATTATCCAAATTATTTTTGGAATTAAACCAATAATCTACAACTTTTCCAAAGTTACCAATCATAGCACCTAA
>Ga0209603_1002496_pt1 | contig 16875 bp, 13 predicted proteins | sample COGITO_mtgs_1206_FD_184812 | JGI IMG/M metagenome (GOLD analysis project Ga0209603, IMG submission 184812) | Pelagic marine microbial communities from North Sea - COGITO_mtgs_120607 (SPAdes) (version 2) | ecosystem: Environmental > Aquatic > Marine > Epipelagic ... | reverse complement strand
CGGGTACCGGCACTCCACCGGAACTCGCGCCGTGGTGGGCACTCGCTCAGGACAGCGCGAGTTCCGGTGGAGTGCCGGTACCCGGCGCGTTACCGGAACTCGGTCAGAATGGAGCGCCGGTTTGAGGCCCCCAAAGTGGCACTTCACCGGCACTCGACCGGCACCAAACGATCTCCGCACGATCTCCTGGTACTTTCCTAATATGGAAACTTCTACACAAAAGAATCTATACGGAATCTATCGGCAGATCGTGCGGAGATCGTTTGGTGCCGGTCGAGTGCCGGTGGAGTGCCGCTTTGGAGGCCTCAAACCGGTACTCCATTCTGACCGAGTTCCGGTAACGTGCCGGGTACCGGCACTCCACCGGAACTCGCGCCGTGGTGGGCACTCGCTCAGGACAGCGCGAGTGCCGGTGAAGTGCCGGTACCCGGCACGTTACCGGAACTCGGTCAGAATGGAGTGCCGGTTTGAGGCCCCCAAAGCGGCACTCCACCGGCACTCGACCGGCACCAAACGATCTCCGCACGATCTCCCGGTAGATTCCGTCTAGATTCCTTTGTGTAAAAGTTACCTTATTAGGTAGCGATGGGTGTACTTGTACAGTTTTGTATCACAGGTTTCATTTTACAACCCCCCTCTCACTGTAACGCGTGTCTCCGGAGTCACTTGTATGCTCAACTAACGTTTCCGTGTCAACATCATCCGACCTGCCATCTGTTTGTGTGAGACCCACTAGATCGGGCGTCGGTGGCTCCTCGCACTGCAGCCTTTTCGGCTTGGGTGAGCTTGCGTTACCGGATAGATCAAAGCAGCAGCAAAACGTTTTCTGGAAGTCGGTGAAGCACGCCATGGCATTTATGACGATGGCTCTCACGATGCAGTACGCCAAGCCGAGGCCAATCGTAGCGACTACCACGTAGCCAACGATTGATGCCGTCGACATTTGCACCCCGACAACAGTCTCGGCTACATTCCATATTTATTGTATCGAATGGCCTTTACACTCGTCGGGCTGCAGCGTAAACCTTGGCTGCGGAAAGCGGACGTCCAGCCTCGGGGCGCTGAGCTTGTGCGCGGCCAGGGCAACGCCCGCACCCACCCTTGGTGGGTTTCCAACTGGCTGACGCGGCAACCATTTTGGCCAAACAGCCGCGTCCTAGGGCGTGCATGACCGACTTAGTCAGACAGCAACATAGAGTCGTAAAACTGCTTCACCATCGGATCAACTGCTATGTGGATGCTATTCAGTGGAGTGAGGAAGCGCATCAACTTGATATCGGTTGCGCGTGAAATGGCAACGTATGCGAGCCCGTATTGCGGTCTCCATTTCCCGTTTTCGTCCGGGAAGTCCCCGCTCGTGTTCACGTCGACGTTGACGGCAGCAGTGGTTCCTTGCGAAGCGTGTGTCGTTTTTGCCCAGCAGAGCGCAATAGGAAACTGTCGGTGTCCAGTGTAGATCTTTTCATCGGCATTCAATCTGATGTTGAATTTTATGTGCTGCTCCACGTCAGCCCTTTGGCGTTTTCGCCATGTCATGCATTCCACCTCCCTGGTCTGAACGATGCCATTGACTGGATCCCAACGCACTGTCACACTGTCTTCCGACAATTCCGTGATAGTACCGGTTTGCCCATTGGCGACTTCCAATATTCGCATGGGGTATTTACCACTGTAAAAGTTGCGAATTTGCTGTACACGAGCACCCAACTTCAACTGGAGAGGGTCGGCATTGACGGGTTTCTTTGGCCATGTTAGCCCTGGCCAGTCAAAGTCATCGATACTCTTAACTGACGAAGCAAACAAGGAGCGGTGCATTTGGATGTAGACCGTTGGCTCATCTTGAAGCCTCGCAAGCATGGCTAAGTTTCTGCGCTTGACCAGTCTGTTGTGGGCGTAGATCGCGATATCACCGTCTCCGGTTTTTCGCGAGTGATTGTTAAGCCAGAAGATGTCGCTGTTGGAGTGGGTGCCATTCCGTACGCGGTTGAGACGCTGACAGAACTCGGCGTCGCCTTGTCGAACACATTCGGTGAGCTCCACGTTCTTCAACGACGACCATGACGGAGACTCAAATGCCCACTTCTTTCCATCGCAACGCTTGATGTCAGATGCCATCAATACGGGCGGGAGCTGGAAGAAGTCGCCCACTGCCAGCACTGTAACGCCGCCAAATGCATTGTTACTTCCCTTTGCCACCCTCAACGCTAGGTCAATCAATGTCATCATCTCCGCAGAAACCATCGAGACCTCGTCGATAACCAAGACCTGCAGGGCCGCCAGGCGCTGTTTTACAAAGTTGTCGAGGCAGGCAAATGGTGCGCCGCCGTCTTCACAGTCTTCGTTTTGCTCGTCGATTGGGTCGTTGTACTCCTCGTTGTGGACCTCGACCATCAATTTGTTTGTGTCTCTCTTGGTGCGGTAGCGTATGTTGAACAGGTTGTGGATGGTTAGTGCGCGAACGTGGCCAGTACAAATTTGCAGCGAAGCCATTCCCGTGGGGCCACAGGCAGCTACGCGTGCGTGTTCGATCTTGATGGCCTCGACGGTGCCATCGCTGCTCTGCTTTGGCTTTCCTGGAATGTGCTCCACCCCTTCAAACGAGCCACGAATCGCGTCGATTATGCGACGAGTCACGTAGCTCTTGCCGGTTCCGGCGCCGCCCGTCAGGAACGTGTTCTTGCGGAAGAAGCAGACGTTGCAGTACGCACGAGCCTGCAAGTAGTTCATGCCGCTTGTGCGGTGGTCGTTGTTGATGAACGAAGTGATCAAGTCATTCACGCCTTTTTGTGCCTCTTTGCACACGCACATCAAAACAACCCACAGAGGGTGGCTGACGTACAAGCCAATCTGTTTCCAATTGTCCGACGGGAGAGAGTTGTACTTCATGACAGTCTTGTGCATTCATGTAACTGCTACTCTCGTGGCACGTCGTGTATTCAGTGGCTAAACATAATACGGCGCCGATGCGCTCCGCCTTCCGTCGCAGAGCAAATGACCAATCGATGAAGAAAGCCAGGTACGTGGACATAGACTGCGATCTGTACAGGTCTACTCTTCGAGCATTGCACTGGATGTTCAAAAAATCATTGGGTATGACGACTTCTGGGATTTACCTTGCTCATTTGAGTTCTGGTCCTGTAAGGTTATTCCGCACATGACACCCACGAACCCACGCGTTCTAAATGCGCGCCCCGTAAATGATCATCCCAAACTGTGTCTTCTTGTCATGCGCGTCGACGACGGGGCACCGATTGTCAGCTTCTTCACGCGACTCCATGGCCTGCATGTATCTGGCGCAATCGCCGCCGGTGAGCATGTAGATACCGCTCTTCTCGTGCTGCATGATCTGGACGTTGCTGAGCTTGTTCCTGACGTAGTTCTGGCAGCAGATGCACCACAGGTTGCTGGGGTCGAAGTCCCCGAGCTCATCTATGTGTGATGACATTTTTTGTGTCCAGCCCATGAAGGCGTACTTTGGCATAGGCTTTAATTCATCGGGATCGGGTGGCGGTTGGTATGCCTTCTGGCAGAAGAGTTTTTCGACGAGGGGAACGAGTATGCGTTCGTAGGAGCCCATTTGCGCATCTCTGTTCCAACTACTCAAGTCACCATTTCCAAAATCTACGCGCGTAAGGAGTCGGATGCCTCCGTGCTCTTTTGGAACCAGTCCGCACTTGCGACGGGCAGCATCCGTGGAGAGGCTGTTGGTAATGTGCGTCCATGTCTCATCTGCAGTAAGTTGCGTTTGATGTTCTTGCGACTCAACATACCCTTGTGGTTCCCCCATCTTGGGGTTCTTCTTGTACCTCTTCCTCATTTCTTCCTTTGGCAGGTACGCCTCCTCGTCCTCGTCGTCCTCGTCGTCCTCGTCGTCCTCGTCGTCCTCGTCGTCCTCATCGTCGTCATCCTCATCCTCCTCGCCCTCCTCTTCCTCGTCGCTGCGCACAATGAAGCTGTCGTCGCTGTCCTCTTCGCTTTCGTTGTCCTCCTCGCTTTCGCTGTTAGAAACAATTGTGTGGCGCCGTTTGCTCATAGACCAGAGCCGAAGACTTGCACGGTTGGTCTACTCCGCCTGACACCTCCTTTGGTGAAAGCTCTGTGGTTGTGCATCTGGCGAAGACCTATCCTGCTGCAAATGGTGGGCAAAGGCCCCATGGCGCCGGAACACGCCGACCGTTGCAGGACCCCGGCGCCACGTCAGCCTAATGGGTGTGAATACACAACACAGTGTGAAATCTCGAGCGATCTGGTTGACGAACCGCGCCATTTCGTACACAGGTGCCGGTGGAGTGCCGGTTCCCGGCACTCAAACCGGCACTCCATTCTGACCTAGTTCCGGTAACGTGCCGGGTACCGGCACTCCACCGGCACTCGCGCCGTGGTGGGCACTCGCTCAGGACAACGCGAGTGCCGGTGGAGCGCCGGTACCCGGCACGTGGTTGTGCATCTGGCGAAGACCATGGCGCCGTAAGCTGGAGTTCGCTAACCGGTGGTGGCAAATACCATCACGTACCGTATGCTAGTGGCAGCATCTCTCCTGAGAGGCCTAAGAGTCCGAGCGCTGCGGGCACCGCGTTTTTTTAGACGACGCAGTTGCAGTCGAGAGCGTGGGGCCAGCCAGAGTCACCGACTGTGGCTGACCCCGAGGTGGCAGATACCACCTCGTACCTTAGCTTTTGTATGGCCAGAACCCGTTCGAGTTCTGGTCCTGTAAGGGTTAAGAGATACTGTATCGCTAAGGACGGACAAACCCCATTTAGTCGGTGTACTCGTAGGCGATCATTTGAGCCGAAAGTGATCTGGAAACACAGTAGCCGCCATGGACACAGGCAGTCTCGGAAAGCATGCCTCCGACCTTTTGGAAGGCGGACTGCAAGGCCTTGGCGAGAAGAAGCTGTCGGCCCTCGATCTGCCACTCCTTAGGGAGTTGGTCGATCGCATCGGAGGTACATCGTCAGGCGAAGATTCGGTGGATAGCCTTGTGAAGCAGCTTCTGAAAAAGAAGCGCAACAAGAAGATCTTTCCCGCCAACAAGCAAGACACAAGCCTGCCACCCGACCAACTTGTAGACGAAAATGCTGAGTTCCAGTCTCCTTCTTTCGTGCGTCCAATTGCCAGGAGACCAGAGCCAGAGCCAGAGCCAGAGCCAGAGCCAGAGCCATCGCCGACAATCAGCCCTCCGCAGGAAAGCCGTGTGTTCAAGCACAAACACACAGTAACCGTGATCGCATTCAACGCACTGAAGCTGCGCCTTGACCAAGAAGAACTCAAAAACACTTTTGAACAACTCGCGGCCAGATTTGCGGAGGCGGACATCGTGATGATCAGCGAGGTTTCGTGTGGAAGCAAAAAGACAGTGGGCAGGGCGAGCGCGTTCAAGTCTATGCTATCTTCCAACGGCTCGGAATGGAGCATGGCAGTGTCCGAGCCGAGCGGTCCGGGGAACCCAGAGAAACACGTTGTGCTAGCAAAGGCTCCGATCAGAGTCGTACGATACGTGACAACGTCGACAGCCGACGGTGTGGCTTTGGATCACGCGCCCCTAAGCGTGCTTGTCGAAGACACACGACTCGGCAACTTTGGAATGATGGTTTTGACAAGCGTGCACTTCCCGCCCGAGTCGCGCGCAAAGCAGCGAGACTCGCAGATACTAGCGTTTTTGAGGTGTTACCGTGCAGAGTCAACCATGCGATGCGACACGCCCTTCACCCTTTCCGGAGCCAAGGACGCACGAGCCAAGCTACCAGTACACATCGTTGGTGGCGACTTCAACACGTGGATAGGCGACGAGAAGTACAAGTCTGTAACGTCGGACTACGAAACCGTGTTAGGAGCGCACGTTGCTACTACAAGCGGAAGCAAAGCGTTCGACAACTTTCTATTATCGTCGCATGCACGAAACCATTTTACAGTGTCATGCAAAGTTCTGGAGCTCGAAGCTCCACACAACTCACACAAGGGAATCAAGGGTCTGTCCGACCATAGCCCGATCCTCCTTACTCTAGAGCGCTGAACGGCTAGAGCACTATGTCGTCCTCTAACGCGTCTGATGTGGATCTGTTTGTGGCCTTGGAGGTGCGCTTGGACTTTCGGATATTCTTGGGTGCCTGGGATGCGGGGCTGGACAAGTCGTCGACCTGCTGGCCCGCAGAGTCTAAAGACAGAAGACCTCGCTCGGACTCGACGCGCAGGACTGCGTTGGATCTGCGTTGTTGTATTACAACCCCACATCCAATGCCACATACCAAGAGTATGCACATAGTGCTCACTGAGTATAATAAGACCACCGCGATGGCCCATGCGGGCACGTCCCGTGCTTTATCCAGTTCATGCTGGAGCGTATCAATTGTATGTTGCCACACAGGGTTTGTCTTGTTGTACTCCATGCTGTATCACTACAAGTACAAAAGACTAAATGAGTTTCGTCCGTCCTTAGCGAGACAAGGGTGCAGCACACTCGAGACAGAGAGACGCGCGGCCGCAGCGCGGCGCCGCGCGCATGTTTCTTTCTAGCACGTCGGGCACATGTCTCCCAAAAACAACGGGAGGCTACAGGTCAGGCAGATCTTCCATGCACATCCAAGCGGACAGTCACACTCTAAGCCAAACTGCAGCCTCGAGTCAACGAGCACACCGCACGTGTCGCAGTGGCGCGCGTAAGTAGCCATCTTGCCATTGGGGAAGAACTCTTGGTCCTTCACGGGGTCGAACTTGGCGTCCTCGTAGTCCCGGCGGTGGAAAAGAAACTTGCCCACCGCGACCGACGTGGCAACCGGCACGCACGCCCCCAGGTGGATGTGCTCTAGCATGCAGTAAGCCTCTGCGCGAGAAAACCCACACGGAGTCCACAAGTTGGACTGGATTAGAGCACGCAGACTTTCCACGTCACGCGCCTCCCACTTCTTGTGGGCCGAGTTCCACCTCCCACCATTCGCCTTCACCGCGTCCTTGTTACGAAAGTGTGACTCTCCTATGTACGGAGGCCCGGAGTCTACGTATTGCCTAGCAGCGTCTTCTTCACCAAACATGCCAGTAACCCCAATCCTGTTCGTCATACCTCTCTCCCCTACCCTCCCGTAACCGACACTATGGCTAAAGCTTTTGTGGCGCCGGATGCCTGGTGGATCACTACTTGGCAGTGACTTTGGACAACACCACGAACGGATGCGTCGTTAATGTGAGGTCAGGGTGGTTTCGAAGCTCGGGGATGTTTGGAGTCACCTTCACCATAAACTCGCGCGCCTTCGGGTTGGTGTCCGACGAGCGGGCCCGGAATACGTCCCACTTGAAGACGACCTCGCTGTTGATCATCTGGCGTGAGTCTATGTGCTCCAAGACTGGATCCGTAAGGTTCGGGATGGTGAGGCGGTCAAAGTCGTCTCGCTGCACCTCCTCGCTGTTGTCGGCGTACAGAATCGTCATTTTGAATGGCATCATACCATCGCGGCGAACAAGACGCTCGCTGACAGGGCTGTCGTCGAGCTTGTACACCAAGCGGAACTTCATCACCACCTGGCGACGCCCCTCAACCTCGTACTGGCGAGCCCCCGTGCGTTTGTGGAGTACAACTGCGTGGGGAAAGCTCCCCGCAGCCTTGAACCTATTCGGGGCAACAACGCCGTCGAGAGAGTCGTACTCGGTAACCGTGCCATTTCCAAAGCCAAAGATCTGCTTGAGCTTGATCCCCTCGATGGTACCCAGCGTCGATGCCGAGGAAATACCTTCTGATGCAATATCGGCGGACATGCCCGAGTAGACAGAGAAGACGCGCACCATCGACTCCTGTCCGCGCCTGATGTTCATGAGCTCAGGGAAGACGTCATTGCGGAGGGCTTGGTTCTCATCGCGCAAACGCCTGTTCTCCTCCTCGAGGTCGAAGATGCGCTTTTCGCTGTCTGTGCGCTTGCGCTTGTAGGACGTGGTCGACCCCTTCGCCTCGCTGCCACTTGCGCTCTCCAGGTCCTCTTCTGCATACTCTTGCTCTTCTTCCTCTCCACTTCCATGGTCCCGCTCCTCATCTTCCCCATCCTCCCCATCCTCCCCATCCTCCCCATCCTCCCCATCCTCCCCATCCTCCCCATCCTCCCCATCCTCTACATACTCCTCATCCTCGGCATCCTCTGCGACGCCCTGATTGTCTTCTTCGACTGCCGCAAGGAGCCCCTCGTTGTCGTCCTCCATCCGGCGCCTAACCTGTCTGCACTCGTGTGGCTTGGTCGAGGTGCCGCTTTCCTGCCGGTTACCGGCACCTTACCGGCACCTTAGCGGAAGTATGCAAAGTGACCAGTGGGCAAACACAACGTGGCGCCGGGTCATGTCTTCAAAACCCGCGTTTTGGCTACAGGTCCGCTGACTAAATGAGTTTCAAGGACACGAAATTTAGTACGGATGCTTCGCGGTGTCGGAAGAGGACTACAAAAAGCTCACCAAGGACGAGCGCGCCGCCAGTCACAGCGTCGAGAGATACGAGGAAGAGGTGGAGGCGGACGGTGCGGCGCCAGCTTTTAGTGTCACAGTGCAAAATATAGTGTACGTATTGAGGTTAAGTTAACAGGTGTGCGATGCTTCCAGATCTCGCGCGCCTCGACTTGAACTCTTGCAAGCCGTGTGGGCGCGGCTGGCCGGCACGCGCTTCATTCGCCGTCCCCTACAATGACTGGGTTCAGAATCAAAGCGAAGTCTGCTTGATTTGCCAAGACCCTCTCGACAATGACAGCACCGACTACCCATGGAAGCACGATAACGGCTCTAAGGTCATACAGATGTGCAGCAACAAACACGTGTACCACGTTGGCTGTGCAGCTAAAACTCTCATTTCTCAGGCGGATATGCGCCTCCCTGCCACCTGCCCGGAGTGCCGCCTGCCATTCGACCGCGACCAGGAGACAAGAATACGATCAGCGATTTTGGAAAAATACGAAACGAACCCTTACAATGTCACCGCCTTAGAGCACTGGGCTTGGGAAGAGCATGGAATTTCTTTGCTGGTGGAAAAAGTAAAAAAGCTGGTCACTGACAGTGATTTCGTAGAGTTTGAAACGGATGATACCCAAAATTTGGCGAAATTGGTAATTGAATTCAAGTTCTACGATGCGATGCTGATATCAAACTACTTGCGTGATGCTGCATACCTCAATCCAACCGGTGTTGCCCAATTTGCTCATTCTCTCATGCGGGTGATGCATGGTACAAACAATCTGCGTGACATCATTGGATTGGAGTGGAGCCTCTCATTAAACGACGAAACAGAATGTATAGTTAAGACCGCGGCACTAGCAGCGATCTACTACGCAGAAGAGTCGATCAGAAAGTTGATCAATGGGGACGAAAGCAACAAACTTGGCTACATGCTCGCTGTTCTTGATACTAACATTAAATTGAGTCGGCTTTACAGGATGACTGATTTCGGGGAGTATACGCTTATGAACCCAACCGAACTGCGATGGGATCAAATTGAAGGATCCGAATGGTATAATCGCTTCTTGTACATCGAAAACGACGAACCCGGCGACGACCGCGACCGCGGCGACCCTCCTCCCGACGCACAGCGGCAGCGCACGGAAGCTTTTTTCACATTGTAGACCGATGGATGCGCAGCACTCCTGGCGAGAAACGCTCATTGTGGAAGTGTCGTAGAACCGGGCGGACAGTTACCCGGCGCCACGTTTGTAGGGTGACGCTTTCTTTCACGTGCCGCACTGAGCCCTCTCGAGATCACACTTGTGGAAGAAGAACAACATCGCGTCAACCGTACTCTTCTGGTTGTCCCACGTCCACTTCAGAAGCTTTGACGGCGCCATGAGGCTTTTCCTCCTAGTAGCAGCCCCGTTGCGATACGGTGGTCACCAGCGGTAAGACTTACGCAAGCTTAACGCTCCATGGCCGCCACTGCCCCGGCGCCACAGGATAAGTTTGCGCCTGGCATTGAAGCGCTCATTGACGAAGCCATAGCGAATCACAAAGTACCCCTAGCGCCCATGAACAACACCGCCGCCTCCATAGACACAAACCCAACGAGAACCGCTCCTGAGGAAGACGCCGTGGCGCCGGACGAATCCCACTCTGCATCCAAGAAGCCGCGTAAAGATGAAAGCGACAAGGGCTCCACGAAGCCAAAGTCATACACCATGCTGGACGCCAAAGAAGCCAACTGCCTCCGAGGATCCAGCGCGTTCATGGCTCTCAAGGACGAGTTCATGACGTGCGACATGCACAGTTACCTCTCCTACCTGGCAGCCAATACCCACTCCACCCGGAACCAGCCACTGGACACTCACATGTACGACCAGATATTTCGCAAGATGGCTGCAGTGGTCGCCTTCATGCAGACGTTGGACAAACAAGATTACAAGTACACCGACTAAATGTGTTTCGTCCAACCTTCGCGATACAAGGGTGCAGCACCCTTGTCCGCAAGAGCGAAACGAAAGTGTCCATAGAGTCCAGTGTGCCCGTAAGGTATGTCCCACTCTACGATGGGACGGCCCGGTGTTCTACAAGTACACCGACTAAATGTGTGCACGTGCAGAGAAAACCTATCATAGTAGGCGAGTTCCTAGTTCGTGAGAGTCGCGACGCGTGCACCAAAGGCGACAGTGTGTGTAGAACGATCCCCACAACGCCTGTCCATACGGTTCCACCGCAGAGTTCCAATCCCGATCCCACCCTCAACACATACCACCACCGACTCATTGAGGGTCCCGGCGCCATGAGGCTTTCCCCCCTAGTAGCAGCCCCGTTGCGACACGGTGGTCGGGCGCGCATCTACGTGGCGCCGATGGCAATTCAGGACCCCGTCCCATCCACGACGTCCATTGCGATCAGCATGACCGCGTCGATGGCCGTCTCTGCGTAGAATGACTGCGGTGTGGCGCCGAACGATGGTTTGATCGCCATCATGACACACGAGTGCATGTGCTCACAGAAACGGTCGTAAAAGTCGCGGTCTTCCTGGGTCAGGCCCACGTCGCTCGCACTAGCACCAAACTCTGTGCCAAATCGCGAAGCCGTGCTTCGATTACCAGGGAAGGTCATGCGGTCGCGATCCTTGCGCATTCGGTCAAGTACCGTCTTGAATCCAACAGGGGGCGGCGGCGGAGGCGGCGGCGGCGGAGGAGGCGGCGGCGGCGGCGCGCCATCCCCATTAAGTGAAGGCGGCTTTAATACACCAGGTAACGGCGGCGGAGGCGGCGGCGGCGGCGCGCCATTCCCATTAAGTGAAGGCGGCTTTAATACACCAGGTAACGGCGGGGGTGCCGGTGGAGGAGCTAAGCCGGGCCCGCCTAGTATGGGCGGCGGCGGAAGCGGCGGCGGCGCCGCCGCCGCCTCCGCCGCTGCGAAAGCTGCTGCTACCAACGCCGCTGCATCTGTGTTCCTCGCAGCCTCCTCTAGCTCCTTGCGCTCTATATCTTTGACAAACGCAGCTTTTCCAAAACCGTCCCACCAAGCGCGCTTCAAGGTATTGGAATGTACTCGCCTAGCTTGCAAAACCTGGTTGATTCTGACCAGAATTACGTCGTCACTATATTTGTCTCGGATTAATTGAAGCCGTGTGCAAACGACCTCGTTGGCGTAGTAACGAGCCAAAGCCACGTCATAAGACAAAGCCTTCTCTTGGTCAATGGCAAGCTTGGGTGGCTTACTGATGTATGCGTTCACTTGGGGCCGGATTCTGGCAATATCGTTGTCGATCTCGCTGCGCTGCTGCTTTAGTGTGTCGATATATGTATCTGTAGAATTGGAAGCCGCTGCAGCCTCAATATTACTCACTATGTCTGCAACCGACCTCTCTAGTTTGATCAACATGTAAGCATTCTCGAACATCAGTTCGTTCTCGTTTATGTAGCTATCTACAAGTTCGTTGAACGTGCCCAGCTCTTTCTTCTCGCGCAACATTTCCCCTTTCTTCATCGACAGCTCGTGTTTCAGGGCCTTCGATGCCTCCGTGTCACTAGGATTTTCCCTGGTCGTAGTGATTCTCGAAAGCTGCTCTTCGAGATCTCCAACTCTATAACGCAGCAACGTGTCCACGAAATCTGTCTTATCTTCGACAGTACGCAACCTCACAAAATCGTCGTTGGATGGTGGAAGTGTCAACTTGACGATGGTCATGCGTTTGCGTTTTTCCTCCTCATCGCGCTGTCTCTTTGGAAGAACGAAAGACTTGTAGTATAGGCTACCCGTTTGGTTCAAGACCATTTCTGCAATTTCGTAAAAGTACCGTGCCCTTTCTTTCCAGTCGGGAACTTCTTTCGGCATGACTTTTTTTTTGCCTTCTCCCTGGGGCTGAAACTTTGCTATGGCCGCTTCAGCAGTAGCGTAGTGAACGCCACTCCCTTCGGTCCATTCCGCACGTAGCTTGCACGCGAGATAGTATGCTGCCAAAAACTGTGCACCTTCGAGGTTGATGTCATATTTCTCCGATGCCTGCACCTCTTTAAACCTGTTTTCGAGGTTTCCACAATTGATCTGGATGCCGAATAAACGTTTCTGTACATCGTCTTTCGTTCTTTCCAGTATATTTTTAGCTTTAAACCACATGTCCGAATCGTATCCATCTTGTCCATGAGACGGCATGGATATTAAATTCGCTTCTTGTTTTGCAATGTCGACCTGGTATGTTGTAATCGATGAGAGTAGCTTGGTGCTTGAGCTCATAACTTGCTTGGTGTCTGGATCCATCTCCAGCCCTTTCATTTGACCCAGATGCACCTCGCACATGTCTTTGATGTATTTTTTCTGCGTATTGTGATGCATACCAAGAAACGTTTCTTCTGAGACCAGTTCGATTGTGTTCGTTCCGCCCTTGCCTTCGAGTGTAACAGACCCAGTTGGCGGTTCCCATGGAATAATATCGGCATAAGATGAGCTCGAATCTGGAACTCCTGCTTTACTGGAGGCTATTCTCTTTGCCTCTTTTTTTCTAGCCTCTGCTTCTTCTTGAGGAGTATCGCCCTTTGCGCTCTCTGACTTTTTGCGTTCACCACGGTACTCAACGGGCATCCTATCGTAGATGTGACGCATTTTTTCCAACCACGGAGGCGCGGATGACAAGCTTGCCTCGCTTCGCTCTTCGGCCAGTTCTTTATGTTCGACCAGTTTCTCCTCCTCTTTTTTAAGCATCGATTCGATTTCATCGGTGACCGACTTTGTGGCATTTTGCACACGCGCCGTTTGCAAGCTCTTATTAAGCGAGTTCACGATTTGTTGCGCTTTGACCACCCTGTAGGGATCGATCTCGGCCTTCAGGAACTTGGAAGCCTCAGCCAAGTAGGAAGGAACCCACTTGGCGGACCTCTGCAAGCTCGCCATGTAGTAAACGCAAAGAGCAAGAACAAGGTCGTCTTGCGCCAGCTTTTCGGGCCTGAGACCACCCCGCTCTCTCTGTGTCTTGCCATCAAATGTTCCGACCTGGGAAATCGCAATCATTGGCTCCCATTCCATCTGTGCCGTAGCAGCATTGAACGCCTTAAACATGAACTGCACTTGGGCAGTCTCGGAGTCGAGTATGTCCGGGTATGCATCATTGATAATATCCCATGCCTTATCAGTGTCAATGTTTGCAAGGTAGTGAAACATGTAGTAAACCCATATGTTGCCTTCGAATGTCGACTTCGACTGCTTCTTCAGGATATTGTTGACAACATCTTCCACACTGGTTCCCTGCGACTTTTTTTGGGCAGCCATTAGGCGTTCTTCGCGCGCCTCGCGCATGGCAAGTTCCTCCGGTGTTTCGATTGATTCCACGCGCTCGGCCCATGGCATCGTAAACACGGACTTGTTGCCCTTCTCACCTCCCGACAGACGGCCTAACATGTCACTAGCGTTGCCATTGAGCCACACATAGGCCTTCAAAGTGAGCTGTTCTTTGAGTGGATTGTCTCCGATCGCAATATCACTGAACACCTCGGAGAACGCAGGGTTCAAGTAAAGCTGCTTCCGAAGCAAGTCGTCTAATTCGTTTCGCGTATTCGTGTTGAGCAGTCCCTCAAGAAGGGTCTGCACGACAACTAGATCAGGAGCGTTCAACGCCCTAACAACCCTTTCGATCTGACCGTCTCCGAGTTGCTCAGCCACCCTCGGCTCTTTGAAAGTGTCGTCGTTTTCTGCTGACACCCTTCTGTTGATAATCTGCAGAAAATCATAAGCCGTCTTGTACTTGGATCCACGCACCTTGCTTGTCGTGATAGTGGACGACCCAGTTTTCATGCTGTCGGGCACATCGGCGTCGTCCGCCCAGAGACTTTCGAGCTTATCGAGAATGTACTGGCTGCTGTATGTCAGAGAGACGTCTATCACACTGCGCATCATCTGCAGCCTCCGCAACAAGAAGGCGCTGTTGGAAAGCTCAGACAGTGGACGAGTGCGCATGAGCTCGGCCAGCGCGGCCCCAGCCATGATGAACTCCGCAAACTCGGGGGTGACGTTTGGCATCAGCACGCAGCTGCGACGGTCGTGCTGCATCACCGCCAACTTGCCGTTGTATCCAGAGGACACCGAGCTGTTGAGGAGCGTGGTGTGTATGATGCCCAACGCCGCCATGCTGGAAATGGTGCGCACTATCTTGGCGCTAAGGATCTCAGGGTCGTCGTCCGTCTTCTCATTTGGCTCGAGCACCGCGATGGTCTTCGTTCTCGCCTTCCCTGACTCCGAGTAACGTATGCCCGCCAGGAGCACAGAAGCCCCCGTTCCTGCAACCGCCGCCAAGCAACTGATCGCAACCTCCATCGAACAATTGCGCTGGGACTCGTTGGCAACCGGCTCCTCAAATATCAACACTCGACCTCCACTGTCCTGCACCTTGATTCGGTCGACCATCGCGTCGTCAAACAACGCGGCGTTTCTGATGTACACGTCGGCAAAGGCATCTGCTCCAACAACACCTACGAACGTATCGTCAATCTTGGGGCGTTTCTTGGAGACCATGTACAGCTCGGTCAGGATGGTTTCTGCTTGTTGTCTCGGTATTTTCGCAGCGGTTGCTCCCATGTAGTAAAAGTTGGCCTCCGGCACACTGCCCGACGCTCCACTGCCAAGAAAAGACGACCGACGCGTACCATTCCCGAAGGCACACACGAACATCTCCTCACTCTCGATCTGGTCGACTAATGCACCCACTCTCAGTCTTGTAACCAAGTCTGCGACGTCTGGAGGGATACCCGCCGCGATTATGCGCTCCAGGTGAGTGACTTGCCATACGTCGGTATCAAGATACCTGAGTGTGGGCTCACACTCCCGAGGAGGCTCATTCACCACGGCGCCGACGTCGGTGGCATTGGCCGGCTTCTTGAGGCCGGTGGAAAGGCGATTGGTAACGCTTCCCAGGAGGGGTTTGTACCACTCATCCCGCAGCATCCCACAATGGGCATACAGGTGTGCGCACGTTCCTGGTTTCTGTGCAAAGCACCTTCTTTATTCTACAGCGCTTCCGCTAGCGGTGCCGCGACTGATTGCCAAGGAGCATAAACAAGCACGATGGACGCGATCAGCGCGAAAGAAACAACCGACAAGATACGGTGCCTTCACGCCGGCCTCAAAACCGCTGCGGAATCTGGGGAAGTCAGCGAGCAAAGCATACGCGAGTGGAAGCAGACGACGGCGCAGCTCTTCAAGGAGTTCAATGGCTTTCGAAGGGCGGCCTCCGCTGCGGACGAGCGGAGCCGTGCGGAGAGGGCGATGCTGAGGGAAGAGATAAGGGACGAGCTCGTTTCGCGGGAGGCGGTCGGCGCACGCACAGCGGAGCGGTACAGGGCGTTTGCGGAACAAAGCAACTCGTCCCCCGGCGCGTTGTTCGATCGCGCCGCGAGGACCGCTGCCGCGATAGAGATGTCCATTGATGATATTTCCAGGCATGCGCTAAGCGTAAACCAGGGAACGGTATTGTTGCACGAGCAGATGAATCAGAATGGAGCTTGACTTTAGCACCCGCAAGAGCGCGGAGGCACCTCGCGAGGAGATCTCGACCTACGAGGTGGCGAGCTCCAAGCGACCCTTGTCGCCGGTGACGTCGTCGGAAGAGCACACTCTGCCGTCTACGCCAGACGACGTGAAGCGGCTGAGGGTGGAGATCAATTATGCGTTCGACGAGTCTGCGTGTAGCGATGAGATGAGCGTGCCCATGTCCCTATTTGGCAACGAGATCGACAGGCCTCCCACCCCCAACGACATTCTCGACATGCGCGCGCTCATAGATGCTGAGTTCGAGTTCGATGGCAACTCCCTCGCCCCGGTTCCCGTTGCTATGGACACGTCGCTGCCGCCCAGGGACGACCCATTCAAGCACGCTGGCCTGTTCAGAGAATACGGCGGGATCAAGGGCTGGCTGGAAATGCAGAGGAAGGATAAGGAGCGTGGAATGTGTGGCGAAGCGTGTCCCTGATGAAACTACAAGTCCGCTGACTAAATGAGTTTCAAGCTCTCACTGCCGGTACCCGGCACGTTACCGGAACTTGGTCAGAATGGAGTGCCGGTTTGAGGCCTCCGAAGTGGCACTTCACCGGCACTCGACCGGCACCAAACGATCTCCGCACGATCTCCTGGTAGATTCCATTTAGATTCCTTTATGTATAGGTTGCCATATTAGGCAACGACTGGGAGATCGTGCGGAGATCGTTTGGCGCCGGTGGAGTGCCGGTGAAGTGCCGCTTTGGGGGCCTCAAACCGGCACTCCATTCTGACCGAGTTCCGGTAACGTGCCGGGTACCGGCACTCGACCGGAACTCGCGCTGTCCTGAGCAGGAGCCCGCCACGGCGCGAGTGCCGGTGGAGTGCCGGTAACCGGCACGTTACCGGAACTCGGTCAGAATGGAGTGCCGGTTTGAGGCCTCCAAAGCGGCACTTCACCGGCACTCGACCGGCACCAAACGATCTCCGCAC
>Ga0209603_1002491_pt1 | contig 16903 bp, 18 predicted proteins | sample COGITO_mtgs_1206_FD_184812 | JGI IMG/M metagenome (GOLD analysis project Ga0209603, IMG submission 184812) | Pelagic marine microbial communities from North Sea - COGITO_mtgs_120607 (SPAdes) (version 2) | ecosystem: Environmental > Aquatic > Marine > Epipelagic ... | reverse complement strand
AAGCAATGAAAATAATACAGCTGCTTACATTAACAGCGTTGCGAGTCAATCCGGCATTGAGGCCGATGCGCCTATTGAAACCATGGAAGACTACGCCGCCATTGGTAAAGCCATGATAAGACACGAAAACGGGCAGCAACCCTTTGACGATAATTTCATACTTGAGCACATGACGCGAGGGTTAGCATAATGAAAACACTAAATGTGGGCGCAATACTCGCCACCGCGTTTAAATTTGCCGTTCCTATGCTTATTGTGGGATATGGCATAAGCCGCACCAAACAAAACTTTAAAAACCTGTTAGGCATTAAAGACCCAACAGTTAAAGAGTTGGCACAAGATAACGCCCTAGCAAATAACGTGGACGGCGTACCGCTGATGTCCAAGTATTTAGATACAGACTACCGGGCCAGTGAAACGACCTTGGAAGTATGGAAAAACGCACACCCATTAAACCCCAAAATAGTCGGCATTCTATTTGACCCATACAGGCAATTACGCCCGCGCTTTATCCCATGGATAGACGTGGCCGTCGTTGATAGACAGCTTTTAAAGGAGCAAGGCGAATGGATAGACGACAAACAAGCCAATAATTTTTGGCAAGGAGCAGAAACAAAATGATAGGTAAATTATTAAGTACAGTCGCCATTAAGTTAGTCACCGAAAAATTTTTAGTTCGTGTAACACTGGCCCTCGCGGAGCATTTTGCGGAGAAATCCGAAAACAAACTTGATGATAAAATTGTCAAAGAATTGCGGGACGCCCTAACATGAGCCTAGAACTAAAAGACTGGTTAGCCATTATTGTTCAATTTGTCTTTATGACGTCGATTGTCGTCACTAATAAAGTCATGGTGCAAAACCTAAAAGAGCAAACCAACGATTTAAAAAAATGGCTTGAAAAACTATCTGAAACCGTCACGACGCTACGCGTAGAAGTAGGGCAGATAGCCGGGCGACGAAAACCCACAGAGCACGCATAAAAAAGGCCGCCCATTAAGAGCGGCCAACACCGTCAACTGTTAAGCCCAACACCCAACAATTAACCAAACAGTAACAGACCATAAAAAAAATGAAACTGTACTACTCAATAAAAGCCCGTGACAATTGCGAATAGTGTCCCACTAAGTCTTCAATGTCATTGGCTAATTTTGCGATTTGTTTGTATTTATCAAGATTAACGATTTTATTTTCCTTGTCTTTATCGTGATAAAACGTCAGCATGTTTTCAACGTTTGCTAATCGCGTTTCCAAATGCTTTTTGGCTTTACGATTCGCCCACAGCACGAGTAAATCACTTTGCCGTATATGGTCGCCGCCGGGCGTCACAAGATACTGCGCACTGATGCGCCAACCTTGCCAACTGGCCGACTGACTGACCCCAAACGCCATGGTGTTTAACAGATTAATAACCGGGCGATTCGTACAACCGTTGTTTTTATATCGCTCAAGTGTTCTAACGCTAATTCCTAACGCGTTCGCGGCTAATCCGACGTTCCCACGCACACTAAGTGGGAAACCCGCAACGACACAAAGCCGTTTAAATTCAATACTAGTCAATTTACAACCCCTTAATGTAATAGTATCGAGTCCTTTTGTAGTCCTCATTCGTTGCCGCCTTATTTGGAGTTGAAAACATGCAAAATGCAAAAAAGATGCAAAAACACCAAAAATGCACGATTCGTAAACTTATAATTACAATAATGTGGCGAAAACGGGAACGGATAAAACGGGAAAGAGTGTATAAAACAAGGCGTTAACGCGCAAACAAGTAAAACTAATAAACACATGCGCATAATGTATATTATGTTAAATAGATAATGTGTAAGTATCAAAGTTAAAACTTAGCTTTCCCCTAATACTCTCATAGCTTTATATACAAACTGTAGAACGCTCACAATACTGTAAGCGTTCATTTTGATTTTAGAACTGCAACAAATACATGTACTACTGCGTACGTATCCTTTTATGCAGTGATAATGTCTTCAAATACTACCGCTTCGTTTATCGCTATAACTTCTGCTCTTTTAAAGAAGTTAAAGTCTGTCGCTGTGCAGCAAGTATATGCACCCATCATCGTCGTAACTACTAGCTCTCCATTGGATAACTTAGGCAACATAATTTGTTCAGCTACAACATCAATGCTGTCGCACGTTGGTCCAGCTAACACTGATGAAAATAACTCTTGAGATGAATTTAATACAAAGGTTTGATACTTAGCTTCATCAAACATAAGTCCACTAAACGAACCGTAAATCCCATCATCTAAGTAATACCAAGTTTGCCCATTACGATCAGATTGTCCCATAACAGACGCTATATTTATTACCGCAGGCGCTACAATATAACGACCTGGCTCTGCTATAACGCGAACCGTTTCTGGTAACTCTGCCAATGCCTCTCGTATTGGTTTGCAAAAAATGCTAATTGGCAAAACATCTGGCGTATATTGCACCGGAAATCCACCACCAATATCTAATGTACTTAACGCAGGCAACCCAAAGTCTACAACTTCATTCATTATGTCGATGCAACGACGCACTGCAGTAGCGTACTTATCGCCTGTTTTAGTTTGTGAACCTACATGAAACGACAAACCTTTAATTCGAACACCAATTTCAAACGCCCTTTTAGCAATTTCCAATGCTGCTTCTGGCTTACAACCAAACTTTTTAGAAAGATCTGCTAATACATCAGCATTTGGAAAGCTAACTCTAATCAGCAATTCAACATCGTCTTTATAGGCAACAAACTTTTCTAACTCATTGATGTTATCCACAACAAAAACATTACAACCATAAGATAAGGCATGCTTAATATCACTGTCGCGCTTTATTGGGTGAGTTTGAATGGTACGATCCGCAGGTACACCTACTGAGTTTACTAAATCTACTTCACCGTTTGTTGCTAAATCAAAGTAAGCACCTTCAGCTAGTAAGGTAGATACAACGGCCGGATGTGGCAAAGGCTTTAGTGCGTAGTGTAGGTCTACGTTTGGCAACGCTTGTTGTAGGTTACGAAACTGCTGACGCACAACATCACAGTCTAAAACCATTAAAGGTGTGCCGTAACGAGATGCTAAAGACTCTATATTTTCAGAGTCAAAAGGAAGGTTGTTTTCTGCAATAGCAGAAATAATAGAAGTAACAGACATTACCAATCTCCAGAATAAGCTAAATAAACCTACAATTAGGTTTGAGCGAGTTAAACATAGTTAAATATTCAATTTCACCCTTGGATAGTTGCTCATCTGCCTGGCCGCTAACGCGATGTACTTGGATTGGCTATCAACAAGAATTGGCGCGCATAATAAATAATATTTCCAGAATGGCAATCTTTTTATTCTAAAAATTTAATGTTTTTTAAATATCTATTAAACGCGCTTTAATTATATAAAGTTAAAGAAAACTCTCTGCCTTTTCACCAACATAAATAACCACTTCAATAGCAATAAGCCAAATGATAATCCACTCTAAAATAGACGAGTGTTGATGCTTCTGTTCGTCGGCTAACATGTCAAAAAGTTCATGTATGGTGGCTAGTTTTTTAGACAAAAGCTCAACCCGCTGATGGATCTCCAAGTAACGTACTATCGCGTTATAATTACTTTCATGTTCTGGGTACTCCCAAAAGAATTCCGGCGTATCCAATAAACCATAATGAAGTATGATATCGCTCTTAGTACTAAATAGTCGGCCTCGTATTTTGGCTATTTCTTTTCGGTTTAACGCTATCTTACCTGTAGTTGCTAAAGCTTCTGGCAAGTGCGAATAATCCGTAATTGTCGATTGAGCTTTGTGTTCATATTCCACTAGCTTAATAGATTGCGCTAATCCGTGGCTAACGGCCAAACGCGTCAGTGCGTGGTCATTTGGTAAAAACACTGTATCTTTGCTAATTTTCAGCTCCGTTGATACTTCAAACCGGAAATGGTCTTCAATAATGTCATCTGAAGACTTTTCAGACCGTCGTAAACGATTAATCAGTGCCATTCGCTCATCTTCTTCTACCGCCCAAAACACCACTACGCCGTAGTCAAAAAGCCAGTATTCTCCGGTTGGCACAACAATATGAATTGCGTCCTTATACCTAACACCGCGTTCAGTAATCGAATGATCTAAAACATCATTCTGGGTTGAATAGTCTGCTTGAAGGTTATAAACCGATAAACGGTCATGAATAAATGATGTAGAACTAAGCCCCTGAAGTGTGGTGCTATTTTTGTCCATTGTGCGATTCGCTATAGTAGAAAAAAGTTAAGGCAGAACCCTGCCCGTATAAAATTCGCGCGGATTATGGACCTGTTTTTCTAAATAGCAATAATTAAATGATAAAGATCAATAAATATAACCAGGGGCAATAGACAGCTCTGGTAAATTGGTTAATGAATCAATATTTGCTAAGTGCAATTGATACTCTGGGGAGTTAAGTGAGGCTTGTGGTGTGCAGTCTACATTCCAACGTCTAAGTAGGTAGCCAGCCATTGCTGCCCTAACCTTCAACGTCATTTTGCCGTCTGTCATGCCATAATCCATTTCAACAGCTGTTGAAAACTCTACATTTTTTGGATGAGGAACGATGACTAAATCCAATACTCGCTGCCACTGAACATCGGCTAACCTGTTCTCATATGTTGCTATATCATTCGATTTTATAGTTACTTTACTGATACGGGTTAATACAAAGTCTCTAAAGCTATTAGTTTTTTTATCAAAACCGCGAACATGCCACCTAAGGCCATTATCTACAATTGCATGCGGAACAATATCTCTACCAGCCGAACCGTTTGACAGTGAGGTGTATATTATATTTACGACATTACCGTTCAAAATAGCGCGCATTAACCGGGCAATAACTTCGATATCCGGTGCGTTTAAATAAGATGGTTGCTCAACAGGAAACTCAGTTTGAGTAATAGCGTCAAAACCATCGGATATTTGATGGGCTAGTTTTACTAAGGTTTTTCTTGGATCGTGATTAAAAACGGGCTTGAAGTTTTCTAACTGAAAATAGCGAAGCGCTTTCTCATCAAACTCACACTGACCACCTAAAGAAGATTTATATCTCTCAAAATATTGAACTGCGCTTTTATGGTCCAATCCAAATTTATCTATAGTTTCTTTCAGTCCTAAGTGACCTTTAAAAAACAAAGAAAAATCGATAAAAGCAAATATTTGTTTTTGATTGAGAGTTAAATCTTTTGTATCTTTCATAACATTGTCGTCTTATTCTTAATCACTGACAGCAACGCTGTCATTCTTTTTATCAAGTTGCATAATGACCATCATGACTGTAGTAAACAAAACATCTGGCTCTTCGTCTTCGTTTACTACTATTACATGAGTGTCTCTTAAAGAGATTAATTTTTCACTGGCAGAAGATATTTCTCGGTCACCATGAGATATCGTAAATGCTAAGTCAAGTAAACTGCCATTCGCGGTTGCACCTTGATACATACCATCGACTACATAGTATTGACGAGTCCAAGATAGCAATTTCCGTTTCACCGTATAACTACCAAAAATAGAACGGACCGAATAGGTTGGCCTAAACGTTAGCTTTTTCTTTTTGATGGTTGCTAGTTTGTTTTGGGAGTCAAAAATTCGCCAGGTTGGCGAAAATATAAAGGAAAGCTCACCTTTTGCGGTAAACAAACTTTGATCGTGTTCGTCGTTAATATCCATTTGCCCACGAAGGCTAAGAAGTTTGTTTCTTATCGTTAAAATTCTGCTCATGTCATTCCCTTTTGGATAGATCGCCAGCACATCCTGTTTGTGTTGGCTCTAGATACATTTTTATTAAATGTCTAACGCTATGATGAACTCTTGTTCCATAAATTGAACAATGTCACCTACGTTTAGTTTCTTTCTTTTCTGTTTTTCTATACTGCCGTTAACTTTGACTAATCCGTTTTCTATTACCATTTTTGCCTCACCACCACTACTTACCAAGCTTTCAAACTTCAATAATTTATTAAGTTCGATAGGTGCTGCATTAATGTAAACTGTATTCATTGGTTTTTCCAGATTCTTCAAAGTTACGGCATTATACCTATACCTATCTAGACTTTGCTACCTATAAACTAGGCATCTACTTTAAATTTAAATTTCTATTTATACTTCATGCACTTATCGCAAAACTCGTGCGTGCGAGGCCGCTCTGAAAATAGAATTTAGAAACATAATGTTCAATCCGTCAAAGTAGGCTCTAGTTGTTGGATCCTGTGTAAAGCCAATAACCATGCCGTTCCCCATAGGTTGATAAATTAAAAAAGGCTTATACGCCAACTGTTTTTTATTTTCCGCCCAAAGGTAACCGCTGGCCAATACCTTATCTTCATTTGCAAACCACGCTAAGTTCTTACCTGATGCTAATTCAATTGGCTTATAAATATCATTACCAAACGCAGGACCAACAACATTAGACTTTACACCAACAGTGAGCCAATGTTCTTGATCTACCTCAACGTTTGCCAACACACCGGCTACATAATCAGGCTTTTCTTTACTATTTTCAGCTGACTCTACTAATGCTTTTCTACTCGTTAGTAAGACACCTTCTACAGTTGCATCATCTGACTTTTTGTACAGAGATTCGCCATCTCTATAAGCCAATTCACGTTTGGTATCCAATAGCCCAAAATCAGGATCTGCGGCAAACTTAGTTGCACCAGCAAGGGTGATCAAGACCCCGCCACTTTTTACCCAACTCTTTATGTTATCAGCACCAGACTTACCTAATACTCGGTTGTAGTAACCATTTGGTAGTATTAAGACTTCATAATTTTTTAAATTAGCCCACGACAATGTGCTTGTACGAATTGCGGTAACTGGATACTTAAACTCTTGCTCAATTACATACCTTACATGACCGGCACTTAGTGAACTGACAGGTTCATCCCATGCAAGAGCAATCTTAGGGGCAACCATTAATGGCGTATTGTTACTGCCAAAACTAGGCCCTTTTGTAACCCAACTAGAGTCAATACCATGCACTATCGTACCTGTATCATTCGCCATACGGTCAATAAAATTGGTCAAATCTTCGCTATTATTATGCCTTTCAACTATGAAAGAACCGGCTGGAAATTGTAAGCCTGACTCTAAAGTAAATGATTGATCGGCAGATTTAACCACCAGACCGGCTCTCAAGGCTTGAGTTAAAAACTGGCCTGACGCCATATCAACCCAAGGAATTACATAACCAAATTTTGAATTTTTGTTAATTACTTTGCCAACTAATTTTGTATCTGCAGAAAATAGTGCAGAAGACTTTGTTGGCTTTCGACCACACTCTTGAACATCAACACCAAACATTAAAGGTAAAGACCACCCTGTTACATCGTATATTTGATTACTCAGCTTTCTTGATCTCAAACGCTCCTGCTCTTTTATAAAGTCCTGGCTCATATCAACTTGCTTATCAAATGTTGTTTTTACAAATCGGCCTTTTGGTTGAGCGGAATCTATAAAGTACGTGCCTGACGGATATTGCTTCCCACACACTTTAAAATCTTGAGTGGCTACTTGCACTTCCACGTCATGCTCTGTCATCAAAGCTGCTAATTTATGTGCGCCAAATCTATTCGTTTTATCTGAAATAATATAGTAGCGACTATTTTTATCTTCCTTACCTTGTTTAATTGAAGACTGTTGATATGCAACGTAGTCATTTAATAGTTTTACCCTATTAATCGACGCGCCCTCTAACGTCGCTATTGAAGCAACAAAATGTCGTTTAACTGTATTTGCATAGGTCATGACCTCACCGCTACTTTTTCTAAATATTTCACCTCTAGAAGACGAAACTTCGTAGGTAGAAGCCGAAGCGCCATAAAACGTTGGCCAGCTATCACCATATCCAGGGTAAAAAGCGTCAAATATTTCCCGTGTAAAGTAGTCAAAACCATTGTTATCAAAATGTGCTCCAATGTTCTTTCCTATTAATGCCATATTCTCAACTTGTTCATCTGTCATATGAGGGTTAATAGGTTTAGCAGCAGGTGCAAAATAATAACTTTGATCGCCACCCATTTCATGAAGGTCAATAACGACTAATGGGCGGTAATGGTTCATTTCCTTAACACGACCTCTTGTCTCCGGCTGTGTTAACGCTAGCCAATCCCTATTCATATCAAACAAATAATGATTAGAGCGACCACTCGGCCAAGGTTCGTTATGCTCAGCACTTAACCTGTCGTCACTGTGAACCAAACCTACAGTAGAATAATATCGGCTAGTAAATCGAGTTCGACCATCTGGGTTTTGTAGAGGGTCTATAAAAACTAAAGTATTTCCTAGGATCTTATTTACAGTTTCGTCATTGTTTGCGGCTAACAAATGATATGCAGTCATCATAGCCGAGTCGGTACCACTAATTTCATTACCATGAACCGAATAACCCAACCAAACAGACGCAGGTAACTTTTTTATCAAGGTTGATGTTTTTGAACTGTTAGATAATGCCTGCATGTCTTTAGCAAAAGACTCTAGGTTTTTTATATTATCGTCACTCCCTATGGCTGCTACAATAAGCTCTCGACCTTCCCATGAAGTTCCGTAACGTTTAATCTTTATAGAATTTGGTTTTGCTTTCTCTAACGCCCTAAAATAGGTCACCATATCTGCGTGGGAGGTTATTTTTTTACCTATTTCATACCCTAATACAGACTTTACTGTTGGGACATCTTGATTGTAAGAAGTGCCTTTCCACATTTCTATATTATTGGTCGCCAGTACGCTACTAGAAGTAAATATACTTATCGCCAAAGCAATACATCTAACGTTCATTCCATTTCCTTGTTTAAAGTTAATTAAGAAGACCATATAAAATTTGAGTACTTTTGCAACATAACTTATCTAATTTACCTGCGAACAGCCGTTAAAATTGGTTAAACAACGGAAAATAAAAATAAATTAAAGACATTTATAAATCTAACGATACAATCATAGCGATTCGCAAAAACATTATTTAACAGGGACAGTTGTCTCCGCATATTTGGATTTATTATGCTAAAGAAGTTCGTTTTCTCTTTACCTATACAAACAAAAATCACCCTAACCTTAATTGGTGCCATTATTATCTCTACCAGTGTGGTTAGTTACGTAGGCCACTCAAAAGCACAATCTATAGTGCTTGAACGTATGGAAAGCATAGAGCTACCCAACATAGTTCAGCGCATAAGAGATAAAGTTGAAGGTGAAACTGCTTCTATGAAAGCAATTACCAGAAGCATAGCGACTAACCCGTTTATTCATAGCTGGCTATCAAATGGGCGTCCAGATTCTGGCGAGCAAACACTTGTTAAATATTTAAAGCAAATCCAACAAGATAATGACTTAAGCAATGCCTCTTTTGCAAACAGAGATACAGCTGAATACTGGAACCAAGACGGCTTTTTAAGAGTATTACAAAATGACCAAGCAGACGGTTGGTTTTTTGCCTTCACCAATAGTAACGAATCAGAGTCGGCGAGTATCTATAGCTACCCTAACGGTGATGTTGATATGTTTGTAAACTACCAAATGATTGGTGGAAAAGGTATCGCTGGGGTTTCTAAGTCTCTAAATAATATGGTTGAGTACCTAAGTGGATTTGAACTAGAACAAAGCGGGTTCGTTTATTTAGTGGATAAAGACGGTTTAATACAAATTCACAAAGATAAGTCTTTGGGAAACACTCAAACTTTAGCTAATCAATACCAACAGATTAATACGCGCAAGCTCCTATTAGAAAACGATTTTGCATTTGAGAATGACGGACGCTTTGTAGTTGCAACTAGTTTTATACCTTCACTAGGATGGTATGTCGTAGCCGAAGTACCCACCTCAGAGCTTTATGCGGGGCTCGATGAAAGTCGAAACCATATGATTATGTGGTTTTTTATAGTTGTATGCGTTTTAGGCTTTATTGCTAGATATTTTTCAAAAATGTTAATGATGCCAATTGTTGCTTTAGCGAATGTATTTAAAAACCTCGGAGATGGTTCTGGCGATCTTTCTTATCGCATTAACCGTTACGGTGATGATGAAATAGCGAGATTAGCTCAAGGCTTTAATCAGTTTTTAGACAAGATTAGAAACGTCATCATCAACGTATCAGATACTTCTATAGAGTTAAAACACGCGTCTGATGTTGTGTCTCATAGTGCTAAAGAAACGAAAGACTGCGCAGAGTTAGAACGAGATCAGTCAATTCACGCTGCCACTGCGGTAAATCAAATGGGGATGACCATTGGCGATATAGCTAAAAGTGCAAATGTAGCTTCTGATGCAACACAGGTAGCAATGGAAAAAGCACAGATAGCCCAAACTGTAGTTGGTGAATCTGCACAATTCATTAATGTTATGGCTAATGGAATGCAAACTGTTTCTCAAACTATAGAGTCCCTTGCAGAGAAAACCGGTAATATCAGTAGTGTTCTAGATGTAATCAGAGGTGTTTCGGAGCAAACAAATTTACTTGCGCTAAATGCTGCAATAGAAGCTGCTAGAGCTGGTGAGCAAGGTAGAGGTTTTGCAGTCGTAGCAGACGAAGTTAGGAACTTAGCTAAACGTACAAGTGAATCGACAGATGAAATTGCTGCGATGATCTCACAGCTTCAAAACGAATCGGAAATTGCGGTCCAAGGCGTCAGAGAAAATAGACAGCTTGCTTCTCAAGGTGCAGAATCTTCTCATGAAGCAAACGAAGCCTTACAAGAAATAGCAAAGCAAATAGACATGTTGGCAGGTTTAAACCTTCAAGTTGCCACTGCAACTGAAGAGCAATTAACCGTTGTTAATGAAATAAATGAACATGTTCAAAATGTAAGTAAAAACAGCGAAAAATCTGCAAACAATGCAACTGAAATGTCACATTCTAGCGATGAGCTTAACGCATTAGCGGCGCAACTAGACCGACTAGTAGGAACATTCAAAGTTAATTGATTATCAGGCACTCTTGATCGGCTATACTTGTAAGTACGTAATTTGTCGTACTTACAAGTAATAAACCTATTTGGAGCATTATGTTTACTAACAAACTACATCCAGGCACCTCTTTCCCACACGTTGAAGTTAACCTCTCAAAAACCGAAACATTTACGCTTGGCTCTAACATTAACAATGATGCCGATTGGCAACTAATTATTGTTTATCGAGGCGCTCACTGTCCCCTTTGCACCAAATTTTTAAATGAATTGGAAGAAGTTAAATATCTATTTTTAGATATAGGCATCGAAATTGTGGCTATTTCAGCAGATAGATTAGAACAATTAGACCAGCATAAAAAGGACTTAAAAGTTAACTTTACTCTAGGGTATGGGTTATCACTCGCGGATATGGACCAGTTAGGCGTTTACCAATCTACACCAAGAAACGATCATGAAACTGATCATGTTTTTTCAGAGCCTGCGATGTTCGTGATAAACCGCGAAAAAACAATTATCGCTGTTGATTTAAGTAACAATCCTTTTTCTAGACCCGACGTTCTTAATCTACTGAATGGGTTAAAGTGGGTTCGTAACCCAGACAATGATTACCCAATTCGCGGTGCTCACCACGAGCCTGTTTAATTACTTTGTTGATAGTCAGCGGACCAATAACTTGTAAAAGATTGTTGGTCTACTGTCCCATCTTCAAATCTTATGTACATTACCCATTCCATAACCGGCTTAGCGCACAAACCGATAATCAATTTAGTAGAATATTGGTACTGCTGAACTTCTTTCAAAAACAAAACAATATTGCCCATCTGCATATTCTGAGCTTCGAGCCATACCTCTTTAATAGGCTTACGACTTGAAAACGTTACATTATAAACTTGCTCAGAAAGTATTAAATTATGATCGAAATACGCTTCGCTTTCCGTAAAGCTTAACGTGAGGCATGACGCTTGTTTTTTATTACAGTCTGAGGATTTTTGAGCTGTGTTTTGAGGCGAACAACCGCAAAGTATAAAAACTAAACTACTGCTCAGTAACAATATTTGTATCAATGTTGTTTTTTTAACCACTTGAATTCTCTAATTGTTGATCTGGGACAATATATTGCCTTTGGTCGCTATGATTTTACGCTCAAAGTCTTTATCATGCACGTGCGTAAAAGCCTCTAATTTAAATTTGTGGATAAATTACCGCCAAAAATTTGAAAAAGAGTCTAATATTTATAACTTTAATAATACTTTTCACGGGTAAGTGGAACCATACTATGACAACAACAAATATTGCTCACCCAGAGTACAACTACAAGGTCGTTAGGCAATTTGCTTTAACAACTGTATTGTGGGGTATCATTGGTATGAGCGTAGGTGTATTGATTGCTGCGCAATTAATATGGCCTGCACTAAACTTTGATACACCTTGGTTAACATTCTCAAGATTACGTCCTTTACATACCAATGCTGTTATATTCGCATTTGGTACAAGTGCCCTATTCGCAACATCTTACTATGTTGTTCAACGTACTTGTAAAGTAAGGCTTATTAGCGACAAAATAGCGGCATTCACGTTCTGGGGTTGGCAAGCAATTATACTTTCTGCTGTCATCTCTTTACCTTTAGGTTATACAACCTCTAAAGAGTATGCAGAATTAGAGTGGCCAATCGACATTGCTATTGCCGTTGTTTGGATTGCGTATGCTTACGTGTTTTTAGGAACTCTAGCCATCAGGAAAACTAGCCACATATATGTAGCTAACTGGTTCTACGCTGGTTTCATCGTAACCGTTGCTGTGCTTCACATTGTTAACAGTCAATCTATTGCTGTTAATGAAATGAAGTCATACTCCATTTACTCAGGTGCCGTTGATGCCATGATTCAGTGGTGGTACGGTCACAACGCAGTTGGTTTCTTATTAACCGCTGGTTTCTTAGGTATGATGTATTACTTCGTTCCTAAGCAAGCAGAGCGTCCGGTTTATTCTTACCGTTTATCAGTTGTTCACTTCTGGGCACTAGTTTCGTTATACATTTGGGCTGGTCCACACCACTTGCACTACACTGCGCTTCCAGATTGGACGCAGTCAGTAGGTATGGTTATGTCGGTTATCTTATTCATTCCTTCTTGGGGTGGTATGATTAACGGTATCATGACGCTTTCTGGCGCATGGCATAAACTTAAGACTGACCCAGTACTTCGTTTCTTAATTGTTTCTTTGTCTTTCTACGGTATGTCTACGTTTGAAGGCCCTATGATGGCGATTAAATCTGTAAATGCTTTATCACATTATACAGACTGGACTATCGGTCACGTTCACTCAGGTGCTTTAGGCTGGGTTGCAATGATTTCAATTGGTGCTTTATACCACCTTATTCCTCGTCTTTACGGTAAAACTCAAATGTTTGACCTGAAGCTTGTTAACCATCACTTCTGGTTACACACTATTGGTGTAGTTTTATACATAGTTGCAATGTGGATTTCAGGTGTTATGCAGGGTCTAATGTGGCGTGCAGTTAACGCTGACGGTACATTAACTTATAGCTTTGTTCAAAGCTTAGAAGCTTCAAAACCGTTCTACTTTGTACGATTTGTAGGTGGTGTGTTTATTGTTGCTGGTATGCTTGTTATGGCCTACAACGTTTATAAAACTGTTCGTGGTGCTAAACCACAACAAGAAGAATACCCAGAAGCGGCGTAAGGAGAAGTTATATAATGGCAACTAACCATCATGAGAAAATAGAGAAAAGCGTACCGCTTCTCGTTATCTTTACTATCATCGCTATCAGTTTTGGTGCATTAGTGGAAATTACTCCATTAATGTTCCAAAAAGATACAACGCAGCCTATTAAAAACCTTAGAGCATTGACTGCTCTAGAGATGGAAGGTCGTGACATTTATATTCGTGAAGGTTGTAACAACTGTCACAGTCAAATGATCCGTCCTTTCCGTGCTGAAGTAGAACGCTACGGACACTATTCTGTAGCGGGCGAGTCAGTTTGGGATCATCCATTCTTATGGGGTTCTAAACGTACTGGTCCGGACTTGGCACGTGTAGGTCAGCGCTATAGTGACGACTGGCATTACGCTCATTTAATGAATCCAAGAGACGTTGTACCTCAATCAAACATGCCATCATTCCCTTGGCTTGATGAAAACGTTCTTACGGGCGAGTATACAGCGAAGAAATTCGAAGTATTTAACCGTCTAACAGCTGGTAAAACACATAAAGATAAGAATGGTAACTACATTCCTCTTTATTCAGCTGAAGACATTGCTGGTGCGCAAGCTGCTGTTGAAGGTAAAACTGAAATGCAGGCTCTTATCGCGTATTTGCAACAACTAGGTACTCACCTTAAGTAGACGTTATGGATTACGGTACATATAGAGGCGTTTATACTTTAATTTTATTAGTTTTATTTTTGATTATCGTTTATTGGGCATATAGTAAAAATCGTAAAAGCGATTTTGATGATATCGCCCAGTCCATCTTAGAAGATGACGTAAATGATAATCCGCGTAAAAAGGAATCATCAAATGATAATGACTGATTTTTGGAGCTGGTGGATAATTATCCTTACTGTGTTCTCCATTGTGGCGTGTTTTGTAATCATTACCGCTAACCTTAAGAACTATACTCACGTTGAAGAAGGTGAATCAATGGGTCATGAATTTGACGGCATTGAAGAGCTTAATAATCCACTACCTAAATGGTGGACATATTTGTTCTATTTCATCTTGGTTTGGTCAGTAGGTTATTTAGCGTTATTCCCTGGTTTAGGAAACTATGAAGGCCTTCTAGGCTGGAAAAGCTCAAACCAAGGCATAACAACTTTAGCAGAATCTAAAGCACTTTCTGAAAAAGCAAAAGCTGAAGGTTTGTTGGTTGAATTAGACCAAGAAATGAAAACTGCTGATGAAGTTTATGGTCCTGTTTTCAAAAAGTTAGCTGACCAACCTATTCTTGACTTAGCTTATGACGAAGAAGGTTTTAAAGTAGGTCAACGTTTGTATCTACAAAACTGTGCATTATGTCATGGTTCAGATGCACGTGGTTCAGAAGGCTTCCCTAACCTTCGTGATAACGATTGGTTATACGGTGATTCACCTGAAACTATTAAAGAGACTCTGTTGTATGGTCGCAAAGCAGCGATGCCAGCATGGCAAGCGGCGCTTGGAGATCAAGGCATTGAAGAGATGACAGCTTATGTACTTAAGCTAGCTGGCCGTAAAGTTAATGATAAATTAGCTGATGCAGGCGAAGCTAAGTTTGGTATGTGTGCGGCGTGTCACGGTGCAGACGGTAAAGGCTCGTTAGCTCATAACCTTCCATTTGGTGCACCAAACTTAACAGATAACATCTGGTTATATGGTGGTTCTAAAAAAGCGGTTGAAGATACTCTTCGATATGGCCGCAACGGCGTAATGCCAGCATGGAAAGATGTACTTGGCGAAGATAAAGTACATGTTATTTCTGCATATATTTACAATATTTCACACCCTGACAAATAAATTAGGGTAAAATAAAAGGCCTCTTCGGAGGCTTTTTTTATGTCTAAAAAATAATGAGTAGTTTAATGAAATCGAATAGCACAGCTTGGTACAAAAATGGATGGGTTTGGTTGATCATCGCCCTTCCAGCTCTTACAGTAGTCGCCGGTATCGCAACCGTCGTTATAACTAGCTTAAATCAACCTGAAATGGTTGTAGATGACTACTATAAAAAGGGAAAAGCGATTAACCAAGAGTTAACCTTATATCAAGCATATACTGATTCTGGAATAGAGCTTGAAGTGCGTTTAGAAGAACAACGCTTTGAGTTGAAGTCTTCAGAGAAACTGTCGGGTATAAAAGTAAACCTTGTACATTCAACTCAAGGGAAAAGAGATCTTAACTTCGTTATGACCCCAAACGGCGTTGGCACGTATACTAAGTCACTGGAAACAGCATTAACGGGCAAATGGACCGTTTTTGTAGAGCCTATGGATGGATCTTGGAAAGTTCAACAAAAGCTTGCTTTCCCAAATGCGTCTTGGACTAAATTAGTAGCGGAATAACTGTATTGGAACCTTGTTTTCACTGTGGCTCAGAAGTTTTAGAAAGCGGAGAGCCACTGTACATAAAAAAAGATGAACAACCGCACCCGGTTTGTTGCCGCGGATGCAAAGCTATTACTGAACATATTTTGGGTAATGGTTTGTCTAGCTATTATGAGTACCGCTCAGAACTTGCTTCTAAACCAACGGATGAATACGATAATACTTCTTACGATATTTACGCAGATAAGTCATATTTAGGGCTTATTGCATCGGAAAAAGATGGTATCCATCATATCACCTTGTCGATTGAGCATATTCACTGTGCTGCTTGTGCTTGGTTAATCGAACAGTCTTTCACAAGCATTCCAGGCATTGTAAAAATCACCGTTAATACTATCAGCCAGCGGGCTACTTTACAGTGGGACAACAGCTTAGTATCACTCAACGTTATCTTAAAGCGCTTTGACAGCATCGGTTATCCTGCGACCCCATTTAAAGTTTCAGATATAGAAGTCACGTTAAAAAACAAAGAAAAACAATACATTAAACGACTCGGTGTGGCTGGGTTATTCACTATGCAAGTGATGATGTTAGCGGTTGCCATGTATTTTGGTGCTTTTGAAAGTATGGAAAGTCATCAAGTCGGTTACTTTAAGTGGATTAGCTTTCTGCTATCTATGCCAGTAATTTTATATTCAGCGGTCCCTTTTCTTACCGGTGCGATAAGTGCAATAAAAGCAAAGACATTAAATATGGACGTGCCTGTATCTGTTGCTATTTACGGTGCATTTATCGCAAGCTTGTATCAGCTAATTGCAAACGGTATGGATGGCTCTAAAGGCGAAGTGTTTTTTGAAAGCATCTCTATGTTTACATTCCTTCTGTTGATAGGGAAATATCTTGAGTTCAGAGCAAAGAGCAAGGCTATTTTATCAAACTCTAACCTCTCG
>Ga0209603_1002486_pt1 | contig 16931 bp, 3 predicted proteins | sample COGITO_mtgs_1206_FD_184812 | JGI IMG/M metagenome (GOLD analysis project Ga0209603, IMG submission 184812) | Pelagic marine microbial communities from North Sea - COGITO_mtgs_120607 (SPAdes) (version 2) | ecosystem: Environmental > Aquatic > Marine > Epipelagic ... | reverse complement strand
ATACCATTACAACCTCCTCTGGTTGCATCGGTCAGGGTAGTTTTGTTGTAGTAGTTGATCCCAAACCTATTTTGACAGCTGGTGCTCGAAGCACCATTACCATTTGTAGTGGCGAAGATGTCAACAAAGCCCTAGAAAGTAATTTGAGTGACACTCAGTTTACTTGGACGCGAGTGCTTCCAGAAAATGTGATTTCGAATACCAACCCAAATACTTATACAACTCCAGTCCCAACCAATTCCATAAATGAAATATTATTCAATAACAATTCGGGATCTGTTACTATAACCTATCAAGTAACCCTCAGCGGTAATGGTGGGTGCTCTAATCAAATAAATAACATAGAAGTCGTGGTTTATCCCACTCCTCAAATCACTGTTGCGAATGTGGTAGACATATGTTCTGGAGATTCACAAAACATCCTGTTGAGATCCAACATTGAATCAGATGCACAATTCTTATGGAGTAGAACGGATACCAATACTTTAATAAGCGGAGGTAATGTTGTTGAAAGTGGAGCAAACTTTATCGATGATGTATTGATTAACACAGACATACAAACCCAACAAGCTATCTACACTGTTTATGTGGGGCATCAGTCATGTCAGTCAAGACAAAATTCAATCACCCTGACCATTAATGTGGGAGCACCAATTACTTTTAGTTATACGCAACCAGAAGTGAAGTGCTCAGGAGCTTCCCCGACAAACATAAATGATTATTTTTCCTCCAATGTCACAGGTTTTAATTGGAGTAGAAACGTAATCAATGGATTGGATAATTCACTTATTAACGGTACTGAAAGCGAATGGGACGGTCAAGTCTTAATCAATAGTACTTTAAATGACATTGAGGTAGCCTATCAAGTTGAAGCTACTGATGGAATCTGTACCGAAACCTTTAGCTATGTGGTAACAATTAGAGCCAATCCAAGAATTGAAAACAACAATTTAATCAACCTTTGTGTAGGAGAACCTCTTGACTATGATCTGGATTTAGATCCTGATGTAAATGTAGTATCTTGGAAAAGAACGGATAGCGACCTTGTCTCTGGAACCTCTCAAAGTCTTTATGATAATCAACTATTCAATACCACTTCAGAAGTTGTAGAGTACCTTTATGAAGTACTTATTGAAAATCCTGATGGTTGTAACTCAACTGAGGTTTTAAGGGTCAATGTGAATCCTGATGCAGTTGTAAATAACGTAAGTAATATCAATGAAATATGTAGTGGATCACTCTTCAATTTCTCTCCTTCAAGTAATGTAGCAAATGCACAAATTAGTTGGCAAAGAATATCCAATAATGCCATTGAAGAACCTGCTTCCACTGGTCAAGGGACTATTTCAGAGCGAATCACATTGGCCTCTGGGGTGGCCTCCTCTGTTGTGGTAACCTACCGACTTACAGCAGAAGCTGGAGGATGTTCATCTTCCACAACTTTACAATTAAATGTATTACCCCCACCACTCATTGGAACCATTGAGTTTGAAGGAACAGAATATACAATCAACGAACTCATTGAAGTATGTAGCAATACACCATTTGAAATTAATGTCTCGCCTTTCGAACCAACGGGTGGGGTAACTCAAGTAAACAATATTCCTATTTACAGAGTGAAATCATGGATTAGAGTTCAACAAAACGGTATTGCTGAATCGGGTAGTTCCTTACAAGGACTTGAAACCATGAGGTCACTTACCATTTCTGAATCTTTAAGTAATGTTACCAATGATTTACTTTATGTCACCTATCAATTAACATTAGAGAATACCTCAACTGGATGCGAAAGGGTTTACGATTATCTAGTTGGCGTTAAGCCTCAATATGGAATTTCGTTGGCCTCAAACGTAAACTCAACTTTTCAAACCCTTTGTGAAGGTGAAGATATTAGTCTTATTGCATATAATATTATTGGCGAAATAGATAATTATACGCTTAATTGGGAAAAAAGAGATGAAAATTCTAACTGGGTTTCTACCACATTGTCAAATATCAACCAAATCATAGATAATAGTCAAATTAAAATTAATGGAAATATAGCAACCTACGGAAACTACAGATATTTATTAGAAGCTACAGACTCCTGTGGAAATATTATCAGTGAGACAGGCACCATTGATATTGATGAAATCCCAGTCTTTACATTGAATTCAGGATCCAACAACCAAAGCGTTTGTATGGGATCTCCAATTGTTTCCATTGATATTTTAGTTGATGTAACGTCACCTTTGAGCAATCTTGATGTCACCCAAGTTATCACTGATAATATACCCAATGGTCTAACCGTTAGCAAAACACAAATTAGTCCTACTCAAATCTCCGTTGTGATCCAAGGAACCCCCTTAATCGCAGGTGATTACAACTACAGCGTAATTGTTAATGGAGATTGTACTGCGGTTTACAGTGGACTATTGGTAGTAGATAATACTTCTGAAATTCAAAGAATTTCTAATGAATCGTCTGAAAATCAAATTGTTTGTAATGGTGATGACATAGACGATATTCGTTATTCCATTGCACATTTTGACAATTGGGAAATATTGTGGAACAGTACCGATAGAGCAGGGAATATGACGGCAACACAGATTCCACCTGGTGTGAACATTCAATTGATAGGTGGCTCTGAAATTGTTATAACGGGTCAACCGAACATCAGTGCATTATCTGATCAAACTTTGATCTATAGTTATCAAATTCAAGCTTTTAAAGAAGGGTGCGTTACCTATGTGTATCCACCTCAGGGAGAACTGCCTGCAGTACAGGTTGTTCAACCCATACAGATCAATGAGGAACTAATTGATTCACGATTGAGAGCCTGCAGAGCATCCGATCGTTACATTGATTTAAGTCAAGCTCTTAGTGGGGGATCCATTCCCATATCCTCAACAGTAAGTGTAATTTATTCTTACGACTGGGTTGCACCCAATGGAGTAGAGTTCTCAAGTTTACCCAAAATCGAAAATCTTGTAGAAGGAAATTATTCTGTGGTTATTACCGATCTATTGAGTAACTGTTCTTCCAATATCGAGTTCGAAGTCTTGGCGCAGGACCAGCTATCACTTAGCCCAAGCAATGCGACATCCTACTATACCCAAGTTAGCGAAAACATGATCAATGTTAGTGCAGTTTGCGACGATGATGAACTCACTCTCGGGGTGACCATCGATGATAACAACGCCGTTGGTAATCAAATTTTTGAAGACGGAGCGCTAATCGGAACCTATACCGTGGATTGGTTAAAAGATGGGGTCATTTCGATAGAAAACACCAATTCGATTTCTATCAGTCGAGACGTAAATTCAACTAATGCCATAGAAAATGTTTATGAAGCAAGGGTTACTTTGGCCTACACTGGGGCTCTTTCTGGTAATAACGAGTGTATTGATTCTTATTTTTTCCAAGTTGAAATTCCAGAAAAATTAAATGCCGCCGAGATTTTGGAAGATCGAATTGAAGCTTCATGCGCTGGAGACCTTACCACCCTCAACTTTAAGGTTACAGGAGGCAAGGATGGTTTGGGTCCTTATACGGTTATTCTCAACAATTCCTTTCAAGCCAGTAGCAGTGGACCTAATGACAGAACTGTTACCTTTAATATAGTAAATCCTGGGTTGATTACCTCTCAGGAGTTAAGAGTAATCAACGATTATGGATGCGAAACCATTGTCCCCAACTACAGTATTGATCCTTCTTTAAGCATTCCTTTTGAAGCCAGTGTCAATGTTGTGAATGTCACTGATATCAATTGCTCAAATAACGGACAATTGGGTCAAATTGAATTGGGCATTGACCAGTTTCCTAACGATAACAGATCTATTGAAATCATTTGGAATTCCAATAGTGGCACCAATCTCCGGTCTAATTGGACCTCTGCGTCCAATTTTGTACTGGATGAAATTTCCGTAGCAGGCAGTTATAACTTTGAAGTGAAATTATACAATCTCGATAGTAGTGTTTGTATTCTCGATACAGGTGTAGTAGAAGTAGTCGAAATCGGTGGGCAGCAAATTATACTGAACGACATTGAAGTCATTCAACCGGGTTGTGAAGGAGGAGAATTGGGTTCCATCATTTTGGATATCGATGAATCGACCCTAGTTCCTCCTGTTAATATTGAATGGGAAAGGAGAGATGTTAACTCTAGTAGCGCATCAGCCTCATGGCAAGCACTCAATGATTATAATGGATTTGGTTCATTGGTGGGTGTTGAAGTAGGGACATACCGGGCCATCATTTCTGACCAAAGAGCTGGCAATAGTTTTGATGATTGTGAATCAGGGATTTATAATACCCGAGAAATATCGGTTGCCAAAGAAAACATCAATATAAAAAATATCAATATTGAACGAGAACCCCTAGGAAATTGCGGAAATGACACAGGAGTCAACGGCACCTTTTCATTTAGGGTAGAAAGTAATATTCTTAACAACGGTTTTCCAAGGGATTTTGAAATCAGTTTGGTGGGACAAAACAACACTGCATTGATCAATGACCAACCACAAGGAAGTGTAGTTATAGATGCCTCTGATCCAACTTCCAATGGACAAAATTTCATTATTTCTGGTTTGACCAATGACCGATGGACACTTACGGTCAACGAAATTTTATCTGGAAATACCTCAGGTACCACAAAAAACTGTAGTGCTTCATTTATCTTCGATATTGAACCCTTTGAGAGTCTTGAGTATACTGGAGTCTATGAATTCTTGATCGATGAATGTACTGGAAGGGCTGAAATAACAGCCGAAATTGCTGGAGGCCTACCCTATATTGAAAACGGTGAAGAATTCTACATCTATGACTGGCGTTTTACTCCATATGATGAGAATGGCCTTCCCTCTGCTTTAGAAGTTAGAACTTTTGTAGGTAAGGAAATCCCTGGAGGCATTGATAGACCTGGAATACTAGAATTAACCGTTGAAGATAGCGAAGGTTGTTCGATTACCAATGTTGGAAACAGTCGAAACTTCCCTGTATTAATGGTAGGAGATATCACCTCTCCTTTCAGGATTACTCCAAGTCTATTGGATGCTGAAAATAATCAAAATGTATTTGCTTTAGAACCCAATTGCGGTAGCAATCAATCTGATGGAGAAATCGGATTTACAATTACTGGTGGAGTTCAGCCTTATGAGGTGCTTTGGTACATAGAATCTGCAACTTCATCAACTACATCGGGCACTTGGGCACCTATTCCATCAGCAAGAAATTCAACGGCACAAAACAACCTTTCCTCTGGTAATTACAAAATCGTAATCCAATCCATCTTTACCCAATGTGGTAGTAACGAGAGAACATATTACGAGGATTACATTCAAGTACCGGTCAATGACGAATTGCTTCCCTTGAATACACCTATATTGAAAGAACAGGATTTGTGTTTCGAAAATGCTGGCCGTATTTACATCGATATTTTTGACAACCAAGCAAGCAACCTAACTTTCTATTACAATCAAGAAGTCATACAAAATCCAATAAAACTCAATAGCACTCAATACAGTCTGGACATAACTAATCCCGAAGAGTACGGAATACTAGAAATAAGAAATACCCAAGGTTGTAATGTATCCTTTGAAATAAAATTGGGAATCGGTGAGGCTATGTTCAACTTTACCTCGCCAAGTAATATTATCCAAAATAGCAATATCGAAGTCAAATCTGTATTGACCAATGAACCCGTAACATTCAATAACTTATCTTCTGATCCCTTTGTGATTGAAGAATGGATTTTTGGTGACAATAGCGAAAGTGTAATAATCGATAAGAACGAAGGAAATATCAGTCCGATAACTCATACCTATGCACTTCCAGGAACCTATGTTGCGATACTCAACATCTATAATGAAATTGGTTGTGTCAGTTCCCAATACAAACCCATCATAGTAGGTGATGGTTACAATGTTATGGTTCCGAATGTATTTACCCCAAATAATGATGGAATTAACGATCGATTCTTCCCACTTTTCAGTGGTTTTAAAAACGTAACCTTTGAGGTATTTGATCACAGAGGAAACCTATTATATACCGAATATCAGGAATCCAACAACCTTCAATATGCCGAACCGTTCGATATAGAAGGATGGGCAGGACCCGAAATAAATCAATCCAATTTAAATTCAGCCGATAACAACCCTTACTATATCTACAGTTTCTTTGGAACGACTTTCTTGGAAAATAAAATCATAGAAAAATCAGGGGCATTTATAATGGCCAGATAATGAAAAAAGTAAATCTCATCATACTATTTCTTTTTATGCTGCCTAAAATTATTTTGGCACAGGATGAGTATGTGATTAGCCAATCCAAATTTTTACAAAAATCGAATACCAGCTATTTTGGTTTTAATCAAATGGGAAAAGTGGGTGTGCTATACAATACACTTAAGATTAATGAAAATGAGCGAATTGATAACAAATATGCATTTGCCAGTTTGCCTTTTCAAAATCGGAATTTTAGTTTAGGTTTCGATATCAATTTCTTTGATTTAAAAAATACAGGACTCCGGATTGGACTCTCTAGATTTGTTTACGTCTATAAAGTTCAATTGGATTCTCAGGTCTTTTTTCTTCCATCGGTATATGTAGGTCTTGGATCCCAAAATATAGATGTTTCTTCTATGGTTTTCTCTGACCAACTCAACAGAAATACAGGTTTCATCAACTCCAACTCTGTAGATCCTGTATCAGAAAATTTAGGAGTAATCAATTATCTGGATATTGGAGCTTCTTTTTTGGTTCATAGTGACTCATTTTTATTAGGACTTTCTCTTAAACAAATCAATAAACCCAACGTTTCTTTCAACGATGAAGATACCTTTCAAAAAGAAATTAAAATTGGTTTTCAAGCAGGGTATGAGTTCGACATCAATCCATTTGGAAGATCTTATTTACCGAGATATTCTTACCTCTACACTTTCCTTAATACAATTAAAGAGGGCAACTCTATATATGCACAAATGGAACAAAAATTTAATCTGGGAGAATTCAACCTAGGTTTTTCTGAACAAGCCTCGATGGTAGACTCATTTGGTCTGAACAACATAGGAGTAAATATCGGTCTGAATCTAGAAAATTTTTATTTTAATTTAGGATATAACTTCCCCATGAGAAGTATAGGCAAAGTTTATGCCCCGAGTATATTTGAACTCGCTGTAATTTTTGATTTTAGTATTTATCAAAGAAACAACAGGGGGCTCTACAAATCTTTACAGATAGATAATTATTATTAGTAGAACAAAAAGCCTAAATACTATTGCACAATAAAGGCATACACTCCTGAGGAAGATTTAAAATCATTACTATCAAAAGCAACCACTTTCCAATAATACGTTGATCCTGAAACCACATTAACATCTAATTGAGTCGTTAGAGCGTCAACGCTACCTACTAATGTTGAAGCGTCCTCAGTATCTATATAAACCTCATATCCACTGATATTATCATCCTGATGAGAACCCGTCCAAGAGAGTGTGATCTGATTGGCAGCATTAGCACTTATCGTAGCAGAAGGTCGTGGTGAAGCCAACTCAGGTGGAAAAGGCCCATAACTCACCTGATCCTCCCCTGCTAAATAAAAACTCCACTTTTCACTTTTAACACTTCCCCCTCCTTGATCTCCAGATGCAGTGACCTCCCAAGAGTAAAGTTGTGATTTCAATAAATTTTGGGATAAGTTGGGGACGGTAGAATTGGAGGTGACCTTTTGGCCCGAGCTCATATTTTCTATCACTAAGCTATAGGAGGAAGCATTTGAACTCCTTTGCCATCTGAACAATACAGAGGCTTCGTTGTCATCTTGATCCACACCGTCCAAACAAGTTTCTCCGTTTTCGGGATAGACCAGTTGGAAACTTTCAGGGCTTAATACCGGTTCGCTGGCACCTTCCTTTGAACAAGCTACCCAAAATAATATCATCAATAAATAAAAATAATGTTTCATGGGGTTATTTCTTTATGGTTACGAAAGATTGATCTACTGTGTTTGAACTCACCTTAACCAAATAACTACCAATTTTAAAATTAGCTGTTTGGATCTGAGCCTGCCTGCCATTGCCCAGCGAATAAAGGCCACTACTGACTAGCCTTCCTTCAGGGGTAAAGATGTCGATCTGAACCTCTTGATCGGATCCTCCAACATATATGTTGAGTACTTCGTTAAATGGATTGGGTGAATAAGCCACCTCCTCAGAAACAAAGTATTTTTTCTCAAATACTCCTTGACAGTCCTTATCAGTGGAAACTTTTACAGTATTAAGTCCTTTGCTTAATGCAATACTTACATTGGAGTTTGAAGACCTAGAGGTCTTACCATTGTGCGAAATATTATAAGCCTGCGAACCTGATAATTCTACAGTTACCACATCTTTGGATTGATTAAGCGAGCTCGCAACTGTAAGTGGTGCAGGATCGTTGATCGAGACCTCAAAACAGCGTTCAAAATCGGTGGCATCAACTCCTTCAACCGTTATACAAATATTATAAACACCTTTCGATAAATTATCCAATTTCCAACGACTACTGCTTATCGACTCACTGTATGTGGTTTGACCCGTAACATTGATATTATAAACTTGGTTAATATCCCTGAATTTCATTGATATAGAATTTTGACCCGCACATCCTTCAGATTTTGAAATCAAGAAATTATTGGGAGGTAAATAAAAGAGCTCACATCCCTGGAAGTCTACAAACTGACCATAGGGGGTATCGGGACATTGATCTAGGGGATTCCAAATACCATCATGATCTGAATCATCACTGACATCTCCTACTCCATCGCCATCGGTATCTGTTTGACTAGGGTTAGGTACATCGGGACTATTGTCTTGATAGTCTAATACACCATCTCCATCAGTATCCTCATCTAATGATACAGCTCTAGACTGAAGTTCGATTACGTTGTTTGTTCCTTCGGCTACCTGGAGTTGATTCTGAGTCACTGGAATTGGAATCTCATCTGCACCATCTTCCGTATTCATAAAGGTAACTTCTACTTCGTAAATATTGTCTTTATTATGATCCTGAGGATTATCAAAATCGGGTGGATCAATAAAGGCAAGTACACCCTCAGACTCCATTTCTTCGTTTCTCTTGGTTCCCGTAAATGAACTTTTGATAACAAACAGGTCTTTATCGTTACCTCCACTAATCGATTTTCTTACTTTCCATTTCCCTACTCCTCTGTTGAACGGGTTGTGATAACGTTGCACACTCTGGTTGATGAATTTTTCAACCTGATCGGAAGAAACTCGATTGTTAAAGCCTCCCAGTTGATTTAAAAGATCAAATACAGCAATGAAGAATCTCGCCCTATAGAAGGCATTTTCTACATCTAAGATTGAAATAGGAAGTAGCTCTTCAGACCTACCTCCTGATGACGTAGTCGCAATAATTTTGACTATATAGATCGGCTTGTATTCGTAATCCAATTCACCTGCAACAATAATTTTGTTGTCTTGTAAGGAAAATACATTGTCTTCGTCTTCTATACTAAGACTCACCTCATCGTTGAGATCTGAAACAATGGTTTGAATGGTTGATACAATGGTACCCTCAATAGCATCTTCTCGAACTATAGGAGGAGAAAAAGTCAGAATTGGATCTGGATCACAGACATCACCAACACCATCTTTATCATGGTCTTTTTGCAATACATTTTTGGTATCAACACAGTTATCTTTTACATCAGGAATTCCATCTTTATCAGAATCTACTTGATTCGCTCCACATCCTTGTTCATTGACTTCTTCGCCAGCAGGAGTATTAGGACATAGGTCTTGATCGTTCTCTACTCCATCGCCATCGACATCTCTCTGTGCTGCAGAACAACCATCATTGTTTACAGTTGCTCCTTCTTGAGTATTGGGACATTTGTCATAAAAATCTGAAACCCCATCATTGTCATTATCGAAAACAAATGGCGCTGACACGACAGTGGAAACTGAATCCAGTGGATTTCCATTGCTGTCATATATATCGGAAAGAGTAATTTGTAACGATTGCATCTCTGAACCGGTTCCACTTACTGCAATACTGATAGCATATTTAGTGTCTGTAACAATTTCTAAATTTTGTGGGAAATTAGAAATCAGCGTGGCTGAACCAGTTCCCGTTAGAAGTAAACTTAAATTGTTGGTAGTAATAGAACTCGAAACAGTTGCAGATCCATATACATTCTCACTGAATGTTATCTCAAGAGTATCTGAACTGGTAAAGGTCAATAAATCAACCTTTGGTCCTAAAAGATCTCTCAGTACAGCAGTATTTGACGCTTGATTGCTTATTACAAGTGGGGCTCCAGTTTGATCAAATATGGTATTGGAAACCACCTCTGTTAATGTCAAGACCTCTCCACCTTGGGCAGGAGTTGAATAACTCAAGTTCATTTCATAAGTAGCAAAATCTGTTTGAATAATACTTACTGGAGACTGTGAAACCAATTCAGCTGTTCCATTTCCTACCGAGAACAAGAAGGCAGATGTTGGAAGATCACTGGACTCAAGGGCCACCAGAGATTCACTAAATACAAGAGTTACCGTTTCATTATCTTCAGAAACACTCATAGAAACTAATGAAGGTGGTAAATTATTTAAATAGATCGTGTTTGAAGATTGTAATGAAGTGGCATAGTTTCCAACAAAATCCTTAAGTTTTGAATCGCTCAGTGGACTAACAGTTATCATTTCTTCTCCTGTAGGATCGCCCGTTAGGGAAATTCCTAAAACAAAAGTTGAATCATCAATTTGATTAACTGACTCTAATATTGCCGAGGTGAAAAAGTCCCCGCCACCACCTGAGGTATTAAGTGAGAAGAATTCAGTTGTATCACTCGATGCGTAAGCATAATTAGTAGCCTCTGAGAATACAACAGTAATCTCACTATTGGTCTCATTAATCTCAGTACTTATAATTTCAGGACCTGTATTATCAATTGTAAAGGCTAAGGTCTGAGAATCTTGTGAACTATTTCCTGCAATATCAACTCCAGTGATCGAAATCAGAACATCAGTACTTGTTGCAGAGGGAACATTCCACTGATATGTCCATGTTCTTGAGTCTGTAGAAGCTGAAACAGTCATACTCGCGTCAGAAACATCTGATGTAACATTAACTAAAGCCTCATAAAGTGGCTCGTTGAATGTAACCGTCAGATTTACATTATCAAAATCATAAACCAAATCATCCTCATGATCGTGAACAAAACTTACTATTTCTGGGCCTTGTGTGTCTACCTCAAAGCCAAGGGAGGCTGACTGATTGGGATTACCAAGAATATCTGTTAGTATTCCTTCATCAATAACGATTGAAACCATACCCGTGATTCCAGCCTCAGGTATATATGTTGCTTCATAAGATAGGTTTCCGATATAAGTTAAAGAGGTTAATGCTCCTCCTCCTATAATGGTAACATCCGTTACAGTAAATGAAGATAAGTCTTCACTTACTACAAATGTTATGGTAGAGGATTCAACTCCACTTACCAGTTCGTCATCAGTCGAGATGCTAATCTGAGGGCCTACAGTATCAACCTCAAGATTAATTGAAGTTCTGTTGATGTTCATATTACCCACTTCATCAGAGAATGTCCCTGCTCCTACACTTAGAGTGACAGTTCCTGCATAATTACTAGGAGGAAGGTATTGAGCAAAGTAAACAATACTATCTGAAGTGGTAAGCGAGGTAATGATTGTATCGCTTTCTGTACTAGATGGCTCTAATTGAATGTCATTTATATCAAAATCATTAGAAACTTCGTTTAACTCAAATACAATCGTTGTTGAGGATAGATTTGATATAACTGTATTCTCAGCAGTACTAGAAATAGTTAGTGTTGGGTATTCATTATCAATAGTGAAAGAAACTAGTCCTGTGGAATGTTGGGTATTTCCTGCTAAATCTTCACCAAATAGTGAAACTGTCACTAGACCACTAATACTTGATGGCACATCCCACTCATATTTCCAAGTAGTTGAGTCGGTGGATGATGAGGCCGTCATTGTAACATTAGATACTAGACCACTAATACTTATTTCAGCAGTAGTTAATGCCTCGCTATACTGAGCAGTAAATAGAACAGCATCAGCATCTCTTACAAGTAGATCATCATGATCATTAGACAAACTCTCCATAACTGGGTTTACAGTGTCAACAATAAATACAGTTGAGGATGAAGTATTTGGATTTGTTGCCAAATCAGTGAAAGTTGATGAGGCAATAGAAATCGTTACAGTTCCACTGAAATCATATGATGGTGGTGAATAAGTTACTTGATATTCAAGATTTGATACATGGGTTAGATTATTAAGATTCCCTACTAGTTGTCTTACACCGTTCTCATAATTAATATCTTCAATTGTGAAACCTTGTGGTGCCTCAGAGAATGTTAAAGTTATTGTAGCAGTCTCACTGGCATTAATAATTTCTTCGGAGCTTGAAAGGCTAACTGTTGGCTTCTCTGAGTCAACTTGGAATGAAGCGCTAATAGATTGTTCATTTACATTACCAGCCTTATCTGAGAATGAACTGGTATCTACTGATACAATAACCTCTCCAGAATAACCATCTTGTGGGGTTAGGTTAACATAGAAAGTTTTAGAATCAGTAGTTGATAGATTTCCTAGATTTGAATTGATTGGTGTAACAGACATTGAGCTTAAAGAGAAATCTGGAGAAACCTCCGTAAGATCAACTCTAAGTATGTTAGCTGTTAAGTTAGTAATCACACTTGCTCCTGATTCACTTGTAATAGATGCAGTTGCAGCTGTATTATCAACTGTAAATACTATTGAATCACTAAGACCAAATAAGTTGCCTGCGAGATCAGTTCCGGAAACTGCTAAACTTACTTGTGAGTCAATATCAGAGGGGACTTCCCAAGAATAGGTCCATACTGATGAGGTAACTGAAGATGAGGCTGATGAGGAAGAGACTGTAAGGGTAACCTCCGTAACAACTCCTGAAATACTAAGCACAGGACTTATCATAGACTCACTAAATGTGAACGTCATTATTACAGTATCATCTCCATTTACAATTTTATCAACATCATCACTATTAAAACTAATTAGGGTTGGTGTAACAGTATCAACAATAAATTCAGTGGAGCTAGACGTATTAGAATTATCTGCTCTATCATATAAAAGTCCCTCCTCAACATAAATAGAAACACTACTTGAAACACCTATCGGTGGAGTATAGGTAAGATTGAATACTGAAGATGTAGAACTACTAATATTTGACAAAGAACCTCCGCCGATTATTGTGACATCAGAAATACTGAAGGACTTTATGGGTTCAGTAAATGATAGGGTTATTGTAGATTGTTCAGAAATTGACACTAAATCATCAGTGGCAGTTACCGTAAGACTTGGTCTGGTAATATCATAAGTCCAACTACACGAAACTAAATTGGTCATTACATTTCCAGCTACATCAGTAATTGTAGGACTAGATTGAGAGAAAGCTAGTTTCACCTCACCTTCATTTAGCGGATTAATTTGAACAACATACTCAGTTAAATCGGCAGAATAGCTGAGTAATGTCAAGCTGGCAACATTAGAAGTAGTATCAGAGAATTCTAAAACATTCGTAGTCAAACCAGTGATGGACTCATCAAATGTAAGAGTTACAACTACAGAGGTGTTTGAGAATCTATCACCAGCTGGTGTTTCGATAGTCAACTTGGGAGAGGTTAGATCAAAATCATCTGAAAATAATTGATAAACTTCACAGTCAGTAAGAGCTCTATCATATACGAATAAATCATCGACCATCCTTTCTCCAAAAGAATTACCATTTGTATTACCATCAGATAAAACAGACCAAGAATTAGATGAAAAGGAAATTTGTTCATCGGTTTGTGCTACCCCATTACTGGTATGGCTTGAGGATGAATTAACTAATATTCCATCGAGATATAATTTAAGTTCTAAGCCGTTTTTACTAGCAGCTATGTGGAACCACCTATCTTCAAGATTTTGAACACTTGTTTGACTTAGCTTAATTCTACCATCAGTAGGTGATACGTATGATATGTGAGGTCCATATGGATCTCCTCCTGAATCCAAAGTCAAACCAAATCCATCACTCCAATCATTTTGGCTTGAACTGACTTTGAAAATATTCATATTGTTGTTCTGATAACCATCAATATACACCCAAGCTGAAACCGTAAAGTTTTGGAGTTTAAATTCATCAGAATTACCAAAAATTCCATCTTGATCTCCAGAAAATCTGATTGCATCTAATTCGCCTTTTCTGTCTGTTCCAGTAAGGGCACCTACTTGCTGAGAAGTAGTTGTTTGGACTGAATCGCTATAATCTTCATCATCAAATAAATAATGTGATACTAGACCGTTGTTATTAACAAGGGTGGGTGATATTGTGGTATTTGAACACGAATTATTATTTGTAGTGAATGTAATACTCTCATTTCCACTGTAGAGATTACCAGCCAAATCTGTGGCTGATGAAACTGTTGTGATTGTTGTTGCAGAGATGGAATAGCTCAAAACACTCCAGGTATAGGAATAAGGTGTGTAAGTCGTGTTTCTAAATACCCAACCACCTGATGGTTCAGAGTAATCATCGGCAGTTGTGTCTTGAACTAGACCAAACAAATAAGGACCGTTTTGTTCAAGAGATGAGTCTGATATGAAAACTTCTGTTAAAAACTCGAATTCAGAGTCTGATTCTATTGCTAAAAGTTCTACATCACTATTTTGATCAATTTCAGATATTAATGTTTCAAAATCGTTTCTTGCTGTATTGGAAATCCAATAGTCTTTACCATTATGGTTTCCAATAAGTGTGTAATCAGACTGGCTATCAAACTGAATATTTTGATAGGTTTCAATAATCCATCTTAGAGATTCTACACCACCATGACAGTCTACAAAAACAATTTGATTATGTTGAGGGTGGTCTTGTGAATTAACAATTTGGATGTAAGCGTAATTTTCACCTGCACCAGAGTTGTTTGGCTCATCATCTTGCCCATTTACAATTTGATTTTTGCGCCAATGTTGATTAAAATCAAAATAATCAGATGTCATAAGAGCGTCAGTAACAATTCCAGATAATGAAATTGTCGGGGCTGAGATCAAATGCTCTGAAAAATGAGCAGTTATAGTTACAACATCAGAGTTTTTTACAATATTATCTTGGTCTGTATGTGTTAAAATTACTGAGGGAGGAATGTTATCGTTAACATTTTCTAGAGAAGCCTGATAAAAGAAACCTCTTAATAATTGATTACCTAAATTATCTGATGACAAGCCCGTAAAAACCTGACCAGTGTTGCTGGCTATTGAATTATTATGGTTACCAGTGGTTAAAAAAGCTGATTTATTTAAAGATTGTGCATTAGTCTTGTTAACTAATGCTATCAACATACAGGAAACAAATAATATTAGTGATCTATTCATTTATTTTTTTTTCTAGGGCTATTATTCTGTCATACAATTCGTTAATCAAATCGCTTTGATTCTTTAATTGCTCTTTTTGAATTTCATTTTCATTAATCAATGCTTGAACCCCTTTAAGAGCAACTCCAGAAACGTCAATAGTGCTTATATGCGAGTTTTCATTATTAATACCTACATCAAATAATTCGATAAATTCCTCAGAGGTTGGACCAATATGTGTTTCATTGGTGTTTTTGTAATCCCACTTTCTAATATTTAGTTTACTTATTTTGTCAAGAATCCAGTCATTGGATAGATTAATAAAATTAGTTTTAAAGAGAATACTTGAACCATTAGTCCATGTCCCTCCTGTGGTCAGGTAAGCACCATTTCCATTTGTAGTATCGCTTCCAACTTGAATCGCTTTTCCAACATCAGTTGTAGTTAATCCAAATGCCCATTTTGAAACATCTTGATCACCAAATACCATAGTGTGGTCAGAGGAAACTTCAGCATCGGATCCTATTACTGTAGAATTTTGTAATACGCCAGTCTCTGCAGTTGCTCCTGTCCATTTACCTAAAAAAGTGTTATTATTTGAAGTGGAATTAGAATCATCAATATTTCTACCAGATCCAAAACCAATAGCTGTATTATTATGTCCATTGATAAATTGAGAGCTATCATGACCAACAGAAGTATTTTGATAATTTGATCCACCTGCACTTCTCATTGATGAAGCCCCTATGGCAACGTTTTTAAATCCACTCACATTAGATATCATAGACTCTTCACCAATAGCAACATTATGTGAACCTGAAACAGTTGATGTTAATGAATTAAATCCAATCCCTATATTACCTGAAACAAGATTCGCTGATAATGACCCTTGTCCAATAGCAACATTTTGATTTCCTTCAGAATTATATCTAAGGGCTTCAGTTCCAATAGCAATATTTGAATTTCCATTAAAGTTTTCAACTAATGCATCTCCCCCAATAGCCACATTACTATTGCCACTATCATTATTACTGGCAGCACCTTTTCCAATGACAACGTTTCTACTTCCCGTAGTATTGTTATTTAAAGCGTTATAGCCTAATGCAAGATTATCACCTCCTGTCGTATTGGACTCAAGCGAGTTCTGTCCAAAAGCAGCGTTTGTACTTCCCGAGGTGTTATTGGACATTGAGTTTTTACCAACCGCTATGTTATAACTTCCGCCTGAAGCATTTGACATTGCACCGTCTCCAATTACGGTGTTATGTATTCCAGCCATATCAAAGTCAACGACAAAATCAACATTGGTAAGTCTTGAACCATCTCCTACAAATCCTGTTGCTGATATAACTCCTGAAGTACTGACAAGTTCTATATTATCGTTACCCAATTGAATCGTGTTTGAAGTGGTGACTAAAGCTTCATAACCGATGGCAGTTGAGTTTTGTACTGTTGAGCCAGAAACCGTATTGGTCAAAGCTCCCAAATAAGTGTTATAATCATTAGCATTATCACCCTGAGCGTT
>Ga0209603_1002484_pt1 | contig 16944 bp, 17 predicted proteins | sample COGITO_mtgs_1206_FD_184812 | JGI IMG/M metagenome (GOLD analysis project Ga0209603, IMG submission 184812) | Pelagic marine microbial communities from North Sea - COGITO_mtgs_120607 (SPAdes) (version 2) | ecosystem: Environmental > Aquatic > Marine > Epipelagic ... | reverse complement strand
GGCACTCAAACCGTAGTTGTCAGTAACCTGCAACTCAAATTTGTAATTTGTAATTTGGGTAACGTAAGGCGCCTGGAACGTGATTTCACTTAACGTGGCGGGTGATAATAATTGAAGGGACGGATTTTCATCTATTTGAGTCCACTGGTAATAGCGAATTTCACCATCAGGGTCACTGCTATCTTCAGCCGATAATGAAATAACTTCAAATGTTTCATATGGTGCCACTGCGTCGGTATTGTTGGTGATACGCGCAATTGGGTCTTCGTTTACGTTAGTTACTGATATATTAATTTCGTCTTCAACACGTTGCCCATCTTCTGTTGTGTAGGTTACTTTTACGATGATAACGCTGTCGATGTAGATGGTTGGTGCGACAAGTGTAATTTCTAGCGCAGGGTCAACGGGAAAGTCTTCAATGGTTGGGCCTTGAATTTGCGTCCATACGGCAGATCCTGTTTCAGGGTAGACTGACGCCGTTAAGGCAAATGTTTGCCCCTCTAATACCGTTATGTCGGAGCCTATGTTTACACTTGCTAGATTGTTTCCAGAGGGATCACTAGATTCGCTGCCAGAACAACCAGATAAGATAGCTAAAATAAACAGAGTAATTACAAACACTGGGCTTTTCATATTAAATATGCACCTACACTACAAAAGGTTGAGACATCACAACTTAAGCTCAACTTAAGCTCAAGTTAAGTTCAAGTTAAGTTCAAGTTAAGAACAAAGCAAATTCTAAGCCATTTAAGCGAAAATGAAAAAAGGCCCTTTCAGGCCTTTTAGTTCTTTATTTTTTCTTTTATCAGCTTGGCTTTTATCAACCTAGCTTGGCTAGCCTACTCTGCAGAATCGTCTTCTGTTTTGTATTTTGCTGCTGTTTCAGAAATTAGCGGTTGAAGTTCACCTTTTTGGAACATCTCCATGATGATGTCACAACCACCAACTAATTCGCCGTCTACCCATAATTGTGGGAATGTTGGCCATTCAGCATAACCAGGAAGTTCTGCACGAATATCTGGGTTTTGAAGAATATCAACGTACGCAAACGGTTCGCCAACTTGCATTAATGCTTGAGAGGCTTGAGAAGAAAAACCACAAGATGGCAATTTAGGGCTACCTTTCATGTAGATCAGAATTGGGTTCTCTGTGATTTGTTTTTTAATTTTATCAATGGTTTCCATTGCTACCTCTTCTTTATGGTAAATTTTTACACGACGACTAGACTTATGTCTGATCTTAAAAATAAAATGCGTCGTTTTATAACTTTAGACTTGAAAAACAAACTTTAAGTCATATTTATTAATGATTAAATAAAATGAAAGATATAAAACGATACTTGAGTAAATTACTCAACTTTTATAATCTTATCAGCAAACATAAACAAAGCCAACGGAGACAACCATTATGGCATTCGAATTACCAGCTCTACCTTATGCAAAAGATGCATTAGAACCACACATTTCAGCTGAGACTTTAGACTTTCACCACGGTAAGCACCACAATACTTACGTAGTAAAGTTGAACGGCCTAATCGGTGGTACTGAGTTTGAAGGTAAGTCTTTAGAAGACATCGTTAAGACTTCTGAAGGTGGTGTATTCAACAACGCTGCTCAAATCTGGAACCACACTTTCTACTGGAACTCTATGAGTCCAAATGGCGGTGGCGCTCCTACTGGTGCACTTGCTGACGCTATCAATGCAAAATGGGGTTCTTTTGAAGACTTCCAAGCTGCATTTAACGACAAAGCGGTTAACAACTTCGGCTCTAGCTGGACTTGGTTAGTTAAACTAGCTGACGGTTCTTTAGACATCGTTAACACGTCAAACGCGGGCACTCCAATTACTGAAGCAGGTGTTACACCTCTTATGACAGTAGACCTTTGGGAACACGCTTACTACATTGACTACCGTAACGTTCGTCCTGAATACTTAAAAGGTTTCTGGGCACTAGTAAACTGGGACTTTGCAGGTAAAAACTTCGCATAATCCCAATCTTATGAAGAATAGGCTTTAAAGCTATTCTTTCATAAATAAAAAGCGCTGAGTTTATTGTGAACTTAGCGTTTTTTTTAGCGTATAATACCCTTCATATTGTTTAAATTAGGCCAAAGGAACTCCTCCTATGTCAAATGCGGTTGTATCAGAAAAGTTAATGAAAGAGCTTTTACTTGCGTCAGGTAATCAAGGCAAAGTAAACGAATTGAAAGAGATTTTAAGCCCTTTTGGTTTTAATGTTGTTCCGCAAAAGCATTATAACGTTGAAGAAGTTCCTGAAACTGGCACTACATTTGTCGAAAACGCGATTATTAAAGCAAGGCACGCCGCAAAAGTAACAGGCCTTCCTTGTGTTGCAGATGACTCTGGTTTAGAAGTAGCCGCTTTAAATGGCGCACCGGGTATTTACTCTTCAAGATTTGCAGGCGAAGGCGCAACAGACGGCACTAACATTGATAAGTTGCTTTCCGTCTTAGAAGGCAAACCGGCAAACGAACGTAAGGCTCGATTTGTCTGCGTTATTGTATTTATGCGTCACGCTGATGATCCTTGCCCTATTATTTGTGAAGGTTACTGGAACGGCGTAATTGCTACGGAACGTTCAGGTGACAGCGGTTTTGGGTATGATCCGGTATTTTATCAACCACAATTAGACAAGTGCGCCGCTCAATTGACGCCTGCTGAAAAGCATTCTATTAGCCATCGTGGCCAGGCTTTAAAACAGCTTGTTGCTAAATTTAAAGAGCTGGGTATTTAAATTGTCATTACCTTCGAGCTCAATATCGACTTCACTATCGACACCTGCCCTGCCGCCGCTTTCTTTGTATGTTCATATCCCTTGGTGTGTCCAAAAGTGTCCTTATTGCGATTTTAACTCGCATGCTTTAAAAGGCGGTATTCCAGAAACTGAGTACGTTGCGCATTTGTTAGATGATCTAACCGCTGACTTACAATACGTTCAAAGCCGTAAAATTAGCACCATATTTTTTGGTGGTGGCACACCAAGCTTGTTATCAGAACAAGCCATGGCGACATTATTAAAAGGCATTGAAGAGCGTGTCCCCTTTGCCGACGATATAGAGATCACACTAGAAGCGAATCCAGGTACGTTAGAAACGAATAAATTTGAAGGTTTTGCCAAAGCCGGTGTCAATCGTATTTCCATTGGCGTGCAAAGTTTTGAACTCGAGAAGTTAGTTCAGTTAGGCCGTATTCACAACAGTGAAGAAGCCTTAAAGGCAGCAGGCTTTGCCCATGATTCAGTATCGACATTTAATTTAGACTTGATGCATGGATTACCGAATCAGTCATTAGAGCAAGCCTTAGCCGATGTTAAGCAGGCTATCGCGTTAAATCCTTTTCATATTTCTTGGTATCAACTAACCATTGAACCAAACACTCTTTTTCACTCTAAACCGCCGGTTTTACCAGAAGATGATACCTTGTGGGACATTCAGCAACATGGTCATGAACTATTGACCGAAGCTGGCTATGAGCAGTATGAGATTTCAGCTTACTCAAAACCCGGTCACCAATGTCGTCATAACCTCAATTACTGGAAGTTCGGTGATTATTTGGGAATTGGCTGTGGCGCGCATGGTAAAATCACCGTGCAAACGGACGGGGTTGAGTCAACCCAAGCCGCACCTCAAATAAGCGCACAAATTAAAGTAATTAGAACTGAAAAAGTAAAACACCCTAAAGGTTATATGGACTTCACAAAGCCATATACATACAAGTCTTGGCAAGTTGAAGCCGACGATTTGCCTTTTGAGTATTTTATGAATCGTTTACGCTTGAAGTCTGCATTCAGCATGGAAGAATTTGAACAACGTACTGGTTTGTTAATGTCAAGCCAACAAGCTTCACTTGCAAAAGCTTTAGAATTGGAACTTCTAACTAAAATTGATGACAATTGCTATAAAACAACAAGTAAAGGCATTAGATACTATAACAACTTGGTAGATCTTTTTTTGTAACTAATTGTTGCATTACATTGTATTTAAAGTTAAAAAGTAACAACTAATGCTTTTTGTTTAATTTTAGTACTATTTTAAATAGCACATACGTTTCGACGCAGTTAGTTAAATTACGACTTAATTTAATAGTATAAGAAAGGACAGTATGAACCTTCGTAAAAGTTTAATCGTTATCATTTTGCTTCTTACTAGCAGTCCCGCGCTTTCGTCATTAATAGTGCAAGTTGGACCGAATGGCTATTACAAACAGGATGCCTTAAAAAACTTTCGTGCAGCCCCTTTTGACATTTTCAAAATCGACTTTTCTATTGATGGTGGTTGGTGGGCAGCTGGTGAATATAGTGTTATGAATTATGCAGGCACCACTACTCATACTTTTGACTTCCCAATTGTAGATATTACGTCTTACCATGACCGATTTACCGCTGTGGTATTGAGTAATGGTGACTTTTATGTTGTTGGCCCTAATGGTTACTTGAGCAAACAGTCTTTGCGTCCACTTCGCAGTGAAGACTTTGAAGTTAAAATGCTAGACTATTCATCTACTGGTGGCTGGTGGGCAGCTGGTGACTATAGCATTCTTAATTACACTAACAATACTGAACATACGTTCAATCAACGCATCGTTGATATTGCTTCATATAATGACAGGTTTTTAGTTGCGACATTAGAAGATGGTAATCTTTGGCTAGGTGGCCCAAATGGCTATGAAAGCTCAAAATCATTCTCAAAGTTTCAAGGTCTAGACTTTGACCTAACAGAAGTCGACTTCTCGCCTCAAGGCAGCTGGTGGGCAGCAGGCGAAAATAAAATCATTAACTATGGTTCGGGTACGAGTAAAGTATTCGAAGAGCGCATTATTGATATCACGTCATTTAACAAAGACTATGCTGTAGTGATTTTAGACGATACTCCATTGGTGCCTGATTCTCCTATGGATTCTATAAACAATACTCACAATAGCGGTGCAACAGCAGTTAATGAGCCAACGGTGCCATTAATATTTACGCTTGCTATGACTTTTTTATTGATTTCTACTCGTAATCTTAAATTCAATTTAAATACATAGTTTTTATAGCTACAAAATACGCAATAAAAAAGCGACCGATAAGGTCGCTTTTTTGTTGTGGAACTGAGATTACCCAGTTCCAAGATTACTTAGTCCTAATATTACAAAGAGCTGGACTAAGTTAATGTTATTAAGCTAGCCCTGAAAGCCAGCTACTTCTTCTGAGCTGCGCGAGCTGCTTCTTTTTGCTGGCGCTTCTCTTCTTGGCGAGCTGCAATCACTTCTTTAGCATCTGAACCAATGTGTTCTTCGCCTCTGGCTTTAGCTAAGTCAATTTGCTTTTGACGCTCAGCAAAACGAGCTCGTTGCTCATCGGTTACTTTGTCAAAACAATGTGGACAGCTAATGCCTTTTTCGTATTGCTCAGACTTCATTTCGTCTTCTGTGATAGGCATACGACAAGCATGGCATTGGTCATACTGACCTTTGTTCAAGTCGTGATCAACGGCTACACGATTGTCAAAAACAAAACACTCACCTTCCCACATGGTTTCTTCTTTTGGTACTTCTTCTAGGTACTTAAGAATTCCGCCTTCAAGGTGATACACTTCTTCAAAACCTTGCTCTTTCATGTAAGCAGTTGATTTTTCGCAACGAATACCGCCAGTACAGAACATGGCTACTTTTTTCTGTTTTTTAGGATCCATGTTTTTAGCAACATAGTCTGGGAATTCACGGAAGGTTTCAGTATTTGGATTTACCGCACCTTCAAAGGTACCAATCTTAACTTCATAGTCATTTCTTGTATCGACCAATACCACGTCAGGGTCTGAAATTAATGCATTCCAGTCTTTTGGTTTAACGTAAGTACCAACAACTTCACGTGGGTCAATGCCCTGTACGCCCATCGTCACAATTTCTTTTTTAAGTTTTACTTTAGAGCGATAAAACGGCATTTCTGCATCAAAGCTTTCTTTGCTTGAGATATCGGCTAAACGAGGGTCGTTACGTAGCCAGTTTAATACGGTATCAATACCTTCGCGGTTGCCCGCTACTGTACCGTTAATGCCTTCTTCGGCTAACAACAGCGTACCTTTAACGCCATTGTTTTCCATTACTGTTTGTAATGGTTCACGTAATTCTTGGAAATTTTCTAAGCGCACAAATTTATACATTGCGCAGACTACTACTTGCGACATACTAAGGTCCTCTTTGCCCCCCGAATCGTAAATCCGGAGCATTGTGGAAAAATTAATTGGATATAAAACGAGCACGGATTATACGGATAAAACGCGGGTGTGACAAACGCCAGATAAAAAAAATCCAAACCGCTATGACACGATTTGGATTTTACTTGTTTCAGATCAAACTTTGGCTAATGCCTTAATCTGACCGAGCAGTTTTTTTCATTAACTAGTCTAGCTTATCCGTGGCAATTTTGTAGCGCGGATCTTCATTAACGTTAATTTCAACAAACTTTTGTGCTTTAACTAATAACGTACGGCACTCTGGGCTAATATGACGGATATGTAATTTCTTACCCGCTTTCTGATATTTATCAGCTAAGCCATCAAGCGCATCAATACCAGAGCTGTCCCAAATACGAGAACCCTCAAATTCGATAACAACGTCTGATGGGTCATTTTCCACATCAAATAAGTTACGGAAATAAGAAACTGAACCAAAGAATAGCGGTCCGTCTAGCTCGTATACTTTCCAACCTTCGTCGTCTATACGTGTTTTAGCGCTTATGTGCGATGCATGTTTCCAAGCAAATACTAAAGCAGACACAATCACGCCTACGATAACCGCAATAGCTAAGTCGGCAATAACTGTTACACCCGTTACTAATAACAGTACAAAACCGTCTTCTTTGTTAGCACCTCTAAGAATTCGTAAAGAAGCCCATTCAAATGTACCTATTACTACCATGAACATAACACCAACTAACGCTGCTAGTGGGATCATTTCAATCCATGGAGCTAAGAACAGAATAAACGCTAGTAGAACGATAGCAGCTGTAATACCTGACAAACGACCACGTCCACCAGAGTTAATGTTGATCATTGACTGACCAATCATTGCACAACCACCCATACCGCCGAAGAAACCGTTAACGCCGTTGGCAACGCCCTGGCCAATACATTCTTTGTTTGAACTACCGCGTGTATCGGTTAATTCGTCAATTAACGTTAGTGTTAACAAAGATTCAATTAAACCAACAAGTGCCAAAATAATGGCTGTAGGTAAAATGATGTACAAAGTTTGTAAGTTAAACTCAACCATAGGAATAGCAAAACTAGGTAGTTCGCCTGCTAAGGTTGCTGTGGCTTTTTCTGCTTCAGGTAACATGTCACGTACAAAGTCGATAACCGTTCTTGAATCTAAATCCATACCATGAACAATACCCGTCACCGTTAAGATAGCGACTAGTGACGCTGGTACGGCTGTAGTGATTTTTGGCAAGAAGTGAATAATCGCCATTGTAAGGCCTACTAGACCTAACATGATGTATAGAGCTGTTCCTGACATCCACTCGCTATTTCCAAGTGAATCTAAGATTTTAAACTGCCCCATTTGAGCAAGAAAGATAACGATAGCTAAACCGTTTACAAATCCAAGCATTACTGGGTATGGCACTAGACGAATGAATTTGCCTAGCTTAAAGACCCCAGCCAGTATTTGCAGTATGCCGGCCAGTATGACCGCAGCAAAGAGGTATTGAACACCATGTTGGGCAACAAGTGCCACCATAACCACTGCCATTGCGCCCGTTGCACCAGATATCATACCTGGGCGGCCACCAATTGCAGAAGTAATAAGGCCCATCATAAAGGCGGCATACAAACCAACCATTGGGTCTACCCCTGCTACGAAAGCAAAGGCGACGGCTTCTGGAACCAATGCAAGCGCAACGGTAATACCAGACAACACGTCATTTTTTACGTTTGAATCACTTTTCGTGATCAGGTTAAACATGACAACTCCGTTTTTGAGCGAATTTTTAGGCGCGAGAGTCTATCAAATTCAGCTTAAGTGTTCATTAATTAAGTCAATTTATATTAGTTCAATCTTCAAGTTTTGGTGCTTTAAATCGCTTCCTGGTTGTATGAAATCGTAATCACTGAGATTGACAGCTAACTTGCTCTGACTTGTTCAATTGATAGTCATAAATATTTAACTTTTTAGAACGCTATTTCTTGCGTATTTTTAACTTTTGGATTATCTAAGATCTAGATACTGAAAACTCATCATCGACACTTGACGGTTTTAAGTTTTAAGTTTTAAGTTTTAAGTTTTAAGTTTTGTAACATCCTTTTATTAACATTTAGTTTTAACTGCGGAAAGCAAATGAACACTGAAACAACTCCATCTTTAAATCAGCTGGGCTGGCGGCCTTACTTTCAACAACAACTTTCACTTGAAGAGTTTGAACAGTATCAGATAGGTCGAATCTCTGAACAGCATAGAAACAGTAATGTTTTATTAACGGAAAAAGGCCAACTGAGTTTAGTTTCAACCCCTAACGACGTGCCGGTTTGTGTGGGTGACTGGGTGCTATACGACACCAATAATAGATTGGTAAGAGTACTGGAAAGACAATCCTTGTTTCAGCGAAAAGCAGCAGGCACTAAAGTAAATAGTCAATTAATTGCCGCTAACGTGGATCGGCTTTTTATTGTTAGCTCTCTTAATTCGGATTTCAGTTTAAATCGTATTGAACGATATTTAGCAATAGCAAAAGAGGCTGAAGTAGAGCCGATTATTATTCTTACTAAAGCGGATCAGTGCACCGATATTGATACGCCTGTTGAGCAAGTTCAAAAGCTGAATCCACTGATAATTGTGCATGCAATTAATGCATTAGACTCAAATGATTTAAAGCAGCTAGAACCATATTGTAAGGCTGGAAAAACCTTAGCTTTGTTGGGTTCATCTGGTGTTGGTAAGTCAACATTGATGAATGGTTTGATGGGAATTAATGCTCAAGCAACCGCTGAAATTAGAGAAAGCGATGGTAAAGGACGACATACCACTACGGCGCGTTCGCTAAAATGGTTACCTTCTGGCGGTATTTTTATCGATACACCAGGAATGCGCGAACTGCAGTTGGTTGATTGTGAAACTGGTGTGAATGAAACTTTTAGTGAAATTATAAACCTGGCTAAAAAATGCCGCTTGAGTGATTGCTCTCATAATAATGAGCCCGGCTGTGCCGTTCAAAAAGCCATTGAAAATGGTCATCTAGAACTCCGCCGTTTACAAAGCTTTAATAAGCTGCATCGTGAGCAAGAGCTAAATAGCGCAACTGTTGCTGAGAAACGCTCAAAAGATAAAAGTTTAGGAAAAATGATCCACCGAGTGCAGGCTGAATCGCGTCAAATGAAAAACAAAAGTTATGAGTTTTGAAGTTTTGAAGTTTTGAAGTTTTGAAGTTTTGAAGTTTTGAAAAAGTGGGTTGTTTGGCTTTACTGAACAACCCCACCTCCATGGCGAAAGTCATTCTGGATTAAATCCTAGTAGTAAAGCCAACAACCAAAGTCGTGCGCTAAATTGTTTAGTTACCTTAACGAAGCTGCAGTATTGCCTGCGTAATCGTTGAGTTAACTTCTAGTGCTCTTGAGTTTGCCTGGTAATTACGCTGTGCGGTAATTAGATCAACAAGCTCAGTCGTTAAGTTTGTATTTGATTGCTCAAGTGTACCTGAACGAATCTGACCAAAGGTACCTGAATCAGCTTCACCAGCTAATGGTGAGCCAGACTCCTGGCTTTCCGTCCAAGACGTATTACCAATCTGAGTTAAACCTTGATCGTTAGCAAAACGAACTAATGAAATTTTAGTAACTGGAACCGAATCACCGTTTGAATACTTAGCTTCGATTAAACCATCAGTACCAATAGTTACACCCGTTAATCGACCAACAGTTTTACCATCTTGGCTTAGAGCTGAAACTTCAAATGGCGCTGAGAACTGCTTTAAGTTCGTCATATTAATGTTAATACGTTGATCCGGATCAGCACCGTTCGTTATTGCACCGGCACCGTCATATGGAGCAACTGGAGCTGGAGCAATCGTTGTTGCTGCAGTCGTTTCACCTAAACGTTCTGTTTGTGGGTATGGGAAAGTTGAGTCTACAACTGCACCCGCGCTATCAAACTGTAATAACATACCGCGCTGTCCAGTACGTGACTCAAAAGTTACGCCGGTAGCACCTAATACATTATCATTTTGTAAATCAACAGGAACCGTATTGCCCTGCTCATCCGTCACAGTTGCATACATAATCCAACTGTTTGCGTTGTTCTGTTCCGCCGCTGGAACCGCTGCTAAACCACCAACAAAACCATCCGTTGCCGATGTCGCATCTGCCGTTGCCGCTGCATCTACGTTCGTTGGCGAAGCCGCCTTCACATAGTAAACAGAAGCGATTCGACTATTACCTAACGAGTCATAAATAACCGTTGAAGTAGAAGACGTAAACGTATTTGTATCGGTTGGGTCAAACGTTGTAGGGTCAATTGGAAATTCGTTACTGTCTAAGTTAAACGACATATCAATTTGACTTGTTTGCTGAGGTGCACCGGCAGTATCAGGAACTTCAATCGGGTTTGTCGTACTTAAACTAACAGACTTAACTGAACCGTCATCATTTACTGGAAAGCCCTGCAAGAAACTGCCGTTTGAATCTACAATGTAGTTCTCGGAATTTAGTTTAAAAGCTCCGGCACGAGTGTAAGTAATATCTCGGCTTAACAAATCATTTGTCATGGCAAAAAAGCCACCACCTGAAATTGCCATGTCTAGCGAGTTTGATGTGAATAACAGACTACCCTGACCAAACTGCTGTGCGACGTCATTAACCAAAACACCTTCACCATTCGCCGTTTTAGCGTTAGTAAAAATGGATGAAGAATATACATCCGCAAATTCTGCGCGAGACTCTTTAAACCCATACGTATTAACGTTGGCAATGTTGTTCGCGGTTACATCTAAATCTTTTTGCGCTGCTTTTAAACCACTAAGGGCGATATTAAAAGACATAGGATTCTCCTATTTTACTAATCTATTCACCAACCGCTAAAACATCAGCAAGTCGGATTGAGCCTAAACCTTGAATGTTTAATTCAAGACCTGTGCCATTTTGGCCTAAAGTTACAGAACTTACGTTGCCGTAACTTAATACAGGCATACTTTCCGCTTCTGCTGCGCCAGAAGGTAAGCCTGTTACACTAATTTCATATTGACCTGCTGGCCATGTTTCGCCATCTGGTCCTTTACCGTCCCATGAAAAATCCATCATGCCGGCACTTTGATTGCCGTATGGGATAACCATGGCCGCACCATTTTCATGTTTAATTTCAACTAACACGTTTTGGGTGGAGCTTTGTAACGGAACTTGTCCACTCACCCCAGAGCCATCAGAATAGGCAACAGGGCTAGCGGTTAGAATATTTCGGCCAACTAAAGAAGAAGCTTCTAACGCTTGATTTGACGTCATTGATGCTGTCAGCTGACTCATTTGGTCACCCAAGTCAGAAATACCTTCAGCCATAGTGAACTGAGTCATTTGAGCAATCATGTCTTCATTGGTTGTCGGATTCATTGGGTCTTGCATCGACAATTGCGTAGTAAGCAATTTGAAAAAGTCTTCTTTACCCAACTCGCCGTTAACTTCTGTGGTTGTTACGGCATCATCTTGCCAACGTAAATTGTCAACGGCAGGATTTGAAATAGTATTATTAATCATTATTTATTTTCCTATCGTTGGCCCATTTGCAATGTTTTACTCAACATAGTTTTGGCAGCGTCGGCAATTTGAACATTGGTTTCATAAGAACGAGATGCAGAAATCATGTTAGCCATTTCTTCAACTACATTTACATTTGGTTTGTAAACATAGCCGTCTTTATCAGCAAGTGGATGATTTGGGCTGTACTCAACTTTAAGCGGAGCATCACTTTCTACAACGCCAAGTACATTGACGCCTGCAGACTGATCGCTCAGTGCTTTACTCATTTCTGCTTGGAAAACAGGATGACGTGCACGGTAAGTCTCATCGACACTGCTTGAAACGGTATTTGCGTTGGCAATGTTACTAGCTGTGGTATTTAAGCGTACAGACTGCGCGCTCATGCCAGACCCAGAAACATTAAATATGTTATATAAACTCATGATTACTGCCCTCCACTTAATGCTTTATTAAGTGCCTGAATTTTTCCATTTAAGAAGCGTAAGCTTGTTTGGTATTCCATGGTATTTTGCATAAATTGGTTTCGTTCCATTTGCACGTCTACGCTGTTACCGTCTCCGGTATCAGGCTGCATTGGATTACGAAATTTCCCGCTTGTATTAATGTCGATGGATAAGTCGTAGTGCTTTTCATGAGTTTTACTCATTGAGTAGCCAGACTTTTTTTGGGCATTCGCTAAAGCATCTGCAAAATCGATGTCTTTTGCTTTATAACCAGGAGTGTCTGCATTTGCGATATTACTCGCCAACACCTCAGCCCTTTCAGAACGAACTAAAAGTGCGTGTTGATGTATACCAAATGCTTTATCAAGACTAATTGCCATAAGTGCTCCACCAGCGGAAATTCTATATGACAAAAGAAATGCAAAAAAAAGGCCAAATTTTATTGGCGCTTATTTTTTCTTGTAAATGATACCCGGATTACACCTTATCATTTCAAACTTATCACTTAAGCCTGACATAGATTCTGATGCACCTAAGATAAGGAAACCGTTAGGATTTAATTGGTCGGCAAACTTGTTAATAATTTGTGATTTTATTTCTGGCGAGAAATAGATTAAAACATTACGACAAAAAATAATGTCGAATTTACCCATCAAACTATAGTTGTCTAATAAGTTCATGTGTCTGTAATTCACAATGCGGCGAATATCTGCCTTAACTTTCATCATGCCATTTCCGCTGTCTTCAAAAAACGCTTTACGCCTTTCATCCGACAAGCCTCTAGACAAAGCTAAGTTGTCATATTCCGCATTTTTACAAAGATCCAGCATCGTATTGCTTATGTCCGTGCCAACTACAGAAAAGTTGCTGCGACTCTTTTGTTTAGCCTTGTACTCTGTAATTGTCATTGCAATCGAATACGGCTCCTGACCAGAAGAGCTCGCAGCGGACCAAATTTTTACGCCTCTGCCTGAATCTAACTCAGGAAAGATTTTATTCTTCAATAGTTCAAATGGATAGGTATCTCTAAACCATAACGTTTCATTCGTTGTCATGGCATCTACCACTGCAGAGCGAAGTTGACGCTCTGTTGGTTTTAACGTTCTGTTAACTAACTCAGTTAAAGATTCAATATCAAAACGGGTCATAAGTGGCGACAGCCTACTCTTAACCAAATACATTTTGTTATCACCCAATACTATACCGCACTGCTGTTCCAAAAAGTCACAAAAAGTACGGTATTCATTATCAGCTAAATTTTTATTTCCCACTATTAAACACTCTAATTCGTTTCCTCAATGTTTAATCTGCATGCAGCCATTTCTGAACTGCACCAGCTAATTCATCTGGGTTAAATTTCGCAATAAAATCGTCTGCTCCCACTTTTTCTACCATCGCGTGGTTGAATACCCCACTGAGCGACGTGTGTAAAATCACATGTAAATCAGTAAGTTTGGGTCTAGATTTTACTTCAGCTGTAAGCGTATAACCATCCATTTCTGGCATTTCAACGTCCGAAATGAGCAAGCCAATTTTTTCAGTAACTGAGTTTTTACAGTCTCCTCCAATTTCAACCAAGTAGTCCAACGCTTCTTTTCCGTTCTTTTTCGCAACAATTGGCAGGCCAACGGCTTCTAATGCGCGTTTTACCTGATTCCTTGCAACTGAAGAGTCATCAACAATAAGAATAGTCCTATCACCCAATTCCTGCTTCATTTCTTCGGAATCAGAAATCAAACCGTCACTTACCTTAGTACTTGAAGGCGCGATTTCTTCTAGAATTTTTTCAACATCTAAAATTTCTATTAATTCTTTATCAATCTCTGTTACGGCGGTTAAATAGTTGCTGCGCCCTGAACCTTGCGGCGGTGGCATAACCGACTCCCAATTGAGATTCACAATACGCTCAACTGAATCGACTAAGAAACCTTGAATGGTTCGGTTATACTCTGTGATGATAATAAAGCTATTTTCTACATCGGAAATAGATCGGCCACCAGTAGCAAGCCCCATATCAATAACCGATATAGTTTGCCCACGGATGTGTGCAATACCCTTAACAAATGAGTTTAGTCTTGGCATCGAAGTTAAAGGCGGACATTGCAATACTTCTCGCACTTTAAATACGTTGATTCCGTAGCGTTGACGTCCTTTCAACTTAAATAATAATAACTCCAGTCTGTTCTGACCGACTAATTGGGTTCTTTGATTGACTGAGTCAAGAATACCCGCCATAAATTTTTCTCCAAAACTAGGAACGATACTTGCTATCTAGTACTTATAAACTGTTATCGATATTTACCGTCAATAAACCGGCGTTTTCGAAATTCAATAATTTCATATCTTTAACTATAAGTTACAGCATAGTAAAAAGGCGATTAATATGTTGAAAAATTTGTTAATAATTCTTCTATTTAATATAACTTTAAATTTTGTCGTATTTCCGGTATCGGCTAAAAGCGCTAATTCTTTAGCCCATGATGCTCTTTTACAACAAGTTTCTGAATTTGTTCAGGACCAAGTAAACCCGAACAATACGCCAAACATTACCGTTAAAGCAATGCCTCTTGATAGCCGAATACGGATTTCGCACTGTCAATCTGAATTACAGTTTGACATGCCCAGTAGACAACGCTTTACTCGACACTTCCCCATTAAGGCTAGCTGCTTTGATGAAGGCGCGTCTTGGAAAGCTTATGTCCAAGTAAGAGTATACGAATACATAGAAACTATAGTCACAACTACTCATATTGCAAAAGGTGAAGTGATTTCATCCGATATGATTGAAACTGCGTTGGTTGATAGAAATAAAGTTAGAGCTAAATCCACTGACTCAATGAGCAATATCGTTGGTGGACGTGCGATGAGAAATATCACAAGGGGTTTTCAAGTTTCTGGTAGCGACGTGTGTTTAGTGTGTAAAGGCGATAGCGTCGCAATTATTGCAGACTATAATAACCTAACGATCAAAACCTCTGGTACAGCATTAGAAAATGGTTCCTTTGGCCAATCTATTCAAGTCCAGAACAACTCCTCTGAACGTATAGTTAAAGGCGTAATTGGCGACCTTAGACAAATATTTATAAAACTGTAAAAAATGTTAAAGTATTGGGCACAGATGCCGATACCAATGACAGAGAAATTTTATAGTTCGGGTGATTTATGGTAAATAACGTAAATAACAAATCAGTAAGCGGAAATAACAATTCTGTTTATCAGTCTCAAAATCAAAAACTTGAGCAAGCGAAGCAGGATTCTGTCGCTAAGTCGTCGCAACAATCTAGCAGTTCTAAATCTGCTGAAAAAGACTCAGTGGCGCTAACACCGCAAGCAAAACAATTAAAAGATTTGCAGAAGAAAATTTCAGAGTCTGAGAGTTTTGATCGCAAAAAAATTGATGATATTAAAAAAGCCATTGCCGGTGGCGAATATAAGATTAACTATGACAAGCTAGCGGAAAAGCTGTCAGCTTTTGAGTTTGATTTATAAAATGACAAATGAGCAAACTAACATGAGTTCAATTGATGTGTTGCTAAATACACAGCTAAATACATTGAACCAGCTAAAATCTTTACTCGATAAAGAACTAGACGCTGTTAAAAACAGAAATGGTAGTGTGCTTGTAGAAATGTCGAAAGATAAAGAAAAATTGTTAGTTGCCATTCAACAGAATGATCAACAAATTAGCAGCCACCCTGAGGCCGTTAATATTGAAAAGAGTGATACTCAAAATTCTGTAAAAAGTTCGATCACTGAGCTTTTAGAAGAGTGTCAAACTCAGAATGAAGTTATTTATTTAACAGCAAAACAAAACGAAGTAGTTATTGAGCAAGTTAAGCAGTTATTAATAGGTGGTAGTAAGAATACAACTTATGATGCATACGGTCAGAAACGTTCTGGACCAAGCTTAACAAAAGGTATAAAAGCTTAACGCCTTAACCTTCTAAAGGCTTAAAAAGGTATAAAGACTTCACTTTATACCTTCGTCGCGAATCCTTGAGCGTTAGAACTTCCTAATTTTCTCTACGTAGTGTCTTACTTTTAATACGTCTAAGCGTTCTCTATTTGCATCCAGCACATTTGCACCAAATTCATCGGCAATCTTTTTCGCTGCGTTGTGCATCATATTAAAGGTCTGTAAAGCTTCACCAGCGTTTGGCAATGTCATAAAGATACTCAAACCTCTCGTGGTAACCTGCTCCATATTGTCTATATCAAAGGTTCCAGGGTTATACATATTCGCTAGACTAAATAATATTTCGCCATGCCCAGAGCTTTGTTCGTGGCGATGGAAAAAGTCCATTTCACCAAACTTAAAGCCGAGCGTTAATAAAATAGGTAGCAGCTTGGCGCCGTCTATAGCTTCACCTTCAGGTTTGTCTACGTATAAGATAAGCACTTCGCTTTTTTCTGGCTCAGCTGGTGCGCTTGGCTTAGACGCAGCGTTTGATTCAAAAGCAAAGTTTTCACTCGTTGACGATTCATTGCCTGATAATTCATGAGCGGATATACCATGAACAGCGGAGTCACTAAACGAAGGTTCTGTGCGTTCAGAGTCCACAGCAGAAAAACTTGGCATATCGTCATCTAACAATACACCTTGATTTTCATTATATGTTTCACGCTCATAAGCACCTTGACCATCAGTGTTTTGAGTTAATCCGGCTTCAACTTGTGGCTCTACTTCTATATTTGTAAGGTGCTCTTTGTTTTCCTGATAAATAGAATCAACGTCCACATCTACAACCGGTAAACCTTGGCTC
>Ga0209603_1002482_pt1 | contig 16980 bp, 14 predicted proteins | sample COGITO_mtgs_1206_FD_184812 | JGI IMG/M metagenome (GOLD analysis project Ga0209603, IMG submission 184812) | Pelagic marine microbial communities from North Sea - COGITO_mtgs_120607 (SPAdes) (version 2) | ecosystem: Environmental > Aquatic > Marine > Epipelagic ... | reverse complement strand
GTCAATATGTAAGGGTCTTCTGGATTAGCTGTTCCTATACCAAGTTCTCCAGAAGATTCATCCCAGAATAATCCTGTTTGATCATCTACTGTTGTTCCGTTAGATGGATAGTAAGCTAAATATCCAGCTACACCAGTGTTTACTGTACCCGATCCTCCTCCACCTGATCCTGAAGGAGCTGCTCCGTAAGTTACTTCTCCAGTACTGCTATTGTAATACAGAGTATTTGAAGTAGTGGCGTTGTCAAGACCCACCATAAAGGTTTCACCTGATCCGGATACTCTAAAGATCTCTTCCCAAGAGTTAGCTGATGGATTTCCAGAATCCCACTGTACAACAAAGTTATCTCCTCCATAAGGAGAAGTTGAATCATTACCTACTCTCATACCTTCAGAAGTAGAGTTCTGATTTTGATACCTAATGTACATCTGAGTGTTAGAAGTACTAGTGAGACGTATTGGTTGTCCGTATCCGTCAATGTGAATTTGTGATTCTGGAGAGGCAATATTGATCCCCATTCTATTGTTCAATGGATTCCAAACAAAATGACCATCTCCATTTAATCTCTTTGAAGCATCCCAGAGAGCAATCTGACCTACGCTTCCGTTTCCTGTAAGTCCGGATCCTGTATCTACTGTTATTACTTCTGTTAAACCATCTCCTTTGGTGAAGGTAATGGTGTTTAGATTGACTGAAGAATCTACATAGAAAGATCCAGTGTCTATTGTTCCACCTCCTCCTGAACCTGTAGTAATAAGCTCTTCAACGATACGACCAGTAGAGTCTACTGCTAGGTAGTACCCAGGATTACCAGTATTGGTTCCTGAACCGTAAGCACTCATTATAAGAGAACCAGCTTGATCTAACTCAAAAATATTTGTAGTATTTGATGCTGCAAAATTTGTAGTACCATGAGCTATCACAAAAATATCTCTACCAGTATTACCTAAGTCATTATTTCCAACTCTGAATCCTACATTACTTGTTGTTGACTGTGCATAAGAAATCACAGTTTGTTTTGAAGCAGAAGATCCCTCTGTCAACTGAATAGGTACACTTTTTCCCTCTATAAGGATACTAGTACTATCTAAATCTAACATCTGTGGAGAACTGCTGTAGGTTATTCCTGTTGTAGCTCCAAATGCTCCATTATCATTGAACTGAAGCTCTGTGTTACTTCCTGCTGGAGAAACTGAACCACTAAATACTCCTTCAATATTCAACTTCTCTTTTACACCGTCTAAGAAATGTGCTGAACCTGTATCTAAAGCTAGACTTCTATTTGTATCAATAGTACCGCCACCTGCTAAACCTCTACCACTACCAATAGTAATAGTCGAGTGATCAATGTGTTCGTTAGCTACAAAGTTTAGTGTTGCATCATGATCTACTTGAATTGATCCTGACACTGTACCGCTACTTCCTGTAGGAGCTAATCCGTAAGTAAGCTCCCCTGATGTTGTATTGTAGTAAATAGTATTGAGAGTAGTACCGGTATCAATATCTGGCATGTAGATATTACCTTCATGATCTAATGTAAGTTTAGAGTCAGCAATTGTAGCATTGACCATAGTTAGATCATTGTTCAAAGCAAAGTGCAGTTGACCTAAACCGTAGTTAGCTTCATTTGTTCCTCCACCTTCATTTTCTGCAATAATAGCAAACTTTTTGAAAGCGCCTCCATCGTTATCTGCTACACGGAAATCTAACTTAGCAAAACCTGATTCTGATCCGCCTACTGAATCTGTCTCAATTAGTAAACTACCTGTTCCGTTATTTGCTCCTCTTACATGAAAAGTTGCTCTAGGAACATCAATGTTTATACCAACCTGCTTAGTAGTGTCATCAAAGTACAATGTAGAACCTCCAAATTCACCTGATGAGTTGAATTGGAAAGTGTTCAAAGGAGTATCTGGTGTTACCTGAGAACCTGTATCTACTGTTAAATTGAAGGTAGATTCATCTTCTTTAGTGAAGGTAAGAGTATTACCAGTAACTGAACCAGTAATAATACCTGTGTCAATAGTTAGTATTTCTCTTGTTCCGTCATCTCTGGTTAGAGTAACTACGTTGGAAGTTACAGATGCTTCATTGAACGCTGATTGTGATTGTGATCCTGACTCATACAACTGTGTACCAGTAAAGGAGAAAGCTACGTTTGTATTGTTGATTGTATTATTACCAGGAGTAGCAGAGGTTGCTCCCCAGCCTCTACCTCCAATGTGTTTTAAATACAAGGAGAGATCTCCTGCTCCACCAGCATTGTTCTTGATAGTTGCAGAACCAGAGTTCATGTAGAACCCTTCGTAAGCAGAATTCCTATCATCATATACTCTAACTATCAACTGTCCAGTATGATTTACTACACTTGTAATAAGATCAAATACTGATTCGTTGTAGGAATTATTATGATACTGACTAGAAAAGTTCCTACTGATATCAGAGAATCTCCACTCATTCCAACCTGAATCTCTCATAGAGGTGACAGTAGAAGATACTTTCCTGTTAGGATTTCCACCAGTCCATTCTGAAGCAGCATTGAATAATACTGATCCAGAGTAGTTTAGAGTCATTCCTCCTCCTTGTTGGTATGCTCTTGACATGTCTACAGCACCGTTGAATGCTCCACCTTCTCCAGTAAATATTAAAGAAGATCCTGTTGGTGAAGGATCTAATACTACATTAGAAATAAAGTTACTTCCTGTATCAACAGTAAGGGAGGATCCAAAAGATCCTGAAGCACCATAGTGGAAGGTAATGGTGTTTAGATCTACAGATGCTGAAGTAAAGAAAGAACCTGTATCCTGTCTATCAGGTTCAAAAGATCCTGTATCTATGGTAATAGTTGAAGTAGTTCCATCTCCTTGAGTAAATGTCACTCTATTGTAATCAACTGATGCAGAGGTGAAGAAGGATCCTGTGTCCTCCTGTACTACAGTTTCAAAAGTAGTACCATCTGATTTGGTGAAGGTAATAACATTTCCTGATATGGAAGCTGTTGTTACTGTTTCACCTACATTTGAACTTAGTTCTGATAAAGAAGCACTGACACTATTCCAGTCATCTATCCTAATATCACTTCCTGTTATCTCACCATGTACAATGAGACCATGCTTAATTACAAATTCTTTTGCCATTCTATTTTACTTTTTTCACTATCCAAAAGTTGTTACAAATAAATAACCCTTTATTACTTTTTCAATGAATCTATTTCTTGTCTTAGTTCTTCAATAAGCTTCTGCTGTTCCTGGATTGCACTAACTAGTAAAGGTGTTATTGCTCCTTCAGAGACTTTGTGATACTTGAATCCTGGATCTCCAGGTTCCAGATTGTTTGCTTTATTCTTGTCTTCAAAAGTACTTACAGGTTGAGGATAAACCTCTAACAACTGTTGGGCACTAAATCCTATCTTTCTATTAGGTACCTCTCTAGTATCTGATTTGTAAGCAAACTCTATGACCTCCAATCCTTTTACTATCTCTAAAGAGTTAGCAGTATCAGTGACTGGTACAATGTCTTTCTTGTTTCTAAGATCTGAAGTAGTACCTGCTGCATTACCAGTGAAGACTGCTCCACCTGATCCATCTGCTTCAATAGTATCAAACTCAGTACCATTAGCAAAGAAAGATATCCACTCTGCTCCTCCTCCTGGGTTAGCAATATTAGGGAAGCTTATTCTAAGTGCTTCAGTACCTCCAGTTTTGTGATCTGTGATCTCTACATGCGGTTGATTGGAACTTGGAGTAAATACAAACTTCATGATATCTTTATCATTACCATTTGTATTACCGCTGTTATTACCGTACCCTCTAATAGTAAGGTTACCACCTGTTCCGTAATAACCTCCAAGGTGAGGAGTATTACCCGCTCCTCTTGCAATCAATCCCCAGTTACTACCATTGTTTAACTTTAGGGTTCCTTCAGTACCATTACTCTCTAAATGAACATGCTTAGCTGACATTGCAGTATTCATTACAAATAAATCATCCTTGACTTGAGTCTCTCCTCTTAGGAAAGAAGCTCCTGCATTGTCTAAGTTGTTTACAAAAGTGTAGTTTGCTTTATCTGCAGTAATGTTGGATCCAATAATATGTGAGTTAGTAAACCCATTGATATTCAAACATCCACCTACAATAGAAGAATAGTTACCTGTCATAGTGTTTTCACACCCTCCTAATACTCCAGAATAGTCTCCTGAGACAGCAGCACACCTTCCTCCTGCTACGACTGTAAAACATCCAGTACCAGATATTGCATTCCTAATACCTCCACCAATAGTTGCTCCTGCTGCTGAAGCTGTTGAGGTAATCGTATTAAACCACCCGCCGGCGATTGCACTGTTTCCTGTGTACACCCTGTTTAAGTAACCACCTGCAATAGTACTTTGATCTCCATCAACAACATTATTTCTACCTCCTCCAACAGTACCGTAGAGTCCACCTGTTGTTACTTGGTTTGACTGACCTCCACCAATAGTTGAGAAGGATCCTCCTGCTTTGTGTAAATATCCTCCTCCAATAGTTGCGTAACTTCCTGATGCGTAGTTACTGTAGCCTCCTAAAATAACGGATAAGCCACCGTAGGCTTTATTCAATGATCCACCTAGTACTGAAGAACAGTTACCGAATGCACAGTTCCTGTCTCCACTTCCAACAAATGCACTACTGGCTGCTGCAACGTTCTGATCACCACCAGCGACTGTTGCGAAAGAAGAAGATGCAGTGTTGTTGTAACCTCCTCCTACTGTAGTGTATTGGAATGTACCAGTAGCGTCAATGTAATGACTACCAGATGTAGGAATAATGTTCCCTCTTGAACCAGTGTAAACTAATGCTGCATTACTCTCTACTGCTCCATCTAAATATGATGCTGTCAATGCATATGAAGCACTAACTACGGTGTCAGAGTAAGAAGATGATACAGCATAAGAAGCACTCTCTACACTCTCTACATAAGATGCAGTTTGAGCATAAGAAGAACTAATAACATAAGATGCAGTAAGAGCAGTGTCTACATTATTGACGACGAAGACGACGGATTTGCCTTCCATCGTGATTGCTCGAATAGTATCTGTACCAGATCCTGATAGCTCGACTAGTGCGTCTGCTACGTATGATGCACTGATTGCTGTATCCGTAACAGAAGAAGTTGCTGCATAAGAAGCACTCTCTACACTCTCTACATAAGATGCTGTTAGTGCATAAGATGCACTGATAGACTGTTCTACATAAGAGGACGTAAGTGCGTAAGAGGAACTGATAGACTGTTCTACGTAAGATGCAGTGAGTGCATAAGAAGAGGTATCTGAAGTTCCTAGTAAATGTGATGCTGTTAAAGCATAAGATGCTGAAGTTGCATTATCAGTAAAGGATGCTGTTTCTGCATACGAAGATGAAACCTCATACGTAACCTCATGTGATGCAGAGATTGCATAGTAAGCGTAAGATGCTGTTGTAGCAAATGATGCACTGTCAATAAATCCGTTTAGATTTCCATAAAAGGAACCCGTAAACGATCCTGTCATTCTTGCGTAATAGCCTATTGGATGATCTATTCTCATGAGTTATATCTGTGTTAGAGTATATTTTACTGTGTATCCTGCTGAACCAGTAGAGTAAACATATGCTGAACCTGAAGAATCAACTGCAGCTCCTATCTGCATGTCTGGTGTTCCTAAAGGTAGAGCATTGTACTCTAAATAGTTTAAAGCTGAACCATTCATTGTTCCCACTATCTTACTCGTTCTCTGATTTGTTCCGTCAGTAACTGAACATAAGATTTCAAATCCAGTGTAGGCAGTGTTGTCTAATAAAACTAACTGTGTTTCTCCTGATCCAGGATTTGAAGATGTGGTGAATGTTTTTGTATGTACTGCTAAATCTCCTACATAGAGATTTTCAATATGTGCTCTTGAAGCTGAGATATCTTGGGCTACTGACCCTGATATAATATGTCCTGATACTCCTACAGATACCCTACCTGAGGTAATCTTGGCAAACTCAATATCTACTACATCATAGTTTCGAGTTCTAATAGAAGCAGGAATGAAGTAATAGTCGTTGTCATCATAAACACTTACTGTTAGGTTCTTAGTACCTAAACCGTGTCTGATTGATAGACTTTTCACTAATGAAGTATGATGCAGTGTATCTTGATTCTAACTCGAAGTCTCTATCAGTCCATACTAAAGATGAACTGTCCATTCTCAGGTATTGACCATGAGATCCTGAACTTCCTACATTATCGTAGAATCTATCATAGAGGTGAAGACCTCCAGATACAGTTATATGATCTGTAGCATATAGACTGTTTAGAGCAGCATCACTACCACTCAGTATTACTTTTTTCCAACTTGGCATATCTTTTTGTTATTACGGTTGGTTACAGGATTGTGCCTGCCCACTTCCCCTTCGGGCCAATAATATCTTTTATAAATAGTGAATATAAAAAAGAAAACCTCAATCTAAAAGAAAGAGGTAAACTATTTACTCTGTTGATTTGGTTTTTTTCTTTGAGACTGTCTTAGGTTTCTCTGCTTCCTTGATAGAATACTCTACCTTCTCTTGTAACACTGCTACAAACTTTGCATCTGCTCCTGTGATCTTTATCTCATCTAAAGCCTTTCTCATTAACTTTATCTCTCCTAAATGGAGATTCTCAATAGAATGAATGTACATAACTCTTTTAGTTTAGATTATTTCTTTAAAAATAAAGCCTGAATCTTCATGGTCAACTCATAAACCTTCTGAAGTTCAGATCCCTTGAAAGTACTGTCCTTGATAGTCTTTAATAAGAATTCAAGTTCAGCTTTGGAGAAAGTATCATCTACTGCTTTAGTAGGCTTTGGTGCTGGTTTGGGTGATTTCAAGACAGGTTTAGTGTTGTCTTGATTTGTCTTGAAAGGATTCTGTCCTGGTGTGTTTTTTGATAAACTCATTTTGTTAGTAAAACTTTTTTGTAAAACTGATAAAGAAGGGAAGTACTTATTGTACCTCCCTCCTAAAATATTTCTTATGACCAAATGTAAATGTCTTCTGTATCAGTAGATACCCACATGTTACCGTATCCTGCTGAACCACTTCCGTACATTGGTGAAGCTGGTTGAGCAACCTCTAATCCAAATTGTGTAGTAGTCAACCATGAATCTGCTACGATATCATTGGTACCGTCTGTCATATCTTTCTGTAGTGCCCATCTTGTTTCTGATGAATCTACACCTAAAGCGTATGCCTGACTTCCTGAATTGTTCTGTACTAAAATACCACCGTCTACTGGTAAAGTAGATCCTGAAGCAAATAATGCCCATCTATCCTCGATAAGAAGATTCTGAGTTTCTAATACTGTAGTATCACCGTTTACAATAAGATCTCCTCCTACTGTCAAGTTGTTAGTAACTACTACGTCATCTGGTAAACCAAACTGTAAAGTGTTAGAAGCATCATCAAATGTTACTTCTACTTCGTTAGCTGTACCACTGACTAATAATACTTCAGTTAGTAAATCTACTGATCCTGAGAATGGTAGAGATCCTGATACTGCAGAAGATCCTGAAATCTTCAATGTAGTAACTAATCCTGTCAATCCTGATCCGTCTCCTACAAATGATCCTGAGAAGATAGAACCAGAGATAACCGGTACACCTGTTACATCCCAGAATGATCCTGATGCACTTCCGTAAAGTGATCCAGAGATAACTGTTGTTCCACCATTTAGAGTAGTACTTCCATTTAGGACTGAGTCACCATTGATAGTAACTGTAGTAGTACTTCCTGATGCTGATCCTGTGAATACTGTTCCACCATCGAAAGTAGAATCACCTACAACTCCTAAGTCTCCTGTGATGTTAGTAGGACCTGCTATGTCTAAGGTTCCTGTTACTTCAGTAGAACCTGATAATACTGTTGATTCTAATACTGTAAGATTCTTGACTGTTAGATCATCAATCTCTCCAGTGTTGTGAATATTGATAATGTTTCCACTAACCTCTAAGTTGATACCATTGGATCCTGAGAAGATTAGATCTTGAACACTAAGGTCAATAGATCCTGAAGATCCATTTGATCCTGAAACACCATGACTGTTAGATGCTGTAATGTTCAATAAAGGAGTAACACCTGTTAGTTCAGATCCATCTCCTGCAAAACTACCTGAGAACTTAGAACCTGATACTGCATCAACTTGTGTAAGATCCCAGACTAAAGGACCTGGTGATCCTGATGCATATGCTGCTGTTACTGAACCTGATAGAATTGAAGAGTTGAGGACTACTAAGTCATCAATAATCAAATCTTCTACAGATTCTGATAAGTGGAAGTGAATAGTGTTTCCTGATACTTCAATCTCAATACCATTAGATCCTGATAGAAGTAAGTCTTGAATACTAAGATCAATAGATCCTGAAGTATTAGAGTTACCATCAGAAGCTGTTAGGTTCAAGACAGGAGTTACACCTGTTAGTCCTGAACCGTCTCCTACGAATGAACCAGAGAAGATTGAGCCTGAGAGAACCATCTCTCCTGTAGCACTACCACTGAGTGGAACGTACTGTAAGATATCGTCAGTACTAAGAGCACCACTAGTGCTTGTAAAGACGATTCTGTTATCTGTTAGTGCCGAGCCAGTTATCCCTGCTAAGTGTGCCTGGGATCCACTGACAATGACTTTTTTCCAACTAGCCATATTATTTTATTTGTTTTATTACAAGTTATTAATAAATAGAATAATCTTTATGAAAATCCTAAAAAGTATTCATTATTAGTGTATAGCAATCCTCCAGCTACTGCTTCGGGTGTTCCTATCGACTCTCCAAGCACTACTACCCCGTCTTGATTTACCTCTACTGACCTACTAATGTAAGGTGAATAAGGAGTGTCTATGATCAAGGCTGAAGTACTGACTGGTGCTTCAATAAATAAGCTTCCACTTATTCTTGCACTTCCTGTGAATGGGAAAGGAAAAACATCTAAAGTGAAAGAACTACTGTCTGCTGCTTCAAATGTTAGTACATTATGATCTCCAAACTTCTCTACACTACCAGTAATAATAAATGCATTACTACCAGTGGATAAAGTAATCTCTGACCAACTACCAGTAATAGTAGGGTCAGTGGCATCAGTCAATACAAAGATAGAGTTTACATCTCTCTGGTAAACTGTCAAACCTTCGTAAACGTTGTTCACAGAGAAGCTCAGACGAGCTCCCTGATCTGCTACCGATATCCTCGAGTCAACTGGTTCGTTGTTGGTTATCCTAAATCCCTGTGGTAATACAATCGCCATCTTATGATAAAGTGTAAGTTATGCTTGTTCCTGAATATCCTGACTGGAGTTGATTAGTTTTGTAAACTTTGTAGTCTCCAACTATTGATGATGTGAAAGCATTCAATACATCAAACCCTCCTGCTACTATGGTGACAAGATCTGCTTCTTGAGCATCATAAACAATGTAATGATACTTATCTTGTGTCCATGCAATAACTCCATCATCACCACTTGGTGATGTAACTCCCTTGTCAATAGTACCAATACTACCTCCTAAAGAAGTATCCCAGTATGCTAAATCTAATAACTCTCCTTCACTGAAGCTTGCTGATACAGATGCTCCATACCTAACACTAATAATCTTAGTGTAAGTTTCAGTATCATATCTCTCTGATTCTATGTCTGGAATGTTTAATCCAGGAGGAGAAATGTAACTTGCTGTTGCACTGATTAGTATGTCTGCTGATCCAGTGTTGGATCCAGTTACAGGATAAGATCCAGAAGGATTGAATAGTAAGGTGGCGAAGTTCCAACCATTACTACTTCCTCTTGATCCTGTGATAGCAATACTTCCTGTTGCTCCTACTTCAATCTCATTGTTATCTGTTCCTAACTGTACAGCAGGAGTAGTGTCTAATGTAGGATTACCTGGTAAACCCTTACTTAGGTTTCTTACTAAAGTCCTCTCTGCAGTGTAAAGTGTTCCATCTAATGGAGAAGATGCAGTGTAGTAGAGGTAGTAAACTTCTGATCCTGTTGTATTAGTAGCAAAACTGATACCTTGTCCATCTGTTGTTCCATCTACTAATACATCTCCATCAAATAAGGATGCAGATACTAAAGTGTATCCATTATTCAACCAGTTTGATATTACTGTGTAGTTGTCAGGTTGTTGGTTAAATCTATTCCCATTCCATCCTGTTGTACCTAATGCATACACTAATGGTTCTTCTGGAGTACCAAAAGTAAGTGTTAGTTTACCATTGATAAAAGTTACTCCTACATTATCATCATAGTCATTTACTTGAATGCGTGATAAATCAAATGAACCTGTAGAACTACCTGTGTCATAGTAAATAGATGCTGTCTCTACATATGAAGCAGTAACTGCATAATGTGAGTAAGATGCAGTGTGTGCATAAGAAGAAGTGAGTACCTCTAAATCAAATGTTGATCCATCTCCTTTCTCAAAGATAAGTAAACTACCTGATACTGATCCTGTTACTACAAAACTACCTGTGTCAGTGACTAAGTCAATACCAAAGGTTGAACTGTCACCCTTTTCAAAGATAAGAGTACTTCCTGATAAAGATGCAGATATTAGTAAACTACCTGAATCTGTTTCTGGTAACTCTAAATCAAATGTTGATAAATCATTCTTCTCAAAAGTAAGAGTACTTCCTGATAAAGAAGCTGAGATCAAGAAACTACCACTTGGGATAGGTGCTGCTGTTGAACTACCTGCTGAATCAACATCTACTTCATAGAGTTCATTTATTATTGCTGGTATCTCATCTCCATAAACATTTCTTACTTCAAATGTAAATGCTGAGTATCCAGGAGTAACATCAGTTACCTCTTTAGCAAAGTAATCACCAGTGGTGTAGTTGTAGAATCTAAGTAAAGATCCTGTAGTGATTCTGTAGTAGTAATCTCCTTTGTTTATATATCTGTAATCAACATTGTTGATAGAGATTTCAGTAGCATCATAAATAGAGTTTGCATTGATACCAAATCCTCTCAAAGAAGCTTCTGCTCCATCTGTTCTTTCTAACCTGTAAGTTCCATCTGGTGTTCCTTGTCCTGTTAGAGTGACATTGAAAGAAGATCCATCTCCTTTTTCAAAGTTTAGAGTACTTCCTGATAAACTTGCAGTTACTATTAGACTTCCTGTATCTCCAGTTCCTGATGGTAATACTAAATCAAAAGAAGAACCATCTCCTTTTTCTAAGGTTAGTAAACTACCTGAAACACTTCCTGTGATAAGGAAACTACCAGTGTCTGAAATAGTAGAAGAAGGTAACTGAATATCAAAAGAAGTACCATCACCTTTTTCAAAGTTTAGTACACTTCCTGAAATACTTCCTGTTACTACAAAACTTCCACTGTCTGATACACTCCCTGTTGGTATCTCTAAATCAAATGTTGATCCATCTCCCTTTGTGAAAGTAAATACATTACCAGAAACACTTCCAGTAACCATGAAACTTCCAGTGTCAGAAGAACTACCTGTTAGGGCAGATAAATCAATAACTGTGTCTTCATCCTTTCCATTTGTAAGAACAAGAGAAGTACCTACAAATACTGCTGTGTCAAATGCAGATCCTGTTAGTGATGCAAGTGAGAGATTATCAGTATTACCATTACCATACTCTACTGATAGTGTGTTACTACCTGTATCAAAGGAAGCACTGACAACAAATGATCCTGTATCTATTGAAGAAGATACTGATCCTGTTGCTAAGGTGTAAACTACTGAACTACCATCTCCTTGTACAAAAGTAAGTTGAGAAGTAGTAGAGTCATAACTACTAGATACAACAAAACTTCCTGTATCACTTGATAATACATAAGATCCAGTATCCTGTGTTATGTCTATTTGTAACTCTAAAGGTGATCCTGATACAGGGTGTAAGTAAATAGTACTTCCTGATACTGATCCAGATACAATAAATGATCCAGATTCTACAAATGCACTCTCTATCTGAGTTTCTATTACTTTAGATACTCCTCCTAATCCTACTACTGCATACCCTGTGGTAGCACCTGCAAAGACTAAATCAATACTATTGTTGTCAACTACTGTTGTAGTGGTTGGAGTAATAACATCATACCCTGATCCATTCTCTTGGTAAATCTCAATAAGAACATCCTTGGAATCTAAACTATGTGAAATAGAAAAGTTTGTAGATCCTGTGAATGGGAATCTTTGATTTGGGAATAAGTTGATTGGTAACTCATGTGAGTAAGTACTTCCATCTCCTTTTTCAAAGGTTAGAGTACTTCCACTCAAAGAGGAAGATACAAGGAAAGTTCCAGATCCTGAAGCATCTGAAACTACCTGTCCTAATGATGCACTGAGTGCTAAAAAGTTAGCATCTAACTCCTGGTGAGTTAGTGGTGCACCTTTTTCACTTCTTAATGTTAAGTTGATTGCCATTCTACCTTCAGGTTTTTAATAAATAGTCCTACTATCTTTAGACTCCTACAGTTCATCTACTCTTCTTTCTACCTCTAATCCAAAACTAACCTGTGCTGTGGAATAAGCTTTCTTAGAATGTGCAATACTCTGGTTGATAGTATCTGGAATAATGTATCCATTCATCTCTAAGTTGAAGGTGGTCTTTACAGATCTGTCTTGACCTGTGTTTAGTTCTACTGATGTTGCAAAGGAGTCTATCTTAGATCTAAACTGAAACTTAGAAGGATCTCCCCAGTAACTATCTGCAGCAAAGTTTACACCCTCTACAATGTTATTCATTTGCTCTACATAATCAGTCCAGATAATACATTCATACTGAACTGTTACATAATCAGGCATGACTACTACAGCATATTCCTTTACAGGTTTTCTGTTGTTTAGTCTTGCGAATCTATCATAAATATTCTTTCTTGAGTAACCCTGTTCAAATAACTGTACATTATTTGCATTGTTACCATCTAACTTATTGGTTAGAGTTCTATTCTTTTCAAATCCAGTTCTCCTAAACATAATCAAAGGTACCTGAATCTTTCCTTCCTTATCTCTGTAATATCCATCAGCCTGTACAGATTTCCATCTCTCTGGTGATCCATAAATAATAGGTACATTGAGTTTCCTACCATTCTGTACCACTGAAGGTCTTATTACATTGTTGAAATAATAAACTATTGAAGTATCTATGTCAGTTAGACCTACAGAAAAAGGTTTACTGTCTCCTGTTAGAGAAGTATCATGACCCCTGTTCTTTTGAGTAGAAGGAGTACCTAACTCCTTTTGTACTGCTTGAGCTGGAGTTTGTGGTGTAGGCTTTTTTGTTGACATTATTTTTTGTACTTTCTATTGAAGTGAGTTCTGTAACCTCTCTTGAAAGAGGCAAACTCTTCAAACAACTCTTCTAATCTTTGATCTTCAGGAAACTCTCTAATAGCTTTCTTGAAGTCTTGATAAGCTGCTTCAATAGACTTGTTTACTCCAGATAAAGGAGTGTACTCAACCTTCCATGACATCTGACCTGTATCATCATCAGTGTCATAGTGTTTGGTTTTGAAATCAGGATTACTGTCATCCCAACTCTCTTCTTTTATAATATCTGCTAGTTTCATAGTCTTTGTTTTGATAATCCTACTTTGTCTGCTCTTGTCATGTGAGTTTTACATAAGAAAGAAACACTTGTTCCAAACTTATCATTCCTTCTCTCTAACTGGTAGTTGTTGTCTCTACCTAAGAAGAATTGATTCTCAATAACAGTATCTACTTCATAGAAGTTATTATGCCATTCAATAATATCTCCAACCTCAGGAACTACATCAGCTTTTACCATGTGGTCTCTCAAGAAGTTGTAATCTACTAACTTAGAGTAATCAGAACCAAATTCACTGTCCTCTGTTGCTCCTTGCTGAGTTTCTATTCTACAGTTCAACTTTACTGCTGGTAGGTAAATCTTATCAGTTGCTTCTCCATAAAGATTAGCTGATGTGTCTCCTAATGATATCTTATGATACAGGATCTCCTGTTCCATAACATCTCCTAAGAGTTCAGTGTTTATCCTACTGAATAAGTTAAAATCTCTTCTGCTACCAAATAAACTCATATCTCTTTTCCTTCAATATGTCTTTCAGAGTATTTGAAAGTTGTAATATCAGGTATCTGTTTCAAGGCTGCATCTCTAACCATATCAAAGGTCTCTTTTGCAGACTTAGTTGTTATCACTTTTATCAGAATCAAACCTTGTGGTCTAGAATCTGATTTATCACTCTTGTTGTTTGCTACATCAACATAAGGTAATGCTCTCACTATCTTTAGTAGATCAGAGATCTTTGCATCCTCCTTGTACTTGATGAAGAAGAGAGTTTCATATTGTGTAAAGTCTGCCATTATCCTACATAAATGGTTAGTGGTATCCCATTCACAATCTCTTGTGTACTTCTAGCTTCACCAGCTTTTCTCTCTAACTGCGCAGTTCTAGAAGATTGCTCTAACATCTCTCTCAACTGAGTTAGTAACCTCTCTTGTTCTGTTCTAGCATCTGCTAATAGGTCTGCTTGATTCAAAGTAGCTTCTGCTCCAGGGATTGGAATAGTAGTGTACTTCCCTCTTACATATCCTAATAACTCCTTTGCTAATGCTAAAGTGTAGTTGTAAATCCAATGTCTACCTACAGAGTTGATATCTGCATAAACAGGATTCTCATAAGGTACCTCACCTACATTAGTGATAAGTCCTTCTCCATCTACAAATCCTGCATTGGCTTTCTCTACATCCTTGTAATACTCAAAGAACATCTTTCCATATGTCTTTGGAATAGGGAAGATCTTTAACTTATTGTTTATTAGTTCAAAAGAGTAAGCTGATCTTCTGATCTGGTCATTGAACTCAATAGCTTGAATCTTTAGTGCATCAAAAGATGCTGGCATCAATAAGAAGTTTACACCTGGTGAATATGATCCAAAGTCAAATGCATCCATCAAAGACTGAACACCAGTACCAGTTCCTGCATAAGGATCAAAGTATCTCAAGATAGCAGGTGGTGATTCATAGAATACTTTCCTTACCTCAATACTTCCTGTGATACCTTGCTCTAATGCCCAGGCATCTAAATCATACTCCTGCTGGTCAACTGTAACATCAAAGGCTCCTGTGTACTTAGTTACCTTACCTCCTACTTCAGCTTCTGTACCATACTGATCTGTAATACTGATGATTCTATCTAAAGAAGAGTTTACTAACTTATTGTTAGCAGTTCCTTCAGAAGAAGCTCCTTCCATAGAGATAAAGTTCTCTCTGATCTTGTATTGGAAAATCTCATTACCATAAATGGTTACTGCTTCTTCAAAACAAGCATAGTAGGAGTTAGCATTCAGCTCTACATCTAACTGTAAATATCCTAGTCTTGTTGCACAGTATCTTATGACCTTATCAGCATCTTGCTGAAAGTCTAAGTCTTGATCATAAAATGCAAATGGAGTGTCTCCAGGAGAGAATGATTGTGACCCTTCCCAAATAACAATATCAGACATAGTAATAGTTTGTTAATAAATAGATTACAAGACCTAATCCCTGAAGGTTTGATAAACTTCTAAAATAGGAGTAACTATCTCATGTCTATGGTTCCTCTCTAAAGTAAATATCTTGAACCCTGGTACTGCTTCTTCAATCCTTGATAGAAAAGAAAATCCAGTGTCAGACCTCTTCTTTAGGTCAATCTGTGCTAAGTCTCCACATACCACAACTCTACTTCCTTTTCCTAATCTTCCAAGTACAGCTTCCATCTGACCATGAGTTACATTCTGTGCTTCATCAACAATAACAAAACTCTTTACAAAAGTCCTTCCTCTCATAAAAGCAAATGGTACAATCTCAATATTACCTAACTCTATCTCCTTGTCAATCTTTTCTTTATTGTACAATGCATAGAGATTGTGATAGATAGGAGCTAACCAAGGATCCATCTTCTCCCTAATATCTCCTGGTAAGAAGCCAATATCTTCTTTAGATACTGTTGGACGAGTGATAATAACCTTCTCTACTTCCTTCCTGAATAAAAGATCTAATGCTACCTGAGTGGCTACTAAAGTCTTTCCTGAACCTGCCATACCCTTCAAAATAGTAACTGGGTTTTCTAAAATAAGAGATTTAGCTTCTTTCTGTTCATCATTGAGTTGCAATTGAAACCTGATAGGACCTTTTGGTTTCCTCTTTGCCTTGAAGACTGCATCTTCGTGGTGGGCATTCTTAGCCATAACATAATAACTTTATTGTTCTAATATAAATAGAAAGATAGATAGATTACTTCCAACCTTTTTGTATGTTCTCCATCCAAGGTAACATCTGTAGGTTAGATATATGTCCTATCTCCTCTGGTGGATAGCTCTCCATAAACCCTTTCTTAATACTGATAATGTGATCTAAAGTGTAAGCTCCTTCTTCTCCGTTTACTCCTCTTCTATCATAGTTCTCTAAGATATCTAAAGGCTGTTGTTTAGTATATCTCCAAACATCTATTTGATAAGCTTTCCATTCAGGTAAAGATTCTCTGTACTCTTCATAAGTCTCATATCCATGTCTACCTGCTAAACTGTCTAACCATTTCGTTGGATTCTCTCTATTTGCTTTATTTAGTCTATCAGCCTGTCCTTTTAGTCCTTTGTTCCAGGGAATGTAATCTTCTCTATTCTTAGTACCTTTAGGTCTTCCTGTTATCTTTGGATTACCTTTATTTACTTCTGAAGCATGTATATCCTTACAACTCTTACAATGTAAGAATCCCTGTCTTTCCTCCCTCTTACGAGCATTATACCAACTTCCTGTATTAGTGTAATATAGTTCCGTACTACATTTTGTACAGTCATGTGTTCTTTCTATTGTCATAAAACCTTTCTTTAAGGTAAGATAAGAAACTATTTGTAAAGATCCAACTATTAGTTAAAAGAAAAGGGGACCGAAGTCCCCTAATCTAAAAGTAATATCTAAAGTATATCTTAGATAGTAGTCAAACCATTTACTTTGATCTTTCCGTAG